>Ga0214477_100522_pt1 | contig 26594 bp, 25 predicted proteins | sample M1_20Mar14CPVII9_FD_165058 | JGI IMG/M metagenome (GOLD analysis project Ga0214477, IMG submission 165058) | Marine eukaryotic communities from Monterey Bay, California, United States - M1_20Mar14CPVII9sort6BwellC16 | ecosystem: Environmental > Aquatic > Marine > Unclassified | place: USA...
AGTAGTTACAGACTGGAGCGAACGATCAGCTGCCCCCGGCCGCAGGCCAGAGGGGCAGCTGAGATCGAGAGCTCTTAAACTAAACTTAGCCTTGACTTGTAGCTAGCATGCGATCAGCCTACTGTAGAAGTTCGTCAGCTGCTGCGTAATGTACTTAGCTTTATCAAACTAAAGCTCCACCAACATCATCATTCTCATTCAACAAAGAGTCAGTCTCGTGCCCGTTTAAATTTCTGTATTCACGTGTCACAGGTCACCACCAATATATAACTACTTGTGATAGAGGCCGGCTGCTTCTTCGTGCTAATTTGCGCCACAATTAAACCGATATATCTACTTGGCATTCGAATATATGGGGAATATGACAGTTTGAATAAGAGGTTCAACTTTTAACAAACGCATTGTAAAAGGATACCAAATCCACGTGATAAAAAAGCAGTAATATTGTAGTACTTACTAGGCAAGTTCATAGTGTTGCAATTGGTAAGCTATTCAGACGCGTCGTATATCACCAATACACTCTATAGATCGGTTTTTAACGCCCTTTCTATTGATAGGCGTTTCAGTGACCACAGGTTAATATTTATTTAGCAATTCCATCACAAAGTTGAGCCTTGAAAAATCTTCAAAAGATACCAAACAAACATCATAGTTTTTATAGACCAATATAGTATAATACCAAACAAACAGACAATATGTCAAGATTGGCAGAAGTACTAGCAGCAAACAAAGCCGCCGAGGCACCTAAACCAGCACAACGCAAACCTGCCAAAACATCAACAACAACATCCTCTACTAACAATAATCGACCAATCCATCCAGCAATCGTAACAACAATCGGACCAGGCAAGGGAGGTGGTAGTTCTGAATTAAGTGTTTGGGCATATTTAACTAGACCTCGTCCTGTTGATACCTCCTCCTCTTCCACTTCCTCCTCTAAAGGTGGTAGCAGTGGTGGTGATGGAGAAGAATCCAAACCACTACCAAATCTGGTTACAGCACAATCCAACTCATTACGTGTCTACACAGTCTTACCCAATGCGGGTACATTGGCATTAACAGCCGTATATGATAACTTGGCAGGAACGATTTGTTCATTGGATGTTATACCCAATGGTACCTCCTCGTCAAATGATAATGAAGGAGATAGTAAAAGTAGAAGTGAAGAGGAAAATGAAGATGATGGATTGAATGAGATATTCAATGATGGCACCACAACATCAAACAACAAATCATCAACAACATGCTACGATGGATTACTATTAGGATTTGCAGGGCATCCACGATTATCAATAGTATACCCCTCAACGCCAATGGTAGGTGGGGGAATAAACAATCATACCGCCTCGGGTGTTGGACAAGGTGGGGTATTATTAGCATCATCAATTATTGATTTAACACCTGCCATAATTGAAAAAAGTATGGGTGGTTTGAGTTATTTAGAGCAAGATATTATTGTTACTGTTAGTAATAACAGTGGTAGTAGTAGTAATAGTAATAATATGCAAGATCCATGTGTTAGTGTAGTATTAGGTGGAGGGGTGGCAGTTGCTAGCTTTTCATTACCAAAAGGTCCTCGACCTGATGAGGGTGTTGTTGATAATAATGGCAGTATTAATAGTAGTTCATCAAGTTCATGGTGGAGAGTAGCATCCGAACCATACATCTTACCACTATCAACATTGGCAAGTAAAATACGTGAATTAAATGGAGGAGGTAGTAATACAAACCAAACTACATCAGCTTCATCACAGGCTGTACCACCTGGACGAAAGTACAATCCAACAATTGCCTCCTCATCAGCAGTCGGTACTGGTCCAACATTATCACATGGGTTTGGTGATATAGTCGATGTTGCATATTTGAGTGGATATACCGAGCCTACATTACTAATATTGCATTCCAATCCCAAGAGGGGTAGTAGGGCGTGTTCTGGTAGATTGGGACGTACTGCCGAAGTTCCAATTGAGACATCAGCAGGTACTGGTAATGAGGATGATGAAAAGAAGAAGGATGATTATGGTGAAGAAATGAAGTTGGACGATGGAAGTGAAGAAGAGAAAGGCAAGAAAACAAAGACAAAAGTGGTAGAAACAATGGATACAGGGACAAAGTATGGATTAACCCTCACGGCTATTAGTTTAGCAATACATCAACATCGATCAGTTGTATTATGGAGTTTAATGGATAGTATGCCAGTGGATGCATGGAAGTTAGTTCCACATCCTACCGATGGGGTATTAGTTTGGGGTGTTAATACAATTGTTTATGTTAGTATGGGTGGTAAAATCAAGTGTGCATTGGCAGTGAATGGGTTTGCCAAGATTGGTTGTCCACCGGGGTTGATCCCGCCTCCATTAGCTGATGGCTCAAGTAGTGGTAGTAACAATGCAGGATATTTAGAATGCAATCCAAGTCCATTACCTAAATTGGCAATTCAATTAGACGGGGCACGTATATCCTTTGTTACCAATAATGTTGCAATGGTATGTCTTGGGAATGGAAGCTTATATTCGTTGGAATTACACAACAACGACAAATTATCATTAAGTAGGACAATGATGAGTTTAATGTCATTAGGACATAAGGTGGGTGGATTAGGCGTTGCCAGTTGTCTATCAGTGGTTAGTGCAAGTTGTCATACGAAGAGTGTTGGAAAGTATCTATCTGAAGGTGATGACGAGATTAATGCCAAGAAGGAGGAAAGGCCTGAAACTGTAGTATCTAAAACTACAAGTAGCAGTGCCACCTCATCTTCCAATGGACCAAACATTCAAACTAGGGGTTTGGTATTCGTCGGCTCGAGGATGGGAGATTGTACCCTCTTGGCATTTTCAATGAATAAGCCCATCCGTCTTGTTGTGACTGATGTGGATGCCGAAGAAGATGATGATGACAATACAAACTCTGGGGATAAGCGCAAACTTGACGACAAGAAACCAGATACTACAAGTTCCTTAGCTACAAGTGGCGAACCGAAGAAGAAACAGCCCCGTCTTGATGAAGAGGATGTAGTTGAGATATTAGATGATGATGCACAAGAAAGCAGTAGAATGAGTGCTGCAGCGTTGGCAAGGGAAGAGATTCTTCGTCTTGAAGAAGAGGAGCTATACCGTGATGATGACGATGATGACGACGGTGTTGCTTCACCAAGTGTCATATCTGCTTCCAATGCAGACAGTGAAGATGACAGTTATCAAAATGAAGGTGGTTCTCACTCAGGTACTTCTCGTCGTCGCACGGCACGTTGCCTATCCATGTTCCGATCCATCCGTGCTTTGGACTCACTTACTGGTTTAGGTCCTCTCGGTGCTGGTTGTTATGGCCCTGTTGCAACTTGTCCGTCGTTAACTGGACAAGATGATGCAATGGGTGCGCCCTCATCTGTGAATGAAGTCCAGGCATCCATATTTTCAAATGCGTTCTCTTCAGCTGCAAGGCATTACATTATGCCTTGTGGCTTCGGTTCATCGGGTGGCTTGGCAGTTATGACAACGCCAGGCAGGGATAATGTCGGTGGCAGTATATTATGTGAATCGGACTTATGTAACATGGCAGGCCCGATCTTTGGGTTGCCTAAATCCAATCTTGTTCTTCTGGGTAATGCCAACGGGATCGGGTCAATTGCATTGCGTGGTGTAATTCGAGAGGATAATAGTGTCGAGGGTAAGAGCGGATACGTTGAAGAGTTTGACGAGTTGACTATTGATCACTCATCTACTACGGGTGGCGATGGTGATAGTATGGACGTTGATGCTCCTCCACCCTCCTTTAATGATGCATCCGATGTGTTGAGCAAGATGACATTGGTGGCTGCAACAGAGTTTACTTCCAATTCAAAGTCCTTTTCAGTATTCGTCGTCCAAGCTCCTCATTTGGAAAGTAACAACCCATATTCCATTGTGATCATGTCCAACGATGGAGATGGCGACAAGGAGGGTAAGGTTGGATTGAAAGTTAGTTTTGTACATGGTATTAAAGACAGTGACCGTGGTATGCTTGCCTCAATAACACCCATGGTGAGCAAGCTATCCGAGGACTCATCAGCCGTTTTATCCATTACGTTTGGCTGCGTATGGACTTCTGGACATGCTAGTTTATTCAACATCTCATTGACTAATCCATCTGAGCACGAGATTGACTTCAAAGTTTCAGAGTCAAACATTGTGGGCGAAACCAAAACAGATGTGCCATTTTATGACAGCAACAAGGTTGTAGCAATGGACATTATGTCGCTACCAAGCCATATCTTTGATTCTCCCGACTCGTCAACTCTAGATAAGACAGAAGATGAAACATCTCCAACTGATGATGCACAAGAAGAACTTGTCACCGAGACTGCCAACTGGGATGGAATGAAGGTAGGTGAATTAAAGACGGCTTGTAAAGATCGTGGATTAGGTATATCTGGACGCAAGGCTGATTTGGTTGCAAGATTGAAACAACACGACGCCGATAATGCAGCAGCTCCTAAACAACCTGATGAAGATGTAAAGAGCAACGATATCACTCCCGACGAGTCATCTTCTCTATCATTTCCACCCGACCGACTCTCTTCACATGGTACTTGGTGTGCTAAACTATGCAGTCAATCGAATGAACCAGAGACGCCTACATTGTCAAATAATCGAATCATCGTTGCCGTTTGTCGTCGTTCAGGATCTCTTGAAATATACGATAATGATGAATTGTTGGCTTCACCGGATGGTGCTTCTCCTATTTGGGAAGCAGAGGGTTGTAGCCAAGGAACACCAATCCTCGGTCAATCTTCAGGAGTATCAACAATTAGGTTACCAGAACATCATGAAGTGGAAGTTTCAGAAATTCGATTCTTTGTCGCTGGTCCTTCACTGCAACCTGAAAGTATTAACGGTATTGACACGGATAAAGATTCATGGATGTTACGTTCACTTTGTATCCTAGTGGACACATCACAGGGTGATTTGCATTTATACTCCGGATCCAAGCGTCGTTCAAACAAGAATCGTCTTGAGTTTGCAAGAGTGCCTCTGTCCAATGTTTCACGGCCAAGTGAAGAGGCCGGTCGTCATCTTGTCAAGCTTCGTCGTAAAGGTATTGTACCCCAAGCAGATCAGGCAGCAGATAACTTCCGGCACAACCGCTTACATCGTTTTTGTGATATTTCTTCTCAAGACGGGCTGTTTGCGGCAACTCCTCGACCTCTTTGGTTTGTAACAGAACGTGGAGCACCAACAATTGTAGCTCACAAATCACGACACGTTAGCCCCGCAGGTGGACGACCTACTCCGGTATGTGGTTTCCTCTCATCAATGCCTTCTGTATTCCGCAATGCAAGTAGTGGTTTCATTACGATGCATGAACGTATCGGACGAGTTGGATCTCAGCGTCTCACTCTTTACAATGGACTATGGGATGTCTTTGCACCACATGGTCTTCTTCCCGGAGGATGTTCTGTTCAAAAAGTTCCTTTGGGTGTTACTGTCCGTCATATTGAGTTCATTGACGATGCCTCCATTTCTACCACCTCACGTCCTGTGTATGCCATGATTGTGTCGCATGAAATTGAAGGTGATCAGAGCTATATGAATGATGATGGTCTTAGCGATGAAGAAAGACAACGTCTCAGAGATGAAACTGAAGCAGCCAAGGTTAGGAAACAAGTCGAAGCTGATCTAGGAGGCTTTGATATGGAGCAAGAATGGGTAGAAGAAATCGAGCGAGAAGATTGTTTCACTGTTGACTCCAAGCTTGGCCTTGCTCCATCGATACCATCTCGTAAGTATGAACTTTGGATTGTCGATGCATCATCCTCTCAATGGAAAGTGTTAGATAAGTATCAACTTGATGAGCACGAGCACGGCACTGCTTTAAAGGTAATGTTCTTGACAGATGTTGTAGAGGACAGTGATGAAGTGCCAGAGAAGAGTTTAGTGATTGGTGTAGGAACAAGTATCATTGATAATGATGGAGAAGATGTTGCATCTAAGGGAAGAATCTTACTGTTTAATGCCAAGAAGTCAAAGAAAAAGGCACTGAATAAAGACTTGAAAGATGCACCACTAGAGTTGACACTCAAATCAGAGAAAGCCATGACTTTAGGCCCTGTAACAAGCTTATCATCGCTCAAGAGTGAAGATGTATATCGTATTGTTGTCGGAGCAGGTGCAGAGGTAACAGTCGAACAATGGGGCAATAACAAGCTGACTCAAATGGGTAAGTAATGGATGTGACGTTGTATACTTATTATTAATAGAGCTGTATCTCATCATATTATCATGTTCTTCTCTTCTTAGGATTTTACCATGCACACATGCAAGTACAAGAAATCAAGCTCTTCAAAACATTCTTCTTGCTGAGTGATGCATATGATTCATTGCACTTTCTAGTCTGGAGAGAGAGTGACAAGAGTTTAACCTTGCTTGCAAAGGATTACGAGCCTTGTCAGGTATTTGCAACAGGAATGATATCAAGAGGTGGAGCTATGGCCTTTGTATGCCATGATGATCGACAGAATCTCTCGTTTTTGCAATATGCCCCAACCGATGCGGCTGCAAGAGGTGGTAATAAGCTCGTTTGTAGAGCAGACTACCACCTAGGCACACAAACAACCACTCTGAACAGTCATTGGGCTCAATCAAGCTTGCTATTCAACTCATGTACCATGACTAGTTCATTGGCGGCACTAAAGCAACAGGATACCCTCTTTGGACGACTAGAAGATGATAACCGATTTGCAGTTAACTACGGTTCAACAGATGGTAGCTTTGGATCAATTGTTCCTCTGAGTGAGCCCACATACTGGCGTTTAACCGCCTTGCAAAGTGTCATGAGTAATGCACTTGAGAGTAACTGTGCCCTAAGTCATCGAGCTTGGCGTTTATACCGTCGTTCTACTCGACGAGCAGGATGTCGTACTAATGATCGAAAGAAGGGTGTTATCGATGGTGACATTGTAATGAAGTTTGTAGACTTGCCTTTGCCTGAACAAGAAGATTTGGCCAGTTCTATCGGATCAACTGTTGGGTTAGTAATGGACAACCTACTTGAACTTGGATGTGCGGCTTCTGTTGTCTAAATAAAAATAACCTCATAGTATGTTATCATACTACGTTATCACTGTTTCTCAAAGTATGAACACTGCCTATCTCTCAGTTATTAATCTTTATCATACTTAGTTCATACCAATTAAAAGAGCAATGGCCTCTACTTGGGATAGGGTTTAACCCTACGACAACTATACCGATGAGACTGCCGAAGTGATATCGGCACTAAAATATAGGGGTAAAGAAAATCAGGGGTAAAAAATATTGATTAGTGTATCATATTACGGTATATACAGTACATTGGGGTAGGGTATCAAACTATTGATACCGTGAAGAGGGGTAAGTACTTACCAAGGGGATTGAGGCTTGGTCAAAGATTTTTAGTAGAAGTTGTTAGTATGGAGCGAGGCGATTGAACTATTGGTCTTTAGATTGCTTCAATCAATATCTACTCACCACACAAAAATAATAATCACTGTTCCCTGCTATCTACTATCCATTGTCTCATATTTCACCCAAGGTGGATAAGTTTGACCTTTGATTCGACTATTACAATCATAACAATATCATTTATTTCATCATTGCTGCCATCATGATTTCTCCGACACTCGTCAATCTAACGAGCAGCTGCAATATTAAATCCTATACAAAACAATATCTACCATTCATTACATCCTACCTTGCATTTGGTTTACTCCATGAACTATCCCATGTTGTCATTGCAATACTTCTCGGTCCATCACTTACGAACAATCCTTTTTCGACATTTGATAACTTACATCAATTCGTAGTGAGAGCATTACTCGGTCGGTATTGTTTGATTGAAGCTGCCAATGATGACGATGTATCATCAGTACAACATCTCGCCATTCGTCACTTTGGCTGGATCTTCAGTATCGTCATTGCAATGGGGTTACATTGGTATCATCACCACCGTCAGAATTCGTCGAATGTAAAAGATATGAACAAGTTATCATCATCTCTGTCATCATTACTAGTTGATCCTATCATTGTCGTAGCAGCCTATGTCACTGCATTTGAGGCTATTACTACTGATCTATTCAGCTTTGTACCCATCTTTGGTCGAGAAGTAAGTCATATATGTGTATATCACATATAACTTTTTTGAACACATGATGTGCACACTTTTTTCTAAAATCATATCTCTTCTCAACTTTAGCCTATCAATAGTGATGCATCTTCAAGTCTACTATTCTTCTGCGGTAACTTTGGCATCCTTCTTATTAATTCATCGTGGGTTAACATTGATGGTGGCAAGGCTGCACTTGATATGTTAGAGAAGATGGTAGAGGTCACTATGATGCGTGGTAAGTTGATACCTATTGTACAGGTTGCAATTGATATATACTATTTATAGATATTGCAATATATGATGAAATACATCTCACCCATTACATACCACATTGCATAATACTTTACAGGAGCACAATCTGGTGGTGTAGTTACATTTGAACCATCCCAGTCTGGCTTGACATCTGAAGCACCCAACATTAAAGGTGTCCGTTCTCGTGTTGTCAACGCCAAGAGAACTGTCCTATCTCAAGGTGTACGAGCCAAGATTGAGAAGGATAATTGTTCAAGATTCGGTAACAAGTTATCAGGTTGGAATAAGGAAGCCTATAATCCCAACTCATCTGGTAAACGCCTAGTTCGCGGTTTCTTCGGTCATACTCGATTCGCGACGAGTTCCAAGGCAAGCATGGATGGAACACATCCACATCAATGGTCTCCAAGACGATTTTATACCTTCTATCCGTTCCAATCAGCTGCTGCATCATTGCAGCCATTTGAACGTCGACGTAGTGGAGCTGTTGGCACCGGCTTTGCTGAGTCTGTCACAACTGATAATAGTAAAGTACATCATCTAGCACCCAAGTCACAATCCATTGGGGTTGAAAACTTTGTAACTCACAATGGTGACTTCGAGTTCTACAAAATTGGTGGAAGTTATTATGACACGGAGGCCATTCAGAAGTTCCTAGTCATGACACTCAAGGTTCCAATGCCTGCCGTTGTCGATTCCGCTGCGATTGCTGGTATGATGGATTTATTAAGGACACAAGGCAGCTTTGCATTAAGTGCTCGTTATGCACTTTGCTTTTGTATTGACAGTGAGAATCCCACGGATCCATCTTTTGTATATCCATCTGCTGATCAATATGATGAGATAGGAAAACTGTTTGAGGAGGCAATTGATGATATGGTAACAGAGAAGGATATCAAGACATTGGAAATGATAAGTTCTTCTGATGATCTTCGTCAAGAGCTGGCAAGCAATATCAAACGTGGCTTGGCAATGGCAGTTTCATCAAAGAGTATGTCATATGCAAGAAAGACGGCACTAAATGCATTGGGTAATATCGTTCCAATGCATGATATTGAAGAAGGAAATCTGGGCAAGTTTGTGAAAGCTACAGTTACAGCCTTCTTTGACAATGATCTTTTGCATTCAATGAGGTTATTCCTCGAGAATGCGAAGGGTTCCTTTGGTCTTTGTGTTACGACCACAATGGATTCTCATCGCCAAGCAGTGTTTGCGGCCAAGGGACAAACTCTGTCGGTAGCGTTCTATCCTAGGAAGGGCGTTATATGCTATGGTTCAGAGCAAGCCGCCGTCAAGGCTGGTTTAAACTATGATACCCCGCAAGGCAAATCCACCTTTGGTACCGACTTTAAGTTTGTTGACGAGAATGCTGTACGTCTTGACTTGGATGACCTTGGTGGTGAGATTGTCCTCCTTGATTGGGGATATGCTGGTGACAAGGAACCAAGTGTCTCACCCCCAAACCGAAATCTTACCGTTGATAAGCTCATGGGTGGATCTGTAAATGTCATTCTTCTCCATCAAGAGAATGTAATGAGTAAGAATCCCAAGATTCACAAACGTTTAGTACAGCTGGAGAATAATGAGTTCATCAAGCCCCTCCTTCCAGATACAGATGACCCTGTGCTTGGTGACATACAAGATATTCCCAAGATTTGTGCAAACATCCAAACTGATTGGCAGGACGTCGGTCTCAACCGCATGACAGCATGGCATCTAGGACAGTGCATTCGACATCGAATGCAGGCTCACGTCGATGGTAAAATTGAGCAACATGCGAGCCAAGTGGATATTCTCATCACTGGTTGTGAAGTCAGCCTTTGGGCTGCCGAGCAGTTTGCAGCTGACTTATCAAAGTGCTTTCCAAAGTTGTATGTGAAGGCAGTCTCTGCCAACAAGGTAAGCAGAAGTTATTAAATGACTTGGCCACAACATGCGGGTCACTCTGGAATTATACTTGAAATTAATACTAACCCCATGACTTCCTCTCTTCTTGATACTACCTACCTACAGTTACTTGGGCTTTTTGGACAAGAGCTTTCAATGCCTGCCGTAGGTTTCCCATATACAGCAAAGACAATGGACATGAAGGATCCAATTGTAATCCTAGTTTCACACAGTGGTGGTACCTTCGGATCACTTGCTTGTTCAAATCTATTACAATCATTCTCCTCTTCCATCTTTACCGTGAGTTCAGAGTGGGATACACAGATCGGGAAGCAGTTGAGAAGTATGTATGGAGATAAGAATGATTTGTTAACCAGCAGAATCTTCAGTACTGAAGTTGGAGTTCGTCCAGCTGAGCCTTGTAGTGTTAGTGTTGTCGCAACACACCAGCTCTTGACAAACATATTTGAGCACATCTGTGAGTACTAACTTGTTGATGTTCTCTTTTGATAAGGATACCGTTGACTAATATGACCCATTTGTATCCCTTCTTGTATAAATCTTTTACTCATCATTTAGGTGTCACGATCATCGGCAATCCTCACCATCGTGCGGTGACCGGTGCTGTGATTACAGAAAGAGATCTCCAGACACTTGAACGTTGTAATCGCGAGAATATCAAATCCTTGGAGGTAAGTGTTGCCCATTTTGTCTATGATGGTACTTTCTTTTCATTCAGTAACTCACATGTTCATTTTTTATATGCATTACACAGAGAATTGTAGGTGTTGATCGCAATGGCGATGAGGTACATGACGTTTTGAAAACAACTGAAAAAGAACTTAGAGCAGCAGGAGATCTATGGGCTGAGCATATACTAGAGAATGCGTAAGTAGTAGAGAGTCTTCTGTGTTGCTTTAATCTGACTGGTTGCTTTGATATTCAACATGATGACTAACACAATTTCTCTCCTTATCTACCATATTATAGCAAGGCGTATATCATGACATTCATTTATATTGTTGTTACCGTCACTATTGGCTACCCCCTTATCTCAGGAATTGCGTATGCATCGGGCTTGCGGCCTGGTGTTAGCCCTGGGGATCGTTTGTTCTATCTCCTACGGTTCTTCGATGCTTTGATTTATTTCTGGCTGCCACAAATAAATATATTTATAATACGATTGTGGCAAGGCCGTAACTTAAGGCATAGAATGGTAGGCCGCACGGTTGTAGTCGGTGACCCATGTCCGTGGGTGGCTCAATCGGCAGAAGCCTTTCTTGGCAAGATCTTTGCATGTTCATACTCCATTGCCGGTTGTAATGTTTTGTCGGGAAATCCTGCAGATCATTTAGTCCACCGACATACTCATCGGGTTGTTAGGGGAAGCTTGTTCGTTTGCGGCCGTCCTGATGGCCGTTTGACAGCTTTGACAACTCTGGAGGCAAGTACATGTCTTGCTGTGAATCAGGCAAGCTCTATACAGAGTATAGGAGGTACTTGCGAGTCGATAACTATTGGACATAACATGAGTGAACTCCCTCTTAGTAAGAAGGGTATCTTCTTGGAAACTCATCGTCCCCAGTTTCTTTGTGAAAAGTTGTTGGATGAGTTGGATCAAGAAGGAATGGCGGCTAGGTTAAAGCCAAAGAAAATGAGTTTGACTGCTACCGGTAACTTGAAGGCTAGCGCCACCAATATCAATGGGCTCGCTAATGATTCCTCCGATGACAGTGATGATAGTAATAAGAAATTGGCTACCGTCGATGAGAGCCCAAGAAAGAGCAAGAGGTTTACAATGAGCTTTCGAAAGAGTAGTACAAGTGACCCTCTGAATACATCAAATCGTAAATCAATGTTGCGCAAGTCATCATCTGGCCCTCCACAAGATGATCTCAATGTATCCAAGCATCGTTCAAGTGGTAGTTTGTTAGGAGCCTATTCAAACATGGAGAAAGCTGCCAAGGCAAAGGCTGGTAAACAAGGTGTTCATGATGTCCATCGACTTGATGGAGTTATTGAGGATATGATTAAGGAGAGGAAAGGTGTTGATAAGTTTGTCGAGATCTTCAATACAATCGACGCTGATGGTAACGGTTCTCTTGATATGGAAGAATTTACTGAAGCATATCGGAAGATCCAACCCGACATATCAATGGTTCAGCTCCAAGCAATGTTCGAAGAAGCAGACATTGATGGCAATGGCACTCTTGATCTTGAAGAGTTTGTTGAGCTATGTAAAATGCCTCAGGTTGATGTACTTGGAAAGCTCAGTGTTTCTAATCGTGATGATCGTGGTCTGGTACAAGTAATGCCTTCTACGGAGAGATACTTTGGCGAAGAGTTACGAAAGACAGCCCCGAAAGGCACAGGCGCGTTTCTAATGAGCCAGTCACAACATCTTGTAATGGAACTCTATGAGAGTCGTGTCGCGTCGGTTCAACGCTTCGTAGCTATGACAGGAAAGTCCGCGTTAGTATCTTTGTATCATATGATTTCGTGTGTTCGATATGAAGACCCGGCGATTTGGATACTTCATTTGGCCTTTATTAGCCATTATTTGACTGCCTTTGAACCACATGTACTAACATAAGTTACTATCTCCTCTCTTTCATCATCATAAATCGTAACAACGCGCATCTTCCAGTAATGTTCCATCAGATGGGTGCTCGTGTTCAACAATTCTTCCCCAAGATATCGTTTGGTATGTGGGGTTATAGGATGGATCGTACACACTCAATCATGAGGATTGCAACCACTGCATCACCAGTGAGTGGTGCTGATGTTCGTGATCGAATGGTGGAACTGCATTTGAGGTTCAAGATTCAAAAGGCAGTCAATCTCGTCGCTCGTCGTTTCCTTGTATGGAAAGATGAAAAGATTAAAGCCGAATCTGAGCACAAGGAAGAGTAAGTTTGAAGTATGTAGGTCACAAATGGTTGTTTAGAGTGGGTATGTAGTGTTTATGGTTGCATTAAGGCCTTAAAATAAATAATGCAATAGTAAATCAGTTGTCACCGGGCCCTGCTAAGAATCTTATAATTTTTATACATATATAACTACAAATCGGTCTTCCTCAAATCATCAATCAGTCTATCCTGTAATACTCTTTTTGTTCCTCCTACTTTCAAAGATCGTCTCTTCAATTCTGCCTTGAGATCTACCACTCTCATATCTTTTATACTATTTCTAAGACGTTGTTCTATATCCGCTTCAGACTCGTTTAGTTCTAATTCGACTCCTCCATCATTCACCAATTCTGCAAGGATATCTTCGCTATTTAAATCCAATTCCGTCTTCTCTGTATTATCGTCATCGTCTTCCCATTCATCGTCATCATACCAATCTCGAATCGTCATATGGATGACTGGTAGTAGATATGTAATATCTTGATTATTCCCGCTGATACTATTAGCACATGTTTTCAATGCCATCTTCATACATTGCTTACTTTCATATGTTTGTCCCAATGCATCATAGTGCAAACCAAGGTAGAATAATGAATGTAGTTTATACATTTTATGATCGGGTCGTGCCTTGAAGAGAGATGTTCGAGTTTGCTGTTGCTGCTCTTCGGATGCTATTGTTGGCATGGTAGGTAGTGTTGATTTCAATAAAGGTGGGAATGAATCACCACACATTGCTTGGAGTTGAGCTCTTGCCAATGTCATACCGGCTGAATTATCTTGTAATGAACTTGAGAATAGCTGACGTGCCAGTCTGAAGACTTTTCTCCTTTCACTTGCAATACTATCCCTCTCACTCTGTTCCTCATCTACACCATTCTTCTTGTCTAACAGTGCAACAACTCGTACAGCTGCGGCACTATCTTTATTCTTCATCTTTCTACCACCATTGATTGTATTTATAATCTTCAACTCTGCTGCATCTCTCCAGATCCGTTCTTCAGAAGCAGGTTCCATAAATCTAGTTTCATATCGTACAGCATTTCTTGCCAATGATTCAGCTGCATCATGATAATCCTCCAAGTAATACTTAAGTAATCCATCCTGCCATAGATATGCCTCTGGTTTAATTTCATACACTTTCTTAAATGATTCAGATGCCTCTTGGAAGTGTAACATTTTCAAATGTGCCAATCCTTCATCAGTCCATAGAGCTACAAATTTATCAATGTTATACTCATCAATTACACTATCATCATCACTCGTGCTTAATGATTGTAAGTACTCTTTCTCGGTTTTGTCTACATTGATTGGATAATCCTGTGCTCCTGGTATTGCCGAGGTATGTCCTGGTCGGTTCTCGCCCTCTCGTAACTTACGGCGTTTATCTTCCTCACGACGTTCTCTTTGAGAAGCGGATAAGTGTTCATTATTAGTTGATAAAGGTTGTTGTTGTTGTGTTGGTGGTGGTATAGACTCGTTATCGTTGGAATCATTTGAGTATTGCAATGGCAATATTGATGGAACTTCTTTTTTAGATAAGTTGCTTATACAAAATGCAGTTGCAAATTGGATAGAGATTAAAAGTATGAAACCAATACTGGTTAGAACTCTTGATAGGGTCATATTAGCACTGTATTGTTGTACCTAGTATATCGAGGCCGCAAGTCGGCAGCTTTGGACATCAACAGCAGCTTGTGAGATTTGGTACTACCAGCCTAAACTCTCATAAAAGGATACCATCATATCTTTATCTTTAGAACTGAAGTTTAGATTTTAGAACTCAAAGTGGCAACTATCTCTCTCAATCAATATAAACCAAATCAATACCCAGCGGTGAGTTGTATAACAAATATATACTTGGAGGATTTGTCGTGACGTGCGGTATACGTTTCTTCTCTCATATTACTCATTCCCACGAACATTCTACTATCTAACAGTATCTAACATAAATTGCACCACTATCTCTTACCTCTACCACAGAAGGTAATATCTAATATACTTACTATATCAACAAACAATTCGATACCACATAGTACACGATGAAAGTTAGCAAGTGTTTATCAGACCTAGGAATCTCCGACGCATCAATCTTTGACGATTGTGAATCTCTCGATGAAGAAGTGAAGGTTATTAAGAAAATATACTTCAAGCTAGTGTTGACGGCCCATCCCGTAAGTTATTGTGTCTATTTCGAAAGATATAATCTCTTATTTATTTTATCTTATTACCATAATGATTATATTTGAAAGATATAATCTCTTGGTATTTATCTTGTGCTCTATGAATTATCTTATGACTTATGCTCTTATTTTATTTATCGCTCGTATCATATAAATTTATATATTATCTTACACACTTGCATCATTATATTAACTCGTATCATACCTATATTTATATGACAGGACAAAGGTGGTAGCGCTGAAGCGTTTAGAACCATCCAAGCAGCATGGGAATCACTCAATGATTTGCAAAGGTCAGGCAAGATTGCAAAGGGAACTTTTACCGAATATATTGGAGGCTCGGCAAATGAACCCTCAGTCGATCCAAATGAGGTAGATGACGATTTTGATGATGAGTTGTATCAAAAGTATGCAAGTAATACGTCAGTACCCAGTTACGAATGGTTTGAGGAGGCCGAGAAGGAAGAAGTTCCAGGATACAAGGTTGAGCTGGCACGTAGTGGACGATCAAAGTGTAAATCATGTGAAGGTACCATTGCCAAGGATAGCATCAGGGTTGGTAGTTTGGACAAGGTATGTTTTATAGTGTGCGTTGTTGTTTGGTTATGTATTATGATTTTAAATATGATATGATATACTCATATTAATACTCACCACACTGAATATTATATGCACCTTATTTTTAAACACAGGTGGCTGGAAGTTATGGAAGGTGGCATAAGTTGGAATGTTGGAGAGTTCCAAAGAAGGTCCAGAGTGGGTTGACAAACTCAAGTGATGAGGCAGTCTCTCTTCGAGACCTCTGTGCAATGGAGGAGGTTCTTTTGACAGGTGTGGCCGGATTGGATGATGAGTCTAAGAGTCTATTCACACAGCATTGTATGGATAGTAATAACTGGGCCGGAAGGAAGAGGAAGGCTGTTGCAATCATGGCGGAAGATGCAAGTGCACCCGAATCGTCTGGAAACTTTATCCTCGTTCCTGGGGTTGATGGTGCGGTTGGTGACAACTTTCTCGATGGGAAGACGTTTGTGTTGACTGGTACATTCCCTGAAGTTGGCGGAGGAGATGGACATACTGTAGTGAAAGCATTGGTCGAATCATTTGGTGGTAAAGCGATTACAAGGTTCTCCAAGACTACCAGTAAGTATTGTATTCTTTAATAATTCCTTTCATATATTATGTGTCTATGCCACTGCTCATTCACTAATCCGAATATATCATTTTCCCCTTTGCTTAAACATAACAGACTATCTTCTTGCTGGGAAAGATACGACGGCCAAAAAGATCAATGATGCATCAAAACGGGACGTAGTCGTAGTTAGTTTGAGTATGTTGCGAGGTCTTCTAAAAGGAGTACACACTCTTGAAGAGTTGTCTACATTGGAAGCTGTGAATGTTGATGACTTGGCTGGAGATGCGTATAAGCCTGCTACTGGAGTAATTTCAGCTCAAGCAAAAGCAAGTGCCATTGTTGCAACAAGTACTTCCTCTGCCAAGCCTGCAGCCAAGAAGAAAGCAAAGAAGGCAACAAAGAAGCCGGCTGCTAAAAAAGCTGATTCAAAGCCCGAGCCTAAGCCTGTCAAGTCGGAAGAAGAAGCCTGCCCTGTCGTACCTGCTGCGGCTGCTAAAAGTTCCCAGGCAATCGTCCCTGCTGCCGCCAAGAGTACATCAACTGCTGTGGTTGCCCACAGTGGAAAGAAGGCCCGTTTTGTCGTCCCAAAGCCTGGGGTCAATGGGGCCGTTGCTAATGTTTTAGACGGTAAGCGTTTTGTCTTGACGGGAACATTTCCCGAGATTGGTGGAGGTGCTGGTTTGAATCAAGGAAAAGACCGTACAAAGGAAATGATTGAGTCCTTTGGTGGAAAGGTCACCAGTGCTGTAAGTGGCAAGACTGACTTCCTACTTGTAGGAAGAGATCCTGGTCGATCAAAGGTCAGTCAGGCGGACAAAAAAGATGTTCCCTTGATTGATTTGATTGCTTTACACAAGCTCTTGATGGGTCAGGCTACCATTGAAGCCACAGCTGCGGCTGAAGCTCCCAAAATTACCAACTTTAGTGCTGGTTACCCCGGCCAGAAGCAAATTGCCTACGACTACTGAGGAAGTTGAGGAGGTTCGCAAGGCAACCTGATAGGTCGTGACTGAGCAAACCAGTGACTTGATAGATAAAATTATGCATGAAATATGATACAAATCCTCTGTATAAACTTCCAATCTAGCGTTACTGTAGAAGATTGAGCACCCAGTCAAGTTATAAACACAAACTCTTAGCCGAATAGTTATATACCTTTTTTCAATCTCCAACCGTCCGCCTATGCCTACCACTACCAACGAGGGCTCCAAGATTCCCACTTACTATCGCCACCAGGATCAGTTTCACAAGCACCTGCCTCTAGGCAATCATCACAGTAGTAACCAGAATGGTAGACAGACATACAGATGTCCCTGGTTCGAGATGAGACTCCACATGAATCACAGCTGACACTTGGCCCGGACTCGTATTCTTTCTGTCTCTTGTTACTATGAGTAGTCATAAACATGTTCTTCTTGATGTTTTCTTCCACTTGAGTATAGGTTTTATTACTTGTGTATATCTCAAACGCCCGTTTATCATCCGAAATCTTCCTCCTCATCAAGCCGTACCTCTGTTTCTCATCTTCCCACACCCACTTTACCCCAAGCCACTTGGATACCACACGTAATTTTATACTTCTAGTGCAATCAAATTCTAAATGAAAGTCATCTTTGTCCGAAGTTGGCACAACAGTATCAGAGAGAGCATACCATGTCGCGTTCCTCAATGATAGAGTAGTGTTTGAATCAAAGTCAACCTTTGCCTGCTTTAACCTGATATCAAACCATTTGCGAAATTGCGATTTGACTAATTCGATATGAGTATCATCCAACTTTGATACTTGACTTTGGGTTAATTTAGTAAATGCCAACATCTGAAGAGATTCAAAACACTTCCCCATCATCCTCTTCTCCTCCTCCTTCCTCTGCTGGTTCTCCCTCTTCCGTTCATTTCTCATTCTTTTAACACACTTCTTGCATCTTTGGCATTGATCGAAGCGTGATCGTTTTAGTTCTTGATTGCATTCGGAACAAACCCTTTCCGAAGAATTCATGGTGTACAGTGAGAAGATAGTATTATAGTATTTGATTTGAGTTGGTGCTACTCTAGAGAGGTACCTCCCATATGTTTTGATTTGGTATCTTTTTATTTAGATTTTACTTGTTGTTATGTTCGTTTATTATTGTTTGTCTACTTGCTATATCTGAGAGTATATATTGCATAGGCAGCAAGGTACTATTGTATTGAATACTCAACAATAGGTTGACAACTTTAATGATATGTTTGGATCATTAATTCATCATTCATCATAATTTATTATTAATTTATTATCTATACCTAATATCCGTTGCCTCACAAGATCTCTTCACTAAAACTCTTTACGCCTATTTTCTAGATGATATGCATGAAATATTAAACAATTCTTTCCATTCTATCAATCTACTAGATATGATCTCCTTGTTACGAGAGCATTGATAGAAACTTGAACTGACTCATTGGTGGTGGCCTTATGATCTGTGGCTTGGAGTCACTGGTGACTAGAGCGTGATCGATGCGTGATATTTTGCTATTGTTTGTACCTAATTAATACCCAACTCCTTCTATTATGCCCGTCGAACCTATGGATAATAATAGTACCCATTCAACAACTTCCTCATCAGGAGGAGGAGCTGCACAACAACAACCAGCAGCTGCATCAGCATCGGCTGCACCAAAAGCAACTAATACAGCCCGAAAACAACAAACTCAGCAGCTTGTTAAACTACGCGAGGCCAATGCAAAGTATAAGGATCTATTAAAGTTGGCAAAGGAACGGATACAAGAACAAGAGGGGGTATTAGATGATCGTAGATGTGAGTATTTCATTATTTGGTTTATATATGTATGTACATATGATCAGGTTATATGTGTATGATACCAGTATCTAGACATCTAAATTTTTGTGTTTGTATATGTCGTAATTATTAACCTTTGCAATAATATAATACATTCTTCTAAACCAACCGATACAGCCGAAGTAAAACAATTAACTACACAACTAAATGAGGCAAATCAACAAATTGATAAGCTCCAAACATCCACCGGTCAAGCGTCAAACGGCGGTGGCTCGTCCACAATAGATCTCAACGAAACTACAATTATAAGAGTATGTCAACGAATTAAGGAAGAAATAATAGATGATTGTGATCCAAATGATCCATTCGGCAGTGGAGGAGGGGATGCAATGGATACAAATGATTCACATGAGATATGGGCATTAATTGAATATGAATCCCCGGATACTAACAACAACAATAATGATATAAATCCACTTAATACACCCTCCTTTCGGAGACATAAACAATGGATATGTTTTAAAACTGAATCAGCATTATCAGATTATATACGACGAGATACCGGTGAACCATTAACATTACCACCCTATTCACTAAGTCCTGATCAATCACATCAATTGGAAGAGGAAACTAAGAAACAAGTGGCATCTATATCAGAAGAATTTCGTCGATTTCGAGTTAGAGCCGAGGTTGCTAAGAAACAGGCTGATGCAACTGTTAGAGCATTACATACGAATAGTGTCCAAACTACACGAATGAGAATAGAGGGACAGGATATTGAGAGTGAATTAGCACAAGCAAAGACTGATCATGTTAAACTTACAGCATTACGATCTGAATTGGCTGAACAGGAGGCACGGTGGAAGGAATCCTATGATTTGTTATTGGCTGAGAATGAAAAGTTGAAAAGTTCTGGTGCCGAGGCGTTATTGGCAGCACAGTGGAGACATCGATATGAAGCCTGTTTGAAGGAGAAGGAAGACGCCATAACGAATTTAAATATGGAAAAGGAGAAGAATATGGAAATACAAGATCAGAAGAAGAGAGTGGATGCTGGAAAGTATGAGGCAAAGTATAGAGACTTAAAGGTGAGTTGTTGCATGGTGTGTGTTTATATGATTGATTGTATATTAATATCAGCGCCCCTCATGTTCTACTTATTCCCACTAACAGGAATCATTCCGATTATATCGACAGAAAGCAAAGGAGATATTTGTGGCACAACAGAATGGAGAAACTGGCTTCATGCCATCATTACATGATTCAGGAGCAGAGTCGGCTAAGATATCTTACTTGAAGAATCTAATGGTGAATTATCTAGCATCGGATGTGGCGGTTAGAGATCATATGGAACCGGCTATAGGGACTGTGTTGAACTTTACTGAGGCCGATTTAGAAAAGATAAAGCAGCAGAAAGAACAGAATGCCAGTTGGTTCTAGTCTACTTATATTATATAAAGTAAGTTCTATCTGACCATAAATAACCTGAACTAAAGACTCAAATGATAATATCCTCATTTCCTTTCTGTTCATGCTTCATCTTTGGCGCATACAAAGAAGGAACCACATCGAGTTGCTTGAAACATTGGTCTATTTTCAGCTTGGCTTCCCATGCACACCTGCAATCCAAAGTACTTGTCAAGGTAGTTCTCAAACAGAGATTTCCCTTCAGGCCCGATGCCGCTTGTGTCAAAGAGCTTATGATCCCTACCAATGTCGACCTGAACATACTCCAATGTTTGTGATTTCTTTATACCGTACTGGTAATAAGCCTCGAATGCGAGAAAGAACATATCGTGCTCAACTTTGGTATGATGAAATGTGAAATGCAATCACAACCTCAGTTAAAGATTCCTGATTGATGCCTCCTTCAGAGTTAATACCATAGAATCCAAGGTCACGGTTGAACATAGACTTTGACACTGTAACTGGGAGATCAATACTAGATAGGAAGAATGTTAGCAGCTTTGATTGTCTTGACAATAAGGTGGAACAACTACAACAAGTAAGCCTCACCTTCCATATCTCATGAAGTCTAACACATAAGCGAAGGTATCACCATTCCTATCAATAAACACAACCTCATCTTCACGGCTAGTGGACACCATAGTTGAAATAACGCTGTCTGGGAACTTCTCAATAAGCTTAGAAGAGATTTCGTAGTGCCTTCCGCCGACGTTCAACTTGACTGTAGTATTCGCCATCATTTACTTCTTATTATGAAATACTTTACTTATCAATTGATAAATTATGAGAAGGTTGGGAGCTTCCAATGTTGATTTTCGGCACTCATGATTTAGTCAAGTCGTATTTGTATCCTCTTAATTTTAGTAGGTCTTTTGTGCATTTTATATTTAGGCATGCTTTCCACCCTTCTTGTTGAGCTCTTGCATCTCTTCCTCATCTTCGTTGTCTAATAAATGTGTTCTCCAGGCATCGTCCGGTAGCTCTGAAACATGATGTACCCTTTTACCCATAAAGTATACCCACAAACACCCTAGAGCGCTTAGTCCTATTTGAAGAGGGAAGTAGGCATCTTTTCCTCCAGTACATACCTCCACACCATCATCACCAACAGTGCAATGAGGAGGTACAGTGAATTGCCCTATCAAGTACATGACAAAGCTGGACGGCCAAGTTCCTCCCTGAAAAGATGCGGGTTCAAAGTTTATGGTGATAAAAGAAAGACGATTGCAACATATGTTAGTACAAGTAGTTTGCAAAGGCAATCAAATAAAGGCGAACTAAGGTCAACTGAAGTAGCCATGTCATAGAGACTTCATATTGAACACACGAATTCATATGACAAAACAACATAAATGCGGACTTTCCAGATTAGCAAATGTATTCAACAAAGTCATGTAGCTACCTCCAATGGCAGGATCTACACGATGAGCAAAGAAGGTCATTTGGGCATTGAATTGCATTGAATGGACTGTTGCTTGTAATGCAGTAGATGCAATCAACAAGCCCCAGAAGATTGCTCTTGACATCCCCACTCCACCCAGTATTAAGTTACCAGCGAGGAAGGTTCGTACAGCCAACAACATCAATACATCTATCAATGCTACAAATGTGACTCTAAACTTGTATGCCCACATAAACTGTTTTAACGGATGGCCATGGAAGATCTTTGTTGCAATTATTGGCACCATTATCCCTAGAGGTAGCACGATTGTTGGACTGAGTAGAGCTGTTGTCTGTTTTGATAACCCAAACTCAACAGCCTTTAAGAACTTGACATTATCTGATAATGCACATGGTAGTCGATATGTCAACAGTATCATAATGAGAGACTGGACAGCTGGTAGCTTCACAACAGACCATAGTCGATGATATGTCTCCATAATTCCTATCTCATATGCATCGATCTCGGCATCTTCATCGTCGTCATCTTCATCGTCAACTTGATTCTTCTTTGGTAGCAGTGTCTCCATATCATTATTGTTGGATTTTACATCAGTGCCACAACTAATTGTACAGCAATCACCACCTTCGATACTCATATCAACTTCTTTCTTGAATAGGCCAACCAGTACTGTGATGATAACCATGAAACTCCCCATGAACTTTACAAAGCCACCCAAGCTTACGAGTCCGACACCCGGCTTACTTGGCAAACCTAATAATGGCCGCCACAAGTTTTCACTACTATCTGCGTCGTTTAATGCCAGAAAACCCACATAGCTCAAGAAGTAACCAATATTTTGACCAATCGAATTACAGATTGGCCCTTTTCCTCGATTCTTCTTACTCAACATGGTTAATGCCCATCCATCAACAGCAATATCTTGTGTAGCCATTAAAAAGTATAATGTAAAGAAGAAGAAGGTGACTCCCTGTACATTCATTGAACTGGCAGCAGCTTCTGCGCCGCTACTACTACTACTTCCTGCCAACATTGCCGCATTATCCAATCCTAGCTCACTCTCAACATAATCGCTTCCTCCAATCATTAATGCTCCTGCAATCAATTGGATTGGTACTACCCAAGTTTTCCTTCTACCAAATCGTTTCGAGAAGCATGCATCTACAATTGGTGCCCACAAGAGTTTGAGAGAGAAGGGCCACGAACACAAAGCAAATATAGCTTGAGCGTTGTATGCTGTTTTTGTCAAGTCTGCTAATGAATGTGCTGCTACATCAATAATCTCTCCAGCTGCATTTGTGGTTGTTGCGTGATGTGCCGCCGCTGATGATGCAATTGCTTGTACCTTCTGTTGTATTAGAAATGGAATTGATGCACTCAAACCCTTTGTTTGTTTGTTTATTTGTTTGTTTATTTGTTTGTTTATTTGTTCGTTTGTTTTTGATACATAAGATGTTCATGTGCACAAATAAATCGAGTGAAATTTCGTGTTAGATACATAATGTATTATGCATACATATGCAATATATAATAATACAAACAAAGTAGACACTTACCATAGGAATACCTTGGAGAGTATACAAGGCAAGCAAGAGGGCTGATTATATGGAGATATTATCGACAAACATAGTAGGTGTATTAGGAATGATTTATTGCAACAAAAACATACACATAACTTCATAGCATAAAAAAGTACTCACCATAGTTAAATCTATCATCATGCTCTTTAGGATTGATAGGCGGCGGTCCTCCATTACTATTGGGTGGTCCTCCCTTCTCACTATTGGAAATTATAGAGCTTGTTGTATGTGGTATATTTAAAGCCGATCGTTTCATATCGTTATCGGTTGATGCCAAAGATGAATCACCCATGTATGCAAACCCTCTTCTCTTCATTCTATATTATACACGTGTTGTAGAAGTTATGTCGATGATAATATATTAATTGCAACAAACACCAATCTAACTATAAACAACAACAAAACGTACGCCCCCCGAGAGCGTGGGTTTGCCCGCCCGGGCGCTAAGTCACTGAGCACCACAAATTGAATAGTTGCAGCAAACACACTAAATAAGTATGATACTTTTGATATATATGAAGGTAATATAAAAGGTGATATGGAAAGAGGCACTCTATCGATTACACAGGGACGATCGGGAGTGACTGAGTGACATAAGTAGGCTAATGCGGGTGGCGCGGCTACTATTAATTCGTTGTTATATATTAACTATGCATGTATCATCTCTTCGCCCTCGATAGTAGCAATTCTTTTGCCTTATAAAAGGCAATTATATCCTCATCTGCTTCGGGGTTACCGGTCAACTTTATCCCCGGTGGCAATTTGAATTCTTCGTTCTGAGAGTCTTTGGCAGTAGACGAATGTTTTGTTGTATTGTCAGTTTTGACTTCTAATATCTTTCTCTGAGCTTCGTTTCTATCATCACGTCGAGTGGTATGTCGAGTCTCCATTCTACTACTTGACTCGTTTGTACTTTGAGAATGAATTTCATTCAATGTTGAGTCACCTATTTTACTATCTTCATAACATACTTGATGATACCAAGTGTCAAAGTCACTTTGAAGCTTGAGTCTTTCCTCTTTCATTGACTTTTGAGTGTTCTCTATTGTACTCTTGAGCCCTCGTAACTTCTCTAATGTATCCTTGTAGATTATTTTTTCCCTCTCGATGGCATCAGTATGATGCTTTTCCTGTGATGTAAAATCACTTTCGTTCATGCTTTCATCCTGATTGCCCGAGACTAAGCTAATAGCATAGCTCTTTCTAAGCTTTGCTATAGCTTCCTTGTGATGACTTATCCTTGATCGGATCTCATCGATACTCTTGCCAGCATTCTTTGCCTGGTGACAAAGCAAAGAATTTAGCAAATGAAACAATCATACGAATGTAATGAACACGACACAACACATACCTCGGTATACTTCATTTTTAATGAGTTCTTGGTCTTCTCGGTAGTGGCTGCACTTGAATGTCGTTCCTTAAACCAATTAAATGCCATATTCGGCTCGTCAATAACTCGTTTGTCTCGACATATAGCAACTCCACAAACAGAATCAACACGTTGATGCTTTTGAGCTTGGTGTCTGCGCTCTTTCTTTGCCGAGCCTTTAATAGTAGCACCGATTGGGAGAGGATGCCGTTTATTCTCCTTTTCTGATAATGATGATGATTCTTCGTCACTGCTATCACTACTACTACCCCCATCGTCAGCAACTGTAGTCACATCTTTGGATTCAAGTAGCATGGATTTGAATACTGAACACACTGTCCGAATCTTTGGCAGTGTAATACCTCCACAAAAGTCTAGTTGAGAAGACTCGTCTCCATCCTGAACATAGCGTTGTATGGACTCAGTTAGCTCATTTATTTGATCCTGAGACAACATAGACCCACCGCATTGTTTCTCTTCATTTCCATCACTACTGGAATCATCATCGTCATCGTTCTTGCCACTTAAAAACTCTACTTCTTCTCGTAGTCTACGAACCTCTGCCTTGAGACGCTGTATAACTAATGCTGGCTCAACTTCCTCATTGATCGATGCTGAATTCTTAACTAGAGCAACTCGTTGTGCAAAGTGACAAGTTGATACAGATTCATCCGTATGTTGAGACTCTGGAGATATTGTTGCAATCATCATTGTCTTGCCTTTTAGTTTATATGACATTATGTGTGTAAGAAAAGGTCGTGTATACATGTGAAGCAGTCAGAGATATAACTTACAATTGCCTCCAAGAGAATCACGGAGTACTGATGTCATCAAAGAGTTTCTATATGGAACTATTGTGTGAAATATTCAAGAGGTGAGTATCTGTGGTAGCGGTTGTCCACATAAAGTATCACACATCAATCAAACACAGCTTACTGTGGACATCCTTTCTCTTCTTCTCCTTCTCATGCAGTGCAACTATTACCATCTCAAGGAAGAATAGAGACGAGTTAATGTACTTTGCCTCACGTAAAGTTTGACCAGCAGAATTACTTCTGCTAACTCTCTCGCTTCCCGCAAGGTCCACAATGTTCAATTTACTCCGTGTAACAGTATCAGCACCAGCCATTCTCTTTTCCAAAACAATTGAGAAGATACAGTGTGATCGAGTTGAGTTTTGATTCATTTCTGTTGCAGCAATTGCACGGTTTGTATCACCCAAAAAGAGTAAATTCAATGCATCCTCTTCTGTTGTTACCAAATGCATTGAAAGGTTCTTAAAATGAAAGTTACCATCTTCATCTTCCAACATTGTTACCTTTGGTACTTCTACCTCACCAAATTGTGAAGAAGAGTTGTTGCTTTTCATACTTTCCTGAAGCAAATCATAGCCGTATTCATTGTATATTTCTAGATATGAAATGTAACAAGAGTAGGATGTGCCATTCTTTTCATCATTCTTTATTGATTTGAACAAGTATGCCAGTGATCGTGGTATTAATCCCCTATCATCATATC
>Ga0214477_100523_pt1 | contig 26570 bp, 18 predicted proteins | sample M1_20Mar14CPVII9_FD_165058 | JGI IMG/M metagenome (GOLD analysis project Ga0214477, IMG submission 165058) | Marine eukaryotic communities from Monterey Bay, California, United States - M1_20Mar14CPVII9sort6BwellC16 | ecosystem: Environmental > Aquatic > Marine > Unclassified | place: USA...
TAATTGTCTTTCTACTACTACTTTATTATTTCTTCGTAATGATTGAGAGGACGACGATCCGGGCAGTAGTGCCAAAGTCAAACTTATAATAAATGTTGTAAACTTCATATTGTTTTGTCTATTATCTTTTGTCTATTATCTGAATCTTCAATTTTGATAATGATGTTGAGTATCGAGATATGTTTGCCTGGTTTTGATGATATCAAAGTATAATATATGGGTTCGAGTTAGTAAATATATTCAATTATGCAACACTTCTTCGACCACTTCAATATCCTCTACAGTTGGATCTATTGCCACATTGCAATTCATTCACTAACCAACTCTCTTCAACTACACGATAACCAACAAACCTCTCTTCAATATTCTTCTATGTAACTGTTCCAACAATATCAAAAAACCTGCTTTCGCCCCACACCCTCTACATGCACTCACCTATTATAGGTTGGATAATCAATAAACTCTTATATCTTTGAAACAAGGCACCTTTTGATAGTAGGCCTGTTATAATGTAGCACTGTAGAATTCATTGCAAGCCCATTCGTGACCATTCTGACAAAAGTTTAAGAAAACCGGTACTCAGTATCTTTGGGGGGGTACGCCCGACAATTGCCCCTCCGTCTCCCCACGTCTTCCGTCTTCCACCTGCCTCATCCTTTTGCAACTTATTATTATCAAGGTTGACAATGGTTCGATATATTAATATCTGCTGCGTACAATATATTATACTTCTTCTGATAGTATATCACCACCCTATAAAAGTTTCATCATTTATACCTCAGCATCGATTGCATATGTTAGACCGAAAGTTAAAAAATCCCGAAAGTTAAACTTTCGGGGTTCTCAACCTCGAAAGTTAGCTCATGACACGCGTCCTCTTATTGTGATCGCTAAATTAACTTTGGAGATGTCAAAAATCTTGAAAGTTATCGAATGTCTATGATGTTAGCTAAACCATCCATTGTATCTCCCACCACCAATGACTATCCCCTCACATAGACGATATTGCATCATTGCAATTGCAATATGTCAAAGTATCAAAGGAGGTCTCCACCTACGCCGTGCCAATAGATTGTTCGTATATCAATATCTATCTTGCAAATCGTCTCCTACTCCTACTCCTAATCGTATAACATCATATCGCAAGTAATTCTACATCAATATTGTCTAGTTGCAAAATATATATAATCGTTCACTAGAAGTATATACCTACAAACTTAGACGATATGAATCGACAACATAGATTTGCAACAGCTCTTGCAAATGCAAACAATACCAGTACAACTACTACTACTGGCATTGCAACAACAATGTTAGATAACAACAGCACTACAAATAATGTTGCCGTTGCATCTACATCCGCTACTACTACTAGAGCAGATAACAGTACTACTAACAGCAATACTACAGCTTCCTGTACTACTAATGCAGAGCAATCAGTACCTGGTCTAACTACTTCCCAATTGATAGAATTCCAATCTCTATTCTATGATGCTCTTGATAAACGTTATAATTCTAGTACAAGTAAGAAGAAGAATGGCAAGCCAAGGTTTCTCTCACGGGATGAATATAGCACTGCATTAAACGTCGTACGTACCTGGAGGGACGATGATGATCATTCTAAAAAGGAAGAGGATACGAATAAAAAGTATGCATATACCCAAGCATCTCATGATTCTGCCTTGCGTTTACGTCAAGCTACAAAAGAAAAGCATAAAGGACTTAAGATTGCTCAGAAGCATAACGTGTTTGATATTATTCTTCGTTGTCATGCTAAGGTTGCTAAGCATACAAGAGATCCACGTGCAGTCTATTTGTTAATCGTGAAAGAGTATTACGGAATTGCCGAGGCAGATGTAAAGTTATTCATATCTTTGTGTCCTATCTGTGCAGCCTCTCGAGTTGTTATCACTGCAAAGCAGACGCCATTGAATATGATGCTTAGTGCATCGATTGGAAATCGTGCAATAGCAGATTTGATTGATATGGGATCGTCTCCTGATCCTATCACAAATGATAGGTGGATATTGCGCTTTGTTGATCATCACTCTGGCTATAGTCAAGCGAGACCACTTGCAAGGAAGACTGCTGAATTAACCAGCATTGCTATGATTCAAATTTGTTCCTGTATGCCCGAATATGATATTGTCCAGACTGATAATGGTGGTGAATTCGGGAAAGAGACTATCAAAAAGCTAAATGAGTAAGAATGTCTTTCTCTTATTCTCTTGTTTGTGATTGCTATGTTATGATCTGACCAATCCTATGTGTGTTCTCTTTATAATCTTTCAGATTCAATCCATCTACTCATATTGTCCGTGGTCGGCCTCGTCACCCCCAAAGTCAAGGTGCTGTAGAGAGAGGCAACGGTCCATTCAAGGAAGCTCTTCAAAAGTGGATGCAAGAGCATCCGGAAGACAGTTGGGCATTGAGAGGCATCTATATTGTTTCTAATGGCCTAAATAAGAAGCCTAGCCGTAACAAGGACGGATATTCTGCTTATGAAGCATTCTTTGGTAAGCTTGGGAAGAACTCCCCAAGAACGGTTCTTGATCCACATTTGATCAGTGCGTGTCAAACTGAGTATGGATTGCAAGCGGCTCTTGATTTAGTGAAGCAGGATACACCTCCCTCTGATGAAGATATCTTATTAGCCATACGTGAAGCTGATTCGCGCTTTGATGCCGCAGATCAACTCGGTGTTGTGGCAGAAGAAGACTTGGGTTTTGAGAGGCATGGACAGCTAGGCGCTGCTTCTACTGCCAACAACTCCATGATTAACGCCGATGATTCTTTGGAATCTGCCCTCACACTTGCTTCGCAAATTGCTTTACGTCAAGGCAATAACTCTGAGGATGTAACTGCTGCCGATGTTGCTTTAGAAACTGATAATAGTAATCGTAAGAAAGATACCGAAAGTAGCGATGATGAAGGTAGTAGTGTGACAGTTAAAGCTGCTGGTGGTAGTGGTAATCTTAAGGAAGCCATTAGTGAGAAAGATGTTGAGAGTGTTGAGAGTAGTGGTGATGAGAGTAGTACATTGTGGGAAGACAAATGCAGAGAAACAATTCAAGTCAATGATAAAGTTGCGTATTACCTTAGTCATATGGTAGCTGGAGATGCTAGAGCATACCGAGAGTCCATTGTAATTTGTGTTGATCCAGAAGATGATGAATACCCCATCACTCTCAGTTCGTCTGATTTGATATCTGTTGATAATAAAGTGAAGAGGTTGACAGGTGAAATGCCAATGAAGAAGACGACACGCAAATTTAGGAACTTGGGCAAGTATCTCCTCGAGGCTGGAGGCACAGGCAAGCATAGTGATGGTGTCATGGAAAGGGCTGGTCGTTTTTCTGATAATCATACTGCTTTGCGTAAACAGCTTGCTGCAACCGGAGCCGGACCCATGGATATGATGGTAACTTTTGGTGGTGGTACCCGTGCTACCAAGAAAAACTCTTCTCCTTCTGAAAGTGCATCAAGGAAGCGCGATCACCCATCTACACCTTCTATGTCAACACGTGGTGCAAAGAAACGTGCATCCAAGCGAAACTTAACCGATGCCGCAGAAGAAGAACTAACACCAGCTCGTTATGCCATTCGTCAAAAGATATCCACTGCGAAGAAGAAGCAGGCTGATCAGGTGAATGCTCGGAGAATGAGACTCGCCAAGCTCACTCTTGAAGAAGGTGATATATGCAATGTTGTAGTGGAAGGAAATGTGCGTGCTGCCACAGACTTTCATCAACTTCCAGTAGTTGTTGTTGACATTCGTACATCCGAAACTACAAGCCATACTTCATATAAAGTGGCATCAAGGGATGGTTTCATCAAGGGAAGATTCCAACGGGAGCGTCTAATTCATGCTCCATTGCTTACAGCTACATTGATGGGGATTGATATCACCAAGGCTGGCTTCTTGGATGAATTGGATGTCTCACAAGCCAGCTCTCTATTCAATGTTCTTGGTGGTGCAAAATCTTGTGAGTGTACAAAGGGAGATTGTGCAAAAAGTGGAACTTGTAGATGCAAGAAGAAGGGCAGGTTTTGCACCAGCAAATGCCACAAAGGAAGAGGGATGAATACGAAGTGCACTCTTGTTAAGCCACCACCAGGTAGCCAAGACGTTTGTACTCCTTGTGAAGAAGAGACTACTGCGGAGGCGTAGTTATGTGATTGTTAGTAGGGTTGAAGTTGGAAATTGGACTTGGGGTGTTTGTGTTGTATGATTGAATATGTCAAGGGGGGACATATGATTTGTTAAACATTTTAAAGATAAGAAAGAGTTATTGCCATCATATTAGTGCTGTCTTATGAATTATATACGCTGTTTACATGTTGTGCTTACCTCATATCTTTATATTACAAACTAATGTATACATGCCGAGAGCCCAAATTTCGGGAAAGTCGGGAAGTCCGACCGCAAAACACTCAACCCTAGCACTCCCAAAACGTCTGTAGCCGGCACAATATTCGATAGAGATTGACCTAGTCTATCATAAGAGAGAAGGGAATGATTAGAAGGCGTCTGAGGGGGCGGATAGGCAAACATATCATACCATTATATGCACACATCATATGCACAAAATCTCACAAGATGCCGTTTTACACATCCGAATCTATACAACCTCTAGCGCGTAGTAAACCGGTAGAAATGCCCCAATATTCGACAGGGATCGAGTAGACATATACCATGAACGATTGGTATGATTGGTTGGATGGTAGAGGGCCGAATATGCGGGTATGATATACCATTATGTTGTCAATCATGTGCTGCCAAACAATCGAAAATTGAGAATTGAATTGCAACATCATCTGTTCGACATCTAGCAACCTCAAATTGTGGTTGTTTTGATTGTTATTAATGTAACAAACAGAACTACTACCGTATATGTTCTACTGTATTGTATAATATTCCAAATCATATAGCAACTATCAACTGATCAATACTAATCGGTACCAACTATGTGGATATTACCAAAGTACAAACATATTTGTCTACACGTATATGTCAATTATCGAATACCAACTCTAATGTCGTCGTACGTATGATATACCAATATAATCAAGCATATCAATCGCTAATCTATGCTCCATTTATTTGAAGCTTCTTGCTTTTTATGACGTTGCTTTGAATCGATACCGATATGTCAACATATGTTGATTTGATACGATCAACTAACGTATATCAACCAACTAAATATACCAAATAATAGGTATATGTACGTTGTTATTTACCTACTACTACTACATATATACATATACCTGCAATCAAATATGATAACTCTACTCTCTATCATACCCATCAACAACTACTAAACTATCTAAACTCAATATTGTTTGAGATTGTGTGTGATAGTGATGTTTACTGTGTTAGAGCTTGTAGTTATAAGAAGGGGCGGTTTAGAGCATGCTATTGCCTGATAATTGCCTTTATTACTATTGCCGTATGATAATTGCCTTTATTGCTATGAATACGAGATGATGGGAACTTTCGAGTACGGCCTAAAGTTATGGCGATCACGAAAGTTAGAAGATACCGGTATCATAACTTTCGAGGTTGAGAATCCCGAAAATTTAACTTTCGGGATTTTCTAACTTTCGGTCTAACACATACAAAGATAATACCGACAACATCACATCACTCCTCAATAATATCCAAACTTTATGCATCAACATTGACTTCTTCTACATCCACAAACACAAACATATTATCTTTACAAGAAACATCAAATGAATTACTAGTAAAGCTACAACAAAAGACTGCTGCAAACAATAGAACATCAAAGGATACCAACGAGCTTAATGAAGAGGTAAACAATTTAGTTAAGATATTAATCAATGCCAAATCTTCCTTTGATCCATTAACAAGTATCAATGGGCCATTATTTGCTTCAGTACATTTCATTGGAGATACTCCATTGTGGGAAAAGATTGGAGCTCGAATAGTTCGGAATGTAAAGGGTCAGAAATATACATTAAATAGTGCAACGAACTAACTACGCAGAGGTGTTCGGCACCAACCTATACTTGAAGGCGATAGGAACTTGTATCGATAGCGGTCCAGTTAATGATTCAACAGTAACAACAACAAGCAGCGATAACAAAACATCCAATCCACTAGAATCAGTATTTGAATCTCTATTTAGCTCTAGCAACAAGAGCAATTCTCAATACAAACCAACGCCATATGATTATACAGCAGAAGTTACTGGGGCATCAATAGTTCTGTTTCAAAAGTTCTCTTTAGACTTGACAATAGAGGGTACGGGAATAGTTCGTGTTTTGTATGCAGATGAGAATCTAAGAGTTTTTCTAAGTCCAAAGAATACGAATGTTACGAAAGGAGGCGGCGATTGGGAGAGCGCTGGATTGGTAGTTGTGCAGGTACGTGTCGATCTGATTTATGATGATTGGATAGATGTATTGTAGAGGACAATCAAGCAATTGTTGATTATACAAGAGAGAGAAGATACAAACATATCTTTGTATCAAACAAGATCGATAAGAATAATTGGATGATATCATCAGTATCTTTAGAGTACCGACTACTTGTACATAAACATGTGTGTGAGGTCTTAGCGTTAGTTGGGTGTAGAAAGTACTAACAGTGGTAAGTCAGCACTCATGTCAGCAAGATGCTCAAAAGCGTTTTATCGCCAAAGTAACATAAAATCCAGTGCCTCATGTTCACCCTAATAGGAGGTATCATGTGTCATAGTACTTCTCCTCTCCATCAATAATCAGCGACCATGCTAATCAACCCTATTGTTGCAATTGCAAGTGTTGCCGTACGGGCAGTCGGGACCCTCTTAGGGCAGACTGTCTCGCCGACAAATCAATACTTTGATAACATGATAGAGGATAATTTTATGTCTCACCCATCACCAGTTGATTACAAGGATGCTGTCATATTAAACAGAGAGCAAGAAGAACAATCAACTATCTATACTGAAAATAATAATGATAATAATACAGGAAACAGGGTAAAGCCACCTCCGCTACCAGATACTAACAACCCTCTGATATTACTTGGTCTTGATCATCAAGGCGTCGATTTTAAAACCATCAAAGCAGCGTACAAAAAAAGGGCCAAGCTATACCACCCCGACATTATACTTAGTGCTGATGCATCACAGGAGGAAAAAACAGCTGCGAATTGGGACTTTGCTCGTATTAACAGTGCATTTGACATACTCAAACGCAAGGAAGAAGAGCAAGTATATGAATATGAAGTGTATGTTGATGGCAACAAAGAAACAAGATCAGCTGCACCACTAAATGATAATAGAGATCCATATCATATCGACTATGATAAAATAATACAAAATCGTAAAAGATATCCACAGGAAAGAATGTGGTACGAAGATGATGGACAATATGTACCAAATCATCGTACTTATAGACGCCCAAGAAATTACGATCCTGAGCCATTTGGAGATCATGATGGAAAGTACTCAGTTGACGCCTACACAAAAGGAAAATGGTGGATTGCAAAAGGATATCATGATCATGCTGGTGTACATTATGAACCATTAACAGATGTTGATCATGGACCAATGAAAAGTAGTGAACAAATATGGGAAGAAAGACAACAAATGGAAAGTTATAATGTTGGAGCTGGAAGAGGACGGCAGAGTAGTGCTAGATTTGGGGTAGTTGATCCATACAAGGATCAATGGTGGCATGATCACTCTACTTCGTCTTATGAAAATTATCAAAGAGACAACCATTGTGCAGAAGAGGAAACGAGAGAAGGATATCCATACAAGGATATGTACTGGAACGATAGGATTGAGCATTTTGATGAGGATAGTTCATATCAGCCAATAGCCGACTATGACCCTCAAGATGAACGCTTTGTAGTGAGAGAGAAGTGGTGGAGAGCTGATGAGACGGTCAATGGTGAATTTTCACCCTAAGTTTTATGTGGATTTGGTTGGACGAGAAGAAGAGCAAGATAACAATATCTTAGGAGTTCTTCAAAAATGGTCTCTAAAGTTAATGGTACAGTGAGTACAGTGTTATTCTATGCCTATGTTCAAGTGTTGCTTCTTCTCAGTATATTCATAATAATCCTACAAAACTACAAAATCGTGCATCAACAAAGTAATCAAGCAATAAAGTCGTACTCTCCGGTACTACCAACCACTTTCCAAGTCTTAACAAAGTCTTCTGTCTCAATGACAAAATGAGCTCGGCTGACACCGTTGTTGTGTGGTGTGTATCGAATAATGAATTGGGTATCAGCTGACGACTTGAGGACACCATCGTTAGGTGTTACAGACCATTCATTAGCATCATCACCAACGAATCCGGTTCTAAATGGTGCAAAGCCCATGTAGATGTTCTTCACATGAAGTTCGTGAGTCGCTGTTCCGCTATTCACTGGAGCCTGTAGTACAATTGTCTCTCGTTCAATGACATGTCCTGCTTGAACTTCATGGTTAAATGACGAGTCCAAGTCATACTGTTCTTCTTCTTCTTCTTGGTCCATGCTATACTTTCCAACATCATTCATATAGCTGTGGCTATTGGTCATGGATATTTCACGTTGGTTTGCCCAGTTGTTGAGCTGCTGGGCCCTGACAGTATCCATGTTATGGTTGTTCAACAACAACTCATCAGAATAACTCATTGTATTTGGTAGAGTACCTTCGTCACTCTTGGCAGCCAAGGTTGTAGTCATGTGTGGGGATACAAACGTATTCAGTCCAGTTTGCCCACCCCCAAATAAACCCATTTCACTGTCACCACCGTCAAACATATCTGGCGTATCAGGAGTATCTACATAATCATCAAGTGATGAAGGCCCATAGTGTAGTATTTGATCTTTGTCCATCTTAGTAGCATCAGCACCCAATCGATCCACATCAGTTAGAGGCCCAACATCTGGAAGATGCGCGTTTCATAGTTTATGATGACGAAAGAGAGGAGATTAATTACGTTAGTACATGCGGCTTGCAAAGGCAATCAAATCAAGGCAAACTAAGTTCAAATGAAGTATTCGAAAGGCCGAGTCTTCATATTGAACACACCACAACACACAACAAAACAAACACAAACTCGGACTTTCCAGGGCCGTGATGCAACGAGCGATAGTAAAGTTTGGTAGAAGAAGTAAGGGATGATTGAGTAGAAACGAAAGAGAACGCACTTGCAAATTGAGCCACCGTAGATAGGGCAAAGATCGTTGCAATGGAAGCAAAGGTGGTAGTTGTTGACATGTTGGATAGTATATACTTGATTTGCATTGCTCGGAGTAGAAGATTGATTTTATGAGCTTTGATATTGATAGTGTACTTATGGTTTGATAAATCTCGGGATAGAATTGATTTTATGAGCGTATGCTGAATCAAAAATGGTTTGATTTGTAGCATATTTAGCCGTGCTATCAAAACACGTCGGCTCTAATGAAAGCTATGCATTGTAAGCATGGCCACGTAGGCCGCTGGGATGTAAGGTTCTGATGCAGGATTAGGTGTGTGGTATCCTTGGCTGTGCAGTTTTGAAAAATGTTGTGAAGTATTTTCTTTCGTGCCAGTTAGTATGCCTCATCATTTACACGGAGAGTCTCTAATACGGTGTCACCTTCTCTGCCTGGCTTTAACTTTGGTTCATAAAGAGGATAAAGAGGATAAGAGGAGTTGTATAGAGTTGAGTAAGGGGGAGAGGCGAACAAAGGATACCAATGAGGGATCCTTGATATACTTACCTACTTAGGCATAGGGAGGAAGCTAGGAAGCTTAAGGCATGAGGGATAATGCAACATACTCATGGATTGCATAGTTGGGCACGATCATTGATCATTCTTTACAATATCTAATAGTTAGTTTCATTTTAGATGCCTGCAACTCTGTTGGATACCAATGATAAAGGTCGTATAGTCTATATTATCTATTCCAAGCTCTGTTCGTGCATTAATATCAAGTCTTCTGGATACGAAGATATGATTTGCATGGTAAAAGACAGCAAACGTTTTCAACACCAGCACATTCGTAATCAAACGGGCATTCATCATTTCTCTCAACTGTAGCAGTACTATCATATTCAGCGCAAGTATAAGTGCCTCTTGTATTGGTGAAACAATTATCCACAGTATACGTGCAATCAGATGCAAAAACAAAGACGATGTAACAAAGTAAGTTGGTTATTGTCATGACGAAAGAGAAGGACTTCATATTTGAGTTTGGGTTGTTGTAGTGGTAATAGCTGTGATGCGGGTGAAGTATAATGAATTGTAAGACTCTCATCAATATCAGCTAAATGCTTCAAGATTGTAGCCAAGATCATTAAGCCTATAACCGAGCAAGCAAGCAAGATCAACCAATAGAAAGTAGTGAGCCGTTTCTTTTGCAGCAAAGATGAACAGATGGATTTGGGGATAAGTTGTACTAGTTAGTTCTTGATCTAGTGTGTAACTTTCTAATTCAAAATTGTCTGTCTTCTATATTATCTACACGAAACCACAACTTGCTCTTCTGTTCATTCTATGTGTCTATATACATAATATGTTCAAGCAATCCATTGCAAGTCTTCATTCACCTTCTGTTGACCTACAGAACTGCCATTGATGATCGTCGTCGTCTGAGCAACTTGCTGTTGTTGAGGTTGAACTACAGCCTCAGTAGCCTGTGGAGGTAACTTGACTGCTGGTCTCATCAACCTGCCAATTGCCATGAGCTGACCCCACACATCATCTTTTGAACCACTACAATCCAACTCAACAATTGGTACCTTAATCTCCTTCAACCAACTCATCGTTGGGCTATGATGTTTGTGATAATTCTTGAGACGTTGGATAGCCGTATGTACATTATCATCAGCTCTAACGTTCACTATCTTTCCTTCCGCTTCGGCCCTTTCGGCATCCTTGGCACTTTGACCTCCCCGGGCTAGAATACGTTCAAGTAGTATAGTATCATCACAATCTAAATGTAAGGCAAGCTCTGGTGGTCCACACAATTGTACAAAGTCTCGAGCATTCTCCAAACTACGAGGAAAGCCATCTAGTAAGATTCGTCTACCGGGATGTTGTCTCATCCTTCTTCTCATCAAAGCCGTAACTACTGCCGAACTTACTAAGTCACCTCTGTCCATAATCTCTTGTACCTCCTTACCCAATGGTGTTTGTGCCTCAACCTCCTCTCTCAACATTTCGCCACAACTTAAATGTACAGCACTGCAATCTGCAGCAAGTCGTTCACACAAGGCACCCTTTCCACTTCCAGGTCCACCTACAACTAACACTACTCTAGCAGGTGCCTTCCCCAATATACGATCAGCAGCTCGTAAAAAACAATCTAGTCTAAGCCTACCATCATTATTCATGTTAACCTCATCCATTAATGAATGTAACATATCATCTGTTAAATCTTTCTCACCTACCGATTCTAATAATAATTTTATACGAGGTAGGTTTAAATATGGAGTTTTATCATCTCCGGAAGTAGCTCCTTTACCATCTCGATCATCACCCTCGGAGGATGTTTTTGCAAATTGCAAGAATAGATCTGATAGAGCTGAGATTTCACACTCGCCAAATGCTATACTACCAGGCTGCTGTTGTTGCTGCTGGACTGTTGTATTTGAAGAGTCTATTGTGTGGAAGTTGGCAGACTGTGCAGCAGATTGTCGAGGAGTTATATCGTCCTGCCAATTTTCCATTAGATCGGAATGAGCACTTGTTTGAAAGTGGCAACGAATATCGTGCTGTTGCCCTACATCATAGTTATTATTATTGTGCGCGTATGTAAAGGTAGTTCGTTCATGAAGGCTGGTTATTGATGGTAAGCAATGTGTTGGCGTTGAGCAGGTTGTTGTTGCTCGTTGCAAATGAAGTGGAAGACGTGCGGCTATCGCAATTCGGGAGGCCATGTTTTGATTACTGTTCGGTTTTATTAATACTACTCGTTGTTATATTTTATGATATGAATAATACTCCATCATCTTGCCTCACTACAGTGCAAATTCGAACTCCGAGAATATTGCCTGACGTGGCTCAGCCGGTATTGAAAATCTTCTATTCGAGAAGAATGACGGCAGCCTCCTTAGGTATGGGAAGGGGTCGTTAGCTAGATACTATCGTGCATATCATACATGATCTAGCTTACAGCAGGACGTCGCATACGAACCTCGCGAAGTTCCTGCAAATCATCAAGATCACTATGCCGTGGTCTTTGGAGTAACTCGTCAACCTTTTCTTTCAAATACGTAACTTCTTCTGCATCAAACACCTCAAATGTTTCTTCTCCAGACCCTTCTTCGTTACTACCAGTCAAACGACCCAATATCTCCAACAATGTATTATATTCAATGGCAGCCCGAGCATCTACGTCTTCACTATAAGTCAAATTGCCCAACATTTCCAAGCACTTACCATATTCGACATCATACTCTTGATAGCAAGGTTCACGTCGTCGTCGCCGCCGGTGCCACTCAATTGCATGCACCAGATCAGACTTCAATGGCTTGAGATAAGCCCCGATGCGTTGAAGTTGCTCGCTCTCACGGTATGTTGGAAACGGATCTCCGTTCAAATCCTCCATTCCATAAGTCATTGCAAGCAAATACGCAGGCCTCTCGCCACTATCCATATAATGCTGTTCGGCAAGCTCTGAATTACCATCATTAGATGGAGAGTAGAATCCCATTAGACGGTTACTTGGATCCGCTGAAACAAAACAATATGAGATCATGAGTTAGTAAAGTATCATAATATGAAGACAAGATACACATATACATACTACATACCATGACTTCATCATAAATGGCTGTGCAGTCAAACTCCTCAAAATAGCACACACCATCGTGCTCATATAGCTTTCCCACCTTTACAATGCGCTTGCCGAATGTGCACAACATATTCTTAACGGTAGCTCCACCCAAAGGATAGTTGATCAACCAAATCTCATCTTGATTCGAACCAGTAGTACGTTGTTCGAAGAACGATTTGAGCCAGTCCAACAATGGTGCTGACGGCTTGGGACGCTGGCCATGATAAAAATGGAGGAGAAAGGCATGCTTGCCGTTTCGACGGATAAACTCAAATATACGTTTGTCTCGAATAGGATCCCGCTTGGTGTATACGTTGCTCAAATGATAAGGACTGTCAATCTCAATGATCTCAACACGATTAGGACCATTACGATGAAAGTCAGGTTTGTATGTCGTTTGCTTATCGTTGAGCTTGATTGGAAGATTGTGAATCAACTCTAATCCCCTATCCTTGAATCCTTGTAACACCTCAAGCTCGTACCGCATTATTTTCCCCTCGTAGTTAAGGTAGTAATGTGAACAGCAAAACCAATTCCACTCGTTGTAGGGTGATTGTGCAAATTTGGGACAATCTCCTCCATGCCTGCACAGACGGCGGCGATTCTCGTGACGACGAACAGTTCCAGGGGGAGGCGTGTAGTTGGGTCCAACAGCTCCCCTCAAGTTGAAAGACTCGGAACGCTGACGGTCCCAATTTTCCAATGAACGTGTCCCCATTAGCAGACGTTGCAACTGGCAAAGTCTTACAATCTTCTGTTCACGACGTAGAGCACTTCGCACCACACTACGAATAGGCATTGAATAACCTCTAAGAAGATAGTCTAAAATACGAGTCAGTGGATAAGTGTCAGTGGATAAATCAATTGAAGTGGCAACACATCATATATACCCAAATATTGGTTACTTACAATCACAGGGTGGAATGGATTCACTCACTTGTCCTCCAAAGCGTGTGATCGTGCGTGTAATGATCCTGTTGTCAAGAGACCTGTAGTCTGGAACCTCTTGTTCTCCTTGAACTCCTTGAGGTTCTGGACCAAACGGTACCTCCGGGAATTGTCCAGTCAAGACAAATGTCATACCACTTAAAATAGTTGCATTGTCTACGGCACCATTCACGCCGGGTGAAAGTTCGACAAACGGCGTCAATACCCGAGGAGGATTAGCAGGAAGTTGCTCAACTGCAGGAGGAGGTGGAAGTTGCTCAACTGCAGGAGGCGGAGGTATGCTGGGGTCCTCATCATACAATGCCCCCCCGCTCAAGAATTGTAATGAGGCATCCCCTGTCGAATCATCATCATCAACATCACTACCCTCATTTGTTGGCTGGTGCCTATTCATCTGCATAAAATACTCTGTATTAGAGCATTTGGGAGAGGGTCTCCATCCATCATCTATGTCCGAACAATTACGATTAGCATTTTCTCCATAGAGTCCATCACTATTGATAAACTGACAATACATGAGATGACCTTCTTCTAGAGGTTTCTGTGCCTTCCCCTGTTCCGATAAAGCAGTATACTTTTCACATACTTTACATTCCCGTTCATCATCCTCGGTCACCCTCCATTGTTCTTTCGTATAGCTGTTGTAACATTTGTTATCAGAACACTTGCCACACTTCTTCCTTGGATTAGTATTCTTACTCTCTGTTGATTTTGATTGTTCTTGTTCTTCCGTATTGCCGCCACACATCTTCTTCTTCTTGACTAATGACTGCTGTACAGTGTCCAGCAAAGATTGGGTATCTACATCCAGTGTATTGGCATAATCCAACAACAATGTATTCTCACTTTCAAGCTGTTCTATCAATTTCTTCATCTTTTTCACCTTCATCTTCTCATTATCTCGTGAACGTTTTGCGGAGATTCGGTTTCGTTCTCGTATATTGGCTGTACCTGATGCGGACATTGGTGCTAATTTAGATTCGTCAATACAAAGTATGGGTACTGAAGATCTACTAAGCAACTTCTCAATCTGAGGAGCAGTGTCTTGATTTGTACTCTTAATTGCTTGCTTGAGAAGATTTTGTTTGAGTATCAACTCACCCACAAGAGTTTCATTATCTTGACTACTTTCCTTCTTACGTTTTCGATATGATTGTGCGGCGATACGATTTCGTTCTAGTTTAGCCTTACGCTTATCCAAACTTTCTTGTTCAGATCTGTGTTCAAGCTCTGCTGCTAAAAATGACTGTTGTAGCAGATAACTATATTGATTCATACTAGGGGTTTGTGAATGCAGCGGCACAGAGCTGTTACTTAATTCAATGCCAAGGTTAGAGATGTGATGTGGTTGATAATTGAATAGTTGTGGCGGCTGTTGATAACCATATCCATATTGATTTAGTAGCAGATGACTATATTGATTGATACTAGGGGTTTGGTATTGTTGTACCCTTCCATTCGTACCCAACCCCCCAGCAACTAATTGATAGTATTGATTAATAGTGGCAACATTATTATTATTATTATTATTATTATTATTATTATTATCATTATTATTATCATTATTATTATTATTGGGTAATGCTGCTGGATTATTTGATGTTCTTCCAACCCCTACATTCGTACCCAATCCCCAAGTAATATTATTTCCGTATTGACTTTGGGAATTAGCTAATTGATGATAGTATTGGTTGGTGTCAACATTATTAAAAGTAGCAGCAACTTGATTATTATTGGTGACATTATTCGGTAATACTGGATTTGCGACAATGGTGGTAGAAATATTCGGTGGCACAGCATACTTCTTAGCAGGTGGTTTCTTATTACCCTCATCTTCAGATGAATCATCCTCCTTCTCTCCACCACCCTTTAAATTGACTAAACCGCTATCCAAATTAAATCCAACTTCATCAGTATTGACACGTCTACCTAAGCAATCTACCCACGGGCATGTATAGTCAAAATCACATGCGATTCGATTGGCTCTCTTAATTACACTGCTATTGTTGCTGGTTTTATCATCATGTAGCTGTAGTTCTTGTTCAACACTTGACAGTTTGCTACATGTAATAATTCTGTCGTGATCTTGTCCTAACGAGTTCTCGTCGACCTTTGACCATAGCGCAATGTTCACCTGATCCAGCATGATATATACGATGCAGACTCTTCCAGAGTACAATGACACTCCACAGTCAACAGTCCATAGGAGTTAGTTGTTTAAAAAAGATACGGTATCCTCGGACTCTTACGTTTGTTGAACACGTCATGTCATACCGGTATTGATATTGAGAAAGATTGACGGGGAGAGGATATCTCCTGCAAGAGTGTGTGCTTAGTGCTTACCACTACCATATGATACATATCATATGTACAAACATACATCATACATTCACCTATGGATCCGGAAATCAGAAACTTTCCTCTCTGCTTTCCTCACCCTAAGATTGACTTCATCCTCCTTTCCCTGATACAAATCAAACACACTTTTCAAGGTCTTGCATTAAACAACCCTGCAACTAGATTGTAGCTTCATAAGGCTCAACGGGAACCAAGAGTATCGTGGGTATATATGCACAAGATGCTGCTCTTGGTTGATGGTTCATTTAACTTATACCCTACTCCTCTCATAAAAAGCAAATCCAAAAGCAATCAATCCCAACTCAACATTAACAACAAACAATATGAAGCTCTCTCTATTCACAACTGTTACGGCTTTAGCCTTGACCACACCCACCTTATATGCAATCCAAGATGAAGAACCAACTCACGCTGTAGCTAAAGCCATTGAGATTTATGAGAACTACCTCATTGATGTCAAGGGAGAAGAGGATGTTGATATCATTAAGATGGTCGCCACATCAAAATCAAACAAGGTAAGCATACCTAGTCAGGCCTGTGATCAATCATATACTTTGTGATATTCAACTAACGATATATCACCCCCTCATATCTCATCTTAACAACCTCAGAGTCCAAACAGTACCTCAAAATCAAATAAACGTTCCAGTAGTTCAAACAGTAAGAGCAACAAGCGTAGCAGTAGCACATCTAAGTCAAAGAAGACGAAGCGTAGCAGTAGTAGCTATTCAAAATCCAACAAAGGAAGCAACAGATGTGTTCCTGACGATTCACCGAGACCTCGACATTCTCGTGAAGGCCGTTTCCGTTTCAATCTAGTCAGGTCTGACGCGCGTTGTGTTGATCGAGATGGCGAGTTGTATCAATATGGCGAGTTTGATGGCATCCGTGATTTCACCGAGTGTGCTGATGCTTGTGTCAATGATGTTTCACGTTCCCTTTTGACCAGTGGAGAATTTCAAGGCATCGACTTTGACTGTGGAAGGAGGAAATGCCGTTGTTTGTACAGCGAAGGAGCTTTAACCAGTCGTAGTGACCGTAATAAGTTTGATAGGACAAGCCGTAGTGGTCTTTATGGGTTTGGTGCAATCGAAGGAGGAGAGAAGACTAGGAGCTCTCGAGACATGTATTGCGGGAAGCTCGCTGGTGCTCGAGTAATGGATGGAATTCTATAATAGGCTCGACGACGCTTGGGAGATGAAATTGTATTGCAAAACAAGATGTCAAGTGATTGAGATGATATTGTAAAGTAGTTTGAAAACAAATAAGATATGAAAACTGTATTGCCCGATCTTACCTTTCTTCCAAGTTGAACATATCATATGCATTTGTGTACTCTGTACAGTATGTACACTGTGTAACATGAATCTAATGACTGTTTCGTCTTCTCCGCTTTACCCAACTCATAAATTGTTGACACCCATCGCCGTAAATCATGTTGACCACCCAACCAGAGAGAGCACCATAATGCGTCTTTTGTAAGGCTACAATCACTGCAGCAGTGACCATTGCCACAAGAGCATTCTTCCTTAAAATTGCCTTTGAATTCACACTACCAGCGTCGCCACTCTCTTCTATTCTTAAAGTCACTTTATCCTTTTCCTTTTGTACACATTCAAACAGCATTCCGACTCCCGTACCAACAAGTTCGAGGCCTGCAATGGCCAACATTATACCCAAAACAGCTACTGGTACTGCATCCAGTAGTGTCAAGGCACTAGCTCCAAAGAATACTGCGAGGAATACTTTGAACAGTCCTAAAACGACTACTGATGTACCATATCTTGCTCCAAATCTATGTTGACCAGCTAGGCCTCCAGCACCATGACAATTGGGCATACTACCAAGAGGACATAGTATGAGATTCATAAGTCCTACAGATATTGATACTTCTCGCCTGGTAATCACAGCATCGGTAGTATGTCCCTTCTGAATCAAAATAGGATCTCGTTTCTCTGGATATAGCGAATGAGCCAAGCAGCACACACTAATCACCGAGTTGAGTGTTGTTAGTGGCAGCTGTGGTAATGCACCCTGTAGAAATCCCTGCCTCCAGTTGATTCGAGTCACATTCTTCATGGCATTAATCACTACTGGTGCCCCAAAGAATTGCAGTGGGAGATCATATCCAGAATCAGGACCAGCAGTTGCTAAAGTTATAGCTGCAAAGATGCAACCAATGAGAAATAAATAAATGCCTACTGGATGTGGTGTTTTAGGAAATGGATTCAGACAGCAGCATGTTCTTTTCAGTACTTGTTTTAACCATGATTTGGTTGTGAATGATGATGATGGAGATTGTGGATTATTGAGTGTTGTTGCCGTTTCTAATTGATGTACATTATTCAAGCTGCCCATTTCCATGTTATCATCTCTCTCACAAGTATTTTCTCCGTCAGCAATTGAATTTGCAACTGTATCTGCCAAAGCATCGGCGGTACAATTTGGTTGTTGCTGTGCATCGGTAGATTCTCTATCATCTACCTTCTTTTTCATCCCATTCTCATCTCTCAACCAAAACATGCTCAGCAAGGCACAACAAATTGCCAAGCCTATACAATCATATCCTCCACCCCAGGTTAGTTGTGATATATCACGTATACCTTTACTTGCCAATCGTAATCCAACCCCAATTTGAAGTCCACTTACTACCGTCAATGGTACTATCCAATTCACAACCTCCATTAGATTTGTAATACCCAGTAGAAAGACAGCGGAACCAGTCAATATACCGGCTGTAGTGACAGACTCCGCTGTCAAGCCCGTTGCATTCGATCCTGATGTTCCGGCAGCAACATCAGTTAATGCGACAGCTGCAATGGACTTCATTGGTTGTACACACATTGGGACATCTGTAGAGTAAAAGTACATTCATATGATTGAAGTGAGAAGAACAATATTCCATTTCAATTATTGAGATCAAAGAACTTACCCCAGATATATCCGGTAACAAAATTACTTATTCCTGCCCAAAACAAAGCAGGTGCCAGCGCTATCTTTCGTTCCCGAGCTAATGCCACAGTTAATGGAATAAATGTTCCTAAGTCACCCAGTGATCCCGAGATCTCTGGAAGATGTGCGTTTCACAATTTATGGAGATGAAAGAGAGAGAGGATTGCAACTTCTGTTAGTACATGTGTTTTGCAAAGATGAAACGACAATCATATGAAGGCAAATTAAGACTTCATATAAACCCAAACGTAATCACACACAATAAATTAAAACCAGACTTTCCTGACAAAGATAGATTATGATAATGTTCAATTGTTCGGCATTTGATAAATATCAGTGTATTTAGCGGATTATAGCATCTTCTTCTTGTATTATTGTTTTCAGTTAATGCATCTATATCAGATAGATCCAGTTGTCGTGGTGGTAATATAGAATTGGAAGTAACCGATGATGATGGCTCACTCATTGTGGAGGAAAGAAGAGGACAACACAACCCTTTCTCTTGTGTCATATAAAAAGTATAATCACGACAACTTAGTGATTGATATGAATTATGATATGGTCAATGCCAGACTCTGGCATGCTAATGATCATATCTAATGTCATGGTTTCTGCCGCCGATATCACATCAATCACATCAATCGGATTCTAAATTCTAAATTCTAAATTCAAGAAGTTTGAGAGGAGGTATCCCTACCATGAGAGTTGGATACATAAGTTGTTAGATGAGTGATGATGAGGTTTATGATGTTACGATAGTTGTTTGTTATTGTTTGCTCTGTATGGTGGCGGCAGAATAGTGAAGTAATATGGCTCCATTACCTCAACTATATGCAACATTATGGTTGCTTGTTGTCAGTGGTGTTAGTTCCTTTTCATCGATACCAGACCAGCCAATAATACCATCCAAAAACAATCAGCATCATCAACATCAATTGAAACCACAACAACTACCAATAACAGACAATTCATATACTCTATTAGGGTTTGATTATCTCTCACCGCCCAAAGACTTTGCATTAGTTCAACGAGCATATAGAAATTTAGCTCGTCAGTACCATCCCGACGTTGTTGTTGGACCGGACGCAACAGAAGAAGAACGAGAGAAAGCAAACGCTGACTTTATGCGTATCAATGAGGCATATGAGGATATCAAATCAAGAAAGGATGAGGAAGAAATAGAAGTTGTAATAATGGGAGGCAATTTTGATAATGGTAAAAGAGGTAAGCGTATGTTGCATTATAATACACAGCTATCTTTATGTCACAATCTAAACATGATATGGCGACTAATTTCTCATCTGATCCTATATTTTACACGTGATATAAATGTATTATGTCAAATAATAAGATCGAAGAGTAAAGTACAAAACATCGGAAAAGATACGTGAAAACAATCCCAATAGAATCAATTACGATAGGATAATAGAGTTAAGAGATAGGAAGAATTTGAAGGGACGAAATTGGTCAGATCCAGGCGAATATGAATATCAACAAGGCGGTAGGCACAACGGGGACTTTGGTCCACCAAGAAGATGGTGATAAGAAGAATATACGTTATTGTTTTTTGAATTACAAAGGAGGAGAAACATATTTGGTTACAGGTTAACAATAAAACACATCAGACAATCAAAATCTACAATGCAAGGATAGCAAACGAGAAGCAAGTATCAGGTTTTTCTACCAGCCTTCCTTTATATGCCCTTCAAAATCATAATTAATCCAAATATCTCCAACGTCAGGGATACTTTCATCCACTACTGTCCAACCTAACTTTGGAGGAACTAAGCTATTGAAGACCCCATTATTCTCCCAACGAAATAGTACCTTTTTGCTATTGATTTCACTCTCTTCGTCATGTCCACTTGCTTCTCCATCATCATTATTTGAGCTACATGTCTGAGAGTATATCTCCCATTCCGTTCCAAATACATCAACTGATTCAAGGATAATAATAACTGTTGATAATAACTGATGAGTCTTTTTCCAGTATCTTTTCATTGCGCCGCCTTCATGTGTTACTGCAAACTCACTACCGTATTCTGATTTGAATTCAGAAGACTCATGATAGTCATAATACCCATCTACCATATCACCACAACCACTAACATGAAGATTCTTTGTACGCATTCGTTCTAGTTGATCATCCAAATGCCTAATTTGATAACATCTTGTGATGCACATCTTGGGAAACTCTGGCTGTTTAACTAAGTCTCTCATATCATTCATACTCATTCCCTTACACTTTCGACCTAAGTATGTAGAAACCATTGACTTAATAGTTGATTCGTCATTCTCAACAAGTGGCATTAATGTTTGCATCATCTCGACGTCAATTGAGTGGAATCTTTTGAGACTTTGTGCTGCCCAAGCTGCAGCCGCAATCTTAGACAAAGGGAAGTCATTTAGTGGCATTATCAAACTAACCAATTGGCAGCATTCTTTGCATTTCTTGTCAAATGTTTCACGGTCGCTATAATCAAACCAACTTTCATTACCACGAAGAAGACGTTTGGGTAATACTTGATCGCAATACTTTAATCCGTATGAAAATTGATACTTATCATAGAATGGTATTATCTCTATCATGTCTTCGAGTGATGGTAGTACCTCACATGGTGATAAAAACTTTAACATCTTCTCCCATGAGTCAGTTGTAATATCTGGGAAGGATATACGACCGCGCAATTGTTCATTTCGGGCGGCTGGGGATGATAAGATGGTATCAACATAATCACTCTGACTTGCAAGTAGGAAACTATGGTATCGATAGAGCTTTTCACTTTTACCAATAGTAACCTCTAGATCTGGAGAGCCAAATGATTGCAATCGTCTTGTCATTAATATTGTTGGTTCGACTTTAGCTTTGGATGTCGGCTCTTCGCCTTCTTTTGGGGTTGACATATTTGTATTATCTGATGATTACACTATCCGTTAAACTATGCAGCATATCCTATAGATATTTGAGACATCCCCCCACCAAATAGCTGCTAGGCAAATCGCAAAAGAACAATATTGTATCTTTGAATTTTTGGGTGTGATGTGATGGGTATCTTGGTCTTGGGGTTCCTTTTTCGGGCACTCATCAAAACTGAAAATCAGTTGACTGCCAATTACAGGCCGAATTCTACCCGTAGTAGACCCAAAGGTGAGTGTTATGCATTTATTGAGAGGCGGTGCATGATGATAGTGGCGTTAGTGATATTGGGTGGCGGCGGCATGGTTATGATGATATCGGCGCAGCGGTTGGTTTGGGGCTGATTGTTATGTATGTTAGAAATAATTACAACTGACATCAATCATGAGCTTGAAGTTGAGAGGTATGGTGCTTCAATATGTATTCTGATGTGTTTCGATAATATTAGACCTCGCGTATATATGGAAGAGCGCTTACCTGTGGATAAGAAGAATTGTGTACCGGCATGTACTTTTTATTGTATTGTACTCATCATCATATACATACTCTCCATCAAAAGAATTATTGCAATAAATATCCCACAAACCCACAAGTTTATACATCATAATAATGTCTCTACCCCTCGAGGAATTGCCCGATTTGGATGGTGCCACTGCTGCGGCTGCTAGTGGAGGTAGTAATGCTGATTTGGTGGGTCACCTACTTGCAAGTCAAGCACAACAAACTGAGCTACTAAATAAGATTCACAGGGATGTACTAAGTACTCGTACAATGATTAGTGCATTGGAGGAGTCGAACAATGAATTGAAAGAAGAAATTCGAAAGCTCAAGGGTGAACCCAAAAGTATTACAACAAATCAAGAGAAGGAGGCATCAATTGCAGCTGTTGCAATGACTAGCTTAGCAGGTATGAAAGTAATATTTAATCTGTATTGCAAATGTACATCTCAATATCTAACTTATTACAACATCATTTTTATATCCTTTCAATGAATAGGAAAAACCACAGATGAAGAGATTGATGCCATCATCGAAGATAGGAAGAGTAAGCAACAGTGGCCTGTGAAGCACTCTACACTAAATTCTTTCTGTGTACAAGAGGACTTGGTCAAGGTTCGTTTCCATCATAGTGAGAAGTATCAACACATTCCTGTTCGTATTCCCAAGACGGAGAAGAATAAGGATGGTACCAAGCCTTGCAAAATGTGTTCGGAAGGTGAGTCGAGATATTACAAGAAGTACTCTATTATGATGTTATGATATGATATATATCATTCTAACTAATCTGTTTGTATACTATTTGTTGTTACAGGAAGGATTCGTCGTAAAACTACATGGATGTGTGCAATTTGTGAGGTACCTCTATGTACCCGTCCATTGATGGATGAGGATGGTAGTGCCGTTACTCATCATACCGCGTGGCACAGTTGTCGTGATCTAATCACTGAGCATAAGAAGTGTCACGAGGCCTTGAAGAATGGTAGGGAAATGAGGAAGCGTGCCAGGGGAGACGGAGGCGAGGATGGCGATGGCAGAGGTGGAGCAATGTTGAAAACAGAGCATGTTGTTCAGCAGGTTTAATAGGTTTGTGGTGGGTTAGGTATGGAAGTGAAAGAGGAAGACCTTCGTGTTGGTTGCTTAGTATATTAATCTATTATTATAATTGATGTGAAGAAGAAATATATGTGCATAACTAAGGCTTTCTACCGCTGCCGGAGAGTGGTGCCCAAGCTTTGTTCATGATCACTTCCACTTTATTCCATGTGGAATACAAATGAAATTTTATGGATTTTGGCTTATGGTGGTGCGGCATGAATAGTCCAATAGTCTCTATCTGATCCTGACACTTACTAAGTAGCATATATATATATTATTGATTCAATTTAACTGCAGATGCCGATATCACAACAGGCGCAACGGGCGTGGTGAGTTGAACGATTTTAGGTATTATATTATGATGTGTTTATGAGGTAATATATGCCTTTTCTCACTCTTGATCAATCTATAATCAATAATATGTATCGTATACATAGGAAGTCTGGTACAGCCGTAGTAACTGCATGGACATTCTTCTATGGATTATTTTATATAGACTATGGACCTCATGAACATGTATTATCAGATATACAAAGATGGTATAGAAGAAAGCTTGATAATCTATTAGGAATTGATGCGAGGGCTGTGAAACAAATATCTGATAGAGAAAATACAGCAGATGACAATAACACAACAAACATTAACATTGGATTGTCAAAAGAAGAGGTTGATTCAATAGCAACATCTGCATCTTCTGGAAAAGAAGATACCAAAAGATAGTATATTTATTGGAGGCGTCTACTGCAATACAATTTGGCTCTTGGTACCTTTGAAATTACAGGTTTTAATCATTACAAAACAAGTTGATGTTACATAAAACGAAGTTGGGTGTAATTGCACAAATATTGAACTATTAATAGGAGTTTTACACTGTATATGCAGATGAATTGCAATTGACTACTCAATTCATCCAGCAATTCACTCCATAATATGAAACATAAATCTTAGAAAGGATGGTGACTCTGTTCGACACAGCCCCAATCATTTCAACGAATATCAACTCTTATTTTTTAATCCCCAACCCCAGAATAAATAATAGCCCAATGCAATATACTATACTGAACTATAACTTATATACTTGTCCCGACATTTCTACTTGTCCCGATATTTAATTCACACTACTAAATCTTCCCCGATAGTTTTATATTATGGCATGGGTAACATTTTATGTTCTGGTTCTTCCCCATAACCATAATCATCTCTTTGTGGAATAAGTGGTTTGTGTAATACCATTAGTAACCGTCCAGTATTGTATTTCATACCTCCTTTTACAGAGGCATGAACCGATTCCTTTATTTGCGAAGAGAATGAATTAGAGCATGAGTATTTGAGATGTTTGAAGATGAGCAAATCATAAACCACATTTCCATTCCGACTCTTTCAAAGAAACTAATGAATTGAATTCATTGTGTGTGGGTTTATGTTGCTGCTCACGGATTGCAAATATTGCAACCAGCCCCGTATCATACTATCACTCTTCAATAAACACCACCAATTTAACCTAATACTACCAAAATTACTACTCACCATTAAATCCATCCATTCACCTTCTTCGCCTTTTGGCATACGACTATATCCCTTAGCAGCTATATAATTAAACGCCTCCTCGAAGAAATCAAAATATACCCTTTGGCCCTTCTCTTCTCTCACTAGGAAGTCGCCCTTTTCAAATCCTGCGCTGATAGTGGCTATACATCGAGGGTATTTCTGTGTTATTGGTACGTCACCTTTGCCTGACATGTTGTTTCTAATATGATATTATACCGCCACAACTGCAACTGATGCAATACACTCAAATCTCAAATCACTCAGTCAGAATCACTGTCAAATTTGGGATACCTTTTACGTTGAACACAATCCATGACAAATTTCGCCCAATTGCATCCACTATGAACACATAAACACAATAAATAATCAGCCCAAGTAACCAATATAAAAGCTGATTGTCAATAAGAAAATATGGACGAACAACAACAACACGCAGGTGAGTCGAGATTATCGGAGGAGTTAATTGCCGGCGGTATGTGAAGAGATGATGAGGTAGAGTTCGATGCAATTTTTATTTTGTGACATGATGTGTACTCATGTTCGTACTATAATACTCCATGAGTGAGTTATATTATGCAATGGTCCATGACAACATCCGACGATGACGATGGCACCCTTCTACCTCTACGAATTGCAATACTACTTTATATTCCGTTATATTATGATATTTTGGGTACCGTCAACTCGAAATTAATGTTCCTCCAAAATATGATGTCGATGTGTCAAGGATTATGACGAATTGATATTGTGTATTGTAGGCCGCGTATCATCTTCGGGGGTATACAGGGTTAAATTGTTTGATGGACATGTGGATGTAGGATGTTATATTGTTAGATCTTGTGTGCAGTTATGATAAATGGATTCTTTTAGACAGATTGTGGTGGAGTTGTGTTATTGTGTTTGTCCTGCCTTGTGAGTTGTCATAATCATCTTATTACATATACCGAATCTCTATCAAACCAATCATCAACTTCCATTCATATATACACAGTTGCAATGTCGGTAGCCGGAGAGGCCATATCCATCCAGCAACTTCAAGCTCAACAGCATGAACAAGCTATGATTATCCAAAGTATGCAAGCAACTATTGCTAATCTTTCCAATAGGCAAGTTCAATTGGAAGAGGAGATTGCATGTCTTCAAGGAGGACAATGGATTGTCAAGCCAAAGCGTACAAAGACTGGCCGTCTTCCGAGCAAACAGCAAGAGGTTGAGACTGAAACATTACTAACTGTTGGAGGTGGGTTAGGTGGTAATAACTACGCAGATGCTGAAATTGACCGTATCATTGAAGCAAGGAAGCAACGTAAGGCATGGCCTTTGAAGCGTAAGTATTGTCCAGCCTTTTCTCAGGAGGTGGATCTAGTCAAAATCCGTTGTCACAAGACACCAAAGCATCATCACAATGCCATCCGTATCCCGAAAGTTGAGAAGAGTGAGGATTCTCCAAACGGTATTGGGAATAAGGAAGG
>Ga0214477_100526_pt1 | contig 26446 bp, 18 predicted proteins | sample M1_20Mar14CPVII9_FD_165058 | JGI IMG/M metagenome (GOLD analysis project Ga0214477, IMG submission 165058) | Marine eukaryotic communities from Monterey Bay, California, United States - M1_20Mar14CPVII9sort6BwellC16 | ecosystem: Environmental > Aquatic > Marine > Unclassified | place: USA...
CAGAGTGAGGGACATTGGAATAACACACCACAAACACCCAATCTGACGTCATATGTGGCTAGGAGGGGGGCGAGGGCGAGATTTTCTGGGCGCATCAATGTGAATGTGGTGGCACAGCGAGGTGTGTTGGAGGTGTACATATGTTCGTGAATGGTTCAAATCATCCGTATGGATGCACACAACAATGCCAGAGTGAAGGACATTGGAATAACACACCACAAACACCCAATCTGACGTCATATGTGGCTAGGAGGGGGGCGAGGGCGAGATTTTCTGGGCGCATCAATGTGAACGTGGTGGCACAGCGAGGTGTGTTGGAGGTGTACATATGTTCGTGAATGGTTCAAATCATCCGTATGGATGCATACAACAATGCCAGAGTGAGGGACATTGGAATAACACACCACAAACACCTAATCTGACATCATGTGTGGCTAGGAGGGGGGCGAGGTCGAGATTTTCTGGGCGCATCAATGTGAACGTGGTGGCACAGCGAGGTGTGTTGGAGGTGTACATATGTTCGTGAGTGGTTCAAATCATCTGTATGGATGCATACAACAATGCCAGAGTGAAGGACATTGGAATAACACAACACAAACACCCAATCTGACATCATATATGGCTAGGATGGGGGCGAGGTCGAGATTTTCATGTTTGTTTTTCTTCAAGAGATGCAACACACAAGTCTAGTTTCTCAAAGAAATGGAATGATGAGATCAAGTAGACCACTATTGAGGGTTTACTGACGGCGAAACACCTAATTTTGAGTGAGTTACATTTTGCTAGTAAAAAAAGCTTAGGGTGTGAAGTTTAGTGGTTGGAAGAAAGCTTTCTTTTTGATAAGACGAGAGATAGAAATGAACGACACCACATCATTCATCTCATTTTTCTACACCCAAACCGACCTCACACTCTCATAATTTTAATAAGTCGACCATGGCATCCGCTACCAAAGCCCCAGCGGCTCCCTCCCTAGGTCTTAAAGACTTATATCTAATCGCTTACAATGCCCTGTGTTGTATTGGTTGGGCATATGTTCTTGTTATTGGATTACCCACACTCTTCAAATCAGTATCATTTTCAACATCAACAGGAGAATCATTGGTGGATGCATTAAAAATTGCTGGTAGTGAACTATACTCTGCAACTCCTGCTACGGCAGGATGGTCCGATGAATCATCTCCCAGTTTAGCATACGTATTGACAATTGTTCAGAGTGCAGCCATTATGGAAATTGTTCATGCGATATTAGGTTTGGTTCGTAGTCCTGTGTTTGTTACCATGATGCAAGTTGGTAGTAGAATTGTAGCATTGCATATGGTAAATGCTAGTCCCAAGGCACAGAGTAAGTCTATTTATATCTGTATAAAACAAGGCTTATACATAAAATGTTGTCAGAAGTTATACTAACACTTGCATTTTGATATTGATCACATGATATGTACATTTTATTTTATTTATTGCAGCACAATGGGGTGCGGCTCTTATGATCATCTCATGGGCTCTGGTTGAAGTTCCTCGTTATCTATTCTATGTCACTGCTATTGTTACTGGTGATGCTACGAAGGGAACGCCATATCCAATCTTTTGGTTGAGATACAGTCTATTTGCAATACTATACCCCACAGGAATTAGTGGCGAATTGTCTGTATTTATCAACTCATCCAAGTGTGATACCTTCCTATCACTTTTGGGCGACGATAAGAAAACAATCATGTATTGGTACGCAATGGCATTTCCTATCATTTACGCTCCTGGCGCTCTTCCCATGATATTTAACATGGCAGGTAATAGGAAGCGTGCATTCAAGAAACGATTTGCCAAACCTGCTCCACCACCGACTGGATTAGTTTGGCCTGTTTCTGACATTAAGTCGAATGGCGCAGAAGTTCGATCATCAACTCCTACAGCTAAAGAAATACTTGCAGCAGCAATTGGGGCAGTTAATCCAGAGTTGGCAGAGAAGGTTCGTAATGAAAAGAAGTGGCGATTTGGATATGTTAAGCATCTAGTCAATATGGTTGAGGCACAGTGCAAATCACCTGAGGATGCGCTCAAGGTTGCTAATGCTGGATTGAACAAGGCATACACTACATTCCAATTCATTTCAAACGATGGCGGAACCACCCAATCGTTTGCATCGGCCATGTCGGCAAAGAATGATACCAAATTTTGTACTGGATTTGTCAAGGGTGAACTACCCCCTCCCAAGGATAAGAAGTTGGAAATTGCATACAAGGGGAAGCAGATTTCGGGTGACGAGTTGAAGGCACAGGTGAAGAAGTGGGTTGATTATGGAACTATTGAGCCTAGTGCTGGTGAGGCGATCATCAAGTGTTCAGAGAATCCAAACTGGATCGATATGAGTGATAAGTACTTCGTCTTACTAGGTGCTGGATCGGCCATGGGACCATTCGAAGTTCTCATGCAATTGGGTGCAAATGTCGTGGCTATTGATTTAGACAGGAATTTTATTTGGAAGCGATTGATTGAACGTGCAAGGAATTCATCTGGGTCTATTACATTCCCAATGAAGAAGAAACAGGAGGATTGTGCAAACGATGATGAGATGTATGCTAATTCTGGATGCAACCTCTTCACTGAAACACCCATCATTCGTGATTGGCTTGTTGATTTGTACCCCGGCAAGCCATTCACTGTTGGAAGTTATGCTTACCTCAATGGAGCATTACATGTACAAGTATCACTGGCTATGGATGCCATCTGTCGTGATATGTGTGAGATGAGGAAGAAGGGTACAGTAAGTCTTGCTTACCTTTGTACACCAACTGATTTGCATCTAATTCCAAAGGAGGCTCATGATGCTGCCAAGGCGAATTACAAGGAATTTGCAAAGAAACCATTCTGCATGTTGATGAAGCTCTTGGGAGGCAAGAAGTTTTTGAAGAAGAATGTTCGTGATCCAGTCTCTAGTGATATTGGTGGTGAATTTTACTATGTCGATGGAATCTCTGTCGCTCAGGGACCTAATTATGCAATGGCTAAACGTATGCAACATTGGCGTGCAATCATTGCCCGCAGTAAGGGAGCAATTGTCTCATCGAACATTGCTCCTTCTACATCTACTGCATCTGTTACCCAAAACCGTACCTTTGCCTGGGCATACGAAGGAATGCCCTATTTTACACCATATGAAATATTTGCACCGGAAACATCGAAGTCAGTTATGATTGCAATCTTGTTCAACGATCTTAACAACCCTAAGAGTGTTGCAAACCCCAAAAATGTTCTTGCTAATCCCAATCAGCTCTTTTCTTCTGGATCATTCCATGGTGGGGTGTGGAGATGTGCATACACAATTGACAGTATCGGTGAAAGTAGTGTTCTACTTTACTTCTCAAGGGTTGCAAAACCATATGTGTTAACGTTGGGTGGTATTGGACTTGCTGTCGGAGCCAAGTACTTTGGAGTTGTGTAAAGGAAGTGATATATCTGCTATAATTGATGTGGAATGTGTAGGAGTTGTTATGAAGTATGGGCTACTCTTTTAAGGTGCTAGATACAATCAGTAAAGATACAAATAATTCTATTTGTTTACTGAGTTCAATATCTAAATATACTGTGTTCTTTGCTTAACCCTTCGTCTTTCTGTTGTAGACTAAAGGAAAATCTTCTTCTGAAAGATCGATATTAGCAAGTTCTTCATCACTCACATTAGTAGGTATATAGTCTCGCCATAGCTTGGAGTGTCTAGCTTCATTCGTCCATCTGACGTGAGCAGGAACAAAATGTAAACCCAGTCCTCGCCGAGGACGATCTTTTGATCTATTCTTTCCACTGCCGTGCCAACATTTACCGTGATGAATTGATATACCACCTGCTTTCAATCCTTTCATTGATACTATTTCCAATGTAGACTCTGGGTTGTTGATGCCTTCTAACTTGGCTGCTGAATATAATAACTTTCTATTCTCTGATTGAAAGAAGCTAGAAGAAGAGCCAACTCGTCCGTCTCCCCATTTATGTGAACCTAAGACATATTCCAATGGCCCTAGCTCATCATCCATATCATCTAATGCTACCCAAACTGTTACAACATCATCTGGTGCGAACATAAAGTATGGAGAATCTCTATGAAATACAAGTGGTGGCGCTCCAGGTGGCTTCGCCCAAACCTGATCTTGAGCTAATCGAGCACCTCGTTCCCATCCAGCAAGCCCTGCAACCATTCTTCCAATTGATTGTGATGTTGCAAGCTGTCTAAAGTCTTTATCACTTTTGTGTATATTTATAATCTGTAGTACTTTACTTTTCTGACTGGAATTATTACCTTCATACCCAAGAGTTGCATTACTGCTAGAGTTAAACTTTGGTATTTTATCTGGCGGCACTTGTCGATTATAAGTTCCTCTCAATACTATCTCGAGCCTTGATTGCAGCGTGGTAACAGTTTCATCATTTAAAGCATTGTCGAACACAACAAATCCATCAGTTGCAAACCTTTCGCGCATTGACTCTAATGAAATACCATCATGAGAGAGATTTACTGATGAATCCATATATTCATACGAATCACTTAGCGTAGATAATATACTAGGATTACACCTCTTGAGTATGTAATATATATAGCACACCCCAAATCCAATCACCAACAGTAAAGCATCAGCCAATAATAAGAGAGCCACATCAAGTAGGGGGGGGGGGGGGGGGGGGGGGGTGTCTTTAGTTTATGGTACGATAGTACAAGAAGAGCAAAAGTTGAAAGTAGACATTAGACAAGAGCAAAATTTTATGAGAGTATAACCGGTATCTTTTTTTGCCCCTCCTCTTCTTCAACTCGTTGCCCCTAATAACAATGGCAATGTCTTCCAGAATATGTGGCGTCTTTGCCATCCTATACCACCTACTAATCTTGCCAGTGAATGGTTATATTATACCAATAGTCCATCACCGCCAATCCATAAGCGGCAGAGTAGGATACCACCCAATTTTATACTCATCAATAAAAAATGATAATGATGTATCATCTACTGCTGTTCCCAAGGCCCTTGGTACTAGTGGGGATTGGTCAGCATACCTTGATGAATCGAAGGGGTTAGTATTCTACTTTAATCCAAAAACTGGCGAGAGTACATGTAAGTTTATATGTTAAATTTTTTACATAAGGTAATATGCAGATGTGAGCATTGCATATTCAAACATAACATAACATATGTATATTCATTTGTACATGTATTTGTGTTGTGTGTATTGCACCATCCGATTGCACATATTATGTTCGGTATACCATAATTATATTACAAAAAACAGATTCTAACATCATTTTATACTAAATATAGGGGAACCACCAGCTGATACCGACTTTTCTGATATGCAAAAGAACATTGGTGCTGCTAAGAAGGTTGAAATGAGAGAAAGACTTAAGAGTTATTTAGAAGAAAGATTAAATGATTCTGCAACAGAATTCATGGATGGTATGGATGATATGCAGAAAGAAGAAGAGAATGCTAAGAAGGATACCAACATCAATAATAATAAGGTAACCACAAAGAAGAAAGCACCAGTTCAGAAAGAAACAGATGAGGAGAGGGATATATTATCTCAATGGAAACAGTGGCAAGCACTGATTGATAACAAACGTGGTCAAATATACTACTACAATAAAACGACAAGAGAAAGTAGCTGGAAGAAACCGACTGGATTTCCTTCGTTCAAATTGAGTGCGTCTAAGAAGGTTGCAATGGATGAACAAAGGAAAAGATATCTGGAGTGGCATAAAGAAGATACTGATAGTACCAAGGTTGAATCAAAGACGGGAAATGAGCAATCGATATCAAACAGCAACCAACAACAAGTGGAACCTACACCAGAAGCGACTAAATCCAATGCTCTACCTATCGTCCGGCAAGGAGAGTGGGAGGCCTTCTTTGACATTGATTCAGGCTTGGTCTTTTACTTTAATGAATCCACAGACGAAACTACTTGGGATAAACCTTTCGACGACTTTCCAACTATTGTTTGGGAAGACAACGTACCAAAGGTGCTGGATTCTGGCTCTGGTAATATATCAATGGAGAGGGCTTTGGGTTATATCGGCATGGACGAATTGGCGGAGGCCACTGCAAAGGATGAATGGGAAGCTGCAAAGGCAAAAGAAAGAGAAAGAAAGCGGCTATTGAGGGAAGGAAAAGCAGAGTCATCTAAATCCAGTGTAGAAGTATATGAAACGGCCAAGAAGAATGAACTTGAGAGAATAGATAAAGAGAAACAAATAGCAGCACAAAAGAAGGCCGAAGAAGAAGAACAATTGTTGAAGAAGCAACAACAACTTGAATTAGAGGCTGCAGCAGTTGCACAAAAGCAGATGGAAAATCAGCGCCTTGAGAAAGAACGCCTTGAGAAAGAACGTATAAAGGAACAGATGAAGAAGGTGGCAGCACAAAAACAAAAGTCAGTTACACAAACTAAGAAGCAGCCGGCGCCGCCAAAAGATAAGCCAAGAATTACAGTTGATAAAGTCGAGACAATGGTTCAATGTTTGGCAGGCGAAGATGGATGTATAGCCGGCCAAAGAAAAGCCAACACTCTATACGAAGTTCTCAAATGCTCACCAAAAGCAACTCGTTCCGAGTTAAAGAAGTCATACTTGTCAATGGCAAAGCAAACACATCCTGATGCTCTCCTTCAACTTGGAGTTACTAACACTGCCGAAGCAGAAAGAAAGTTTGCTCAAATATCAAAAGCTTGGAAGGTACTTGGTGATACTACATCAAGAAGACGATATGATCGCGAACTTAAAGCAAAAGGAATCTCCTCCAAAGCAGGCAATGTTTTTGAAGCTTTTGTGATGAATGCTGCCAAGGCAATGGATAGTGCACTGCCGAAATCAGAGAAGAGGTAAAAGAAGAAGGTTTAAGTTTTAAGTTCTATTATAGTGATTTAATGTATATAATCTTTTGTCGTGTTCGTAAATATCTTCTTTGTTTGCAGTATATCTTACTAAATACGAATGCATATTACATAATGCCCAAGCTGCTAAACAGCTGGAGGCGTTGGGTATTGTTGAGTCCAAGTTTAAAGCAGCACATCTACTAGTGTGAATGTGCGCTCGTGATTGACTTGAGTTTGGTATCCTCGGTATCCTAAAAAATCCTATCCACACAAATTAGTTCAATATCTTACACCTCTTCACTCTATACCCCGATTTATAGCATGTTTACTCTTAATCCTGGCGGAAGTAGCGGTTCATCATCATCAAGTGAAAGTGGTGGTAGTGGCTGGGCTGCATCGAAACCTATTTGCAAGTTCTTTGGTAAACTTGTGGGATACTTTGTCACGTTACGATTAGTACATGTTTATTGGGGAGATAGAGACTCTCCTAAGGCTATTCAGAACTAAGGAAAAAGAGTAGTAGATCAAAACATATCATTTCATATATATACAAAGAATAAGCATGGCTCTAACAGAAGAGCAGCGTAAGAGAATTGACGAGAATAGAAAAAGAGCACTAAAGATTAGAAAAAAGAAACAAGAAAAGAAAGAAGAGAACACAACTAGTAGTGTATTTGATGAGGGAGGTTTTGTACAGGAGAATAAGAAAAGGAAAATAGAGGACATTGAAGCAGTAGGCGGGGGTAAGATTGGTGATAGTGGTTATAAGAAGGAGGAGGGTATAAAACAAAGTGCCAGCAACAATAGCGACAGCGACAATGAGTCTCTCGAGCATTTTGAGATCAATGCAAGTCAGTATATATCGCAAACAGATGCTCAACGATTGTATTGTGTACCAAAGGGAACTCTAGATGTATGTACTTATGTTGAAAAAGATAATCCACATAATAAGGGGTTTGCCAAAATGAAACTCTATCTTAGGAAAGATGTAAGGAAGAGAGCTCATAAAAGATTTGGAGGTAAGGAGGGGTTGATATTAGAGAGGGAGAAGCGGAGAAAGAAGCGAAGCGCAAAGGACTTGGAAGAGTCTAAGAATATCTTTGGTTAGTGATGAATTGCGACAGTGCAGAGGGATAATCTAAAAACTCTTTTCTATACATCGTGTAGCATATACTTGTAGTTTTGCGGTCTCCTTTGTATTTTTTGAGCTTTTATTTGACATACGAACAGCCTCGGCGAAGGCAGCGCCACAGAATATTGCAATATGTACAATATCGGCTTTAAAATATTCAGTAATTAGATCTATTGCAAACATTTCGATTTTTTTTGTCTTTACTTTATTGCCATAGATGTTCGTATAATGTTTACTATCCAAACAACTCTGTAGCAGCAACTATATACATCACAGTAATGTTCAACTGAAGACTAAACTTCGATTCATCGATATCTTCAAGCTGCTACATTTTCCATCACACTTCTTGCACTGGGATATAAACTACCTAATACTACTTGTCTTTTCAATATTTCTAAATTTTCTTTACCCTCTTGGAATGCTACCTCGGCCTCAGTTCTTTTTTGTTGTAGTTCATATATATTCATTAGATATTAAATGTTGATTTGTGTATAGTTTGTTTGATATCATGTATTGCCCATAATGTTGTTTTGGCCATCAAGTATATGTTTTGGTTTTGTGTGGGAGCGTTGAAAATGTATATATAAAAATTAGGTTAGATATGTTCAGAGGATAGAGACTGTCATTTATAAACAACCATCCAACAATCAATACACACAACCAAACTAAACCGATCACACATATATTATACTTACCGATCATTCAATGATCTATTTTTTTGAAATCCAATCTTTATTCTCCTTATTGAGTATTCTCGAAAATTATAATTATCGACCTTCTTGGCGTTCCTCAATAAAGATCTGAATAGGGATAAAGATGCTGATGATGATATTGACATATCTATTGTATTTGTTTAATAAATTATGATACGAAGAGGAGAGTAGACTATCTTGCTTTGATGGATTTAGGAGAAGATGATGAGCAGTGCGAGTGCCACTAGATAGAGCAGTGCGGCAGTGCACAGAGATTTTTACGTTTGATCGCTATCAAATCTGAGAAAAATCTTTCTTTTTATTGAGTTGAAGATGTTATTTACTGAGTAGACGGCAACTATATATACTACTACTCATATTATTATCCAACAACATGTTATCAATAAGCTCCCCTATAGACAGAAGAAGAAGAGTATGTATATCGGCGGCGTGGATTGTATCTCTTGCCGTCTTGCCTTTCCTATCACTACAATTAGTTGAAGGATTTGGATGTCGGAGCAACTTCATTGGCATTTCGAGTATTGATACTAGTACTGCTCGGCTACGATCACAACTATATATGAATTTGCCAGGGCAAGTTTCAAAGAAGGTTATCGTTACGGGAGCAGGTAAGTTTTATACTTGTGTTTGTTGCAATGCAATGCATATTATGTAGTATCCATATGGTGCATATAATGTATGGGTTATTCATAGTATACTAGTGAAAGGACTGACTCTATTACTTCGGACATGTTGATTATATACAATACATGTACAAAATATATTGATAATAATACAACACACAACTACAATGTTCATTGAATACAACAACAGCTGGAAGGACCGGGTCTCTTGTCTTCTCCCTTCTTGATAAAGATCCTCGGTTTGATGTAGTGGGTCTAGTTCGATCTGAGAAGAGTGCCAAGAAATTGGTGGACAAAACAAACTGTTTGTTAGAGGAAGTTGTTGTATGCGATGTTACACAAATGGAATTCAATAAGGCTGAAGATGAACGCGATTCTCATCCATGGCCATATGCTTTAGACAATACAGAAGCAATGGTAATCTGTACATCGGCGACACCCCAAATTAGCAAACTATCATTAATCAAATCAATGTTGAAGATACCAACAAATATTCTTACTGGTAAAAAGGCTATTAACTTCAGAGATCTGAAATTCAAATATAAAGCGGGTCAATATCCCGAGAAAGTTGATTATATTGGTCAGAAGAAACAGATTGACTTTGCCAAGAAGTTAGGAGTAAAACACATAGTATTGGTTAGTAGCATGGGAGTCTTAGACCCAAAGAACTTTTTGAATGAAATTGGAAAAGATAAAGATGGTAATTTTGGCGACATATTAATATGGAAACGAAAGGCCGAGAAGTATCTATGTTTAAGTGGATTACAATACACCATTATCCATTCCGGGGGCTTAGTTGACACCAAACATTCAACAGAGGAACTTGTGCTAGATGTAGATGATACACTAATGAAAAGAGAGAAGAAGTCTATATCACGAGGAGATGTTGCAAACCTATGCGTAGCAGCTTTAACTGAAAGCGGTGATAGAAGTGTCTCGTTTGATTGTGTAGGTCAAGAGGGAGAATCTATCAAGAGTGCAGAGGAGACTCTTAGCTCATTTCTGTCTACAGGGAAGACTGCCGATTATACACTCGGTCCAAAGGGTATGTAACATACTTCGTACTGATGGAATGAAGAAGTGAAAGTATTTGTCGTGCACTCGTTGCAAGTTGTTGTTCTATTTGTGATCATGTGTCTCAAGATCAGATAAAGTTAGTGCACATTTGATGATTGTTTAGTTTCATTTGATCAGGTCTACTACTGCACATTCAAGCTCTCTTCTTTTTGTATTCTTCCTTAATCTATTATAATCACATCTATTAATTTGTAGTAATTGCACACTTGCCCGAAGGAACCTTAGCTATACATGCTCGTGCTTTCCTTCCATTAACCTTCAACTCACATGTGCCACACTCTCCATTCTGACAGTTATATGATACCTTTACTCTTGCTGCCGCACATACTTGACTAATCTTTTGATCTACAACAGCTTTTGGTACTATATTTGGTATAGTTATGTAAGCACACTTCAAAGTATCACATAAATAAACAATGCAGTAAACAATGCAGTATCTTACCTGCTTTACCGTTGACTGTTACTTGGTCGTTATACCTTGGTCCGCCCGATAAACCAGCGTTTTGGACTTTGCCAAGAGAATCATCATTCTTAAATGCATCCATAAAACCATTGATTGATGTACTACTTGTTTGAATTGGTTGTGATTGAGGAATGTTGACAAATGCATTTGTTTTTGTACTCATTGCTACAAAGACTGCAGCGAGAGCCGCCGCACGACGAGCATACGATTTGGTCATTATTAATAATACTCTAGTAATAATATATAAGAGTGACGATAGTCGTTGTAAAGTAGAAGAGAGATAATAGTGTCATCTATCTCACATCTATCATTACATACTTTCGGAATGACGCGGCGAGGATACCTTTGAAGAAAAAATACACTCTCATAATTTTTCATCATCCGACTCATTACATACATACCTACATATCATTCGTCATGATATCAAGCCGCCTACCTCCTTATCTGTGCAGCTCTTATTATAATAACAGTGCGCTAAGGTTGACGAAATTGCTTGCAAAAAGACAGAAATCAACAACCTCGGCAACACAAGATGTAATAGTCACACAATCATCCGATAATTTTATCAACACCACATCAGCACCATACAACAATACTGAATCAATGGAACTTGTAGATAAACTACTACAGCGTACATCTGAAATGATAGATCCACATTCAGCTAATGTAGTTGCCTTTAGTGGTGGTGTAGACTCATCGTTAGTGGCAGCACTTGTGCATCGTGCATTTACAAATTATGTTACTGAGGATACTAATACACAAGATGTGATATCACAACAACATCAGTATCAAACTAAGTCAAAGCAGAGTAATTATATCATATCTAATCAAACTAAGTCAAAGGAAGGATCAGTACAAGCAGTTTTAGGTATATCACCAGCAGTTCCACAAACTCAAATACAAATGGCTCGAAATGTTGCTCAAACTATTGGCATTTCATTAAAAGAAGTAAATACAACAGAAGGAGATGATGAAACATATGTTAAGAATGATGGATATGCATGTTTTGTATGCAAGACACATCTATATTCCACACTAGAGTCTGTGGCAAATGAAGTAATGAAACAAGAACAAAATTTAATACTTTACAATGGTACCAATGCAGATGATAAGCTGGATTCAACTCGAGTTGGCTTGATTGCTGCATCAAACTTTCGAGTACAATCTCCATTAGATAGAATTACAAAAGATCAAGTTAGACAGGCAGCAAAGTACCTTGGACTACCAAATTGGAATGTAGCTGCCTCACCATGTTTGCGATCTAGACTGGCAATGGGAGTACTTGCCACTGAGAATCATCTGTTAGCTGTTGAGAAAGCAGAGAGGTTTATTAGAGAAGTATTACAATTAGACGAAACTGTTAATGCAAGAGTCAGAATGCTAGCAGGTAGCAAAGCAGTAGTGGAATTGGACAACTCTATAATATATCCCGAAATAGAAAGAGTATTGCAAGACAATCTCTTTGAAGAGAAATGCATAAATGAATGGGGATTCAACAGCTTCGGTGGAGTGAGAGCTTTTAAGACAGGGTCAGTTGCTACTGCTACAAAAACCGCATAATAACTTATACTGTAAATACAACATCTAACATATAGATTAGTAGCATTTATACATAAAGAGGATACCCGTGAGCCTTGAATGGTAATCTCTATGCCTAGCTCGCTCACAAGTATCCTTACAAGCACACACATTGTCTATCACTACTGGCCAAAAAGAAAGTCAAATGGATTCTTCTGAGAGTCTGCAAAGTATGGGTGCTTGAAAATCCTCGAAAGAGACGGTCTGTCTTTTGGATTGGGTGATAGACACTGAGAGATAATGTCCGACAACAATGGATCTGTGACCTTTATCAAGTTTGGCTCAAAAGTTGGAAGTTGCTCGGTGATTCTTTGAGCTGAGATTCCATCAAAGAAACCTCTTCCAGTAGATATCTCATATAGGAACATACCAAACGACCAAACATCATATGAGTACTCCAGACTGAATGACTCTGCCTCTCCATCAAGGAACGATGTAGCAAACTCGGGAGGGCATGCCTCTGGCGTGTAATCTACAGGAGCATTCTTTACTGGCATTGCACTCTCTAAATCAATACCCTTGAATGATACTCCACCCTTTTGATCTTCTATTACTACAAAGTTTTCTGTCTTGAGATCATTCCAAACTAATCGAACAGAATGTAGAGCCTCGACACATCTTAATGCAGTTAGTGCACAATCCATGAGTAATTCACCTTCTAACTTCCCTCCTACTTTGGGCATGAACGCCTTGACGTCTGCCACACCGCGCTCCATTACTATTGCACTCTTATCAGGCATTTCACTACCCGCTAATGGTAAGAATTCAACACGCTTAATGAAACTCCCTCTCTTTAAAGCTCTTTCTACCTTTTGATAATTTGCTACTTCTCTCTTCATTGCTTCTGTATTTGATGAATACTTGATAGCAAGTGGATCCCCAACGGCTTTCCCTAGCGGCGAGGCACGATATGCTGTTTGGATATAACTTCTACCGTTGATACTAGAGGTTGCCTCACCAGCAAGTAGATATTTTCCGTTACCAAGCGTGTTGCCCGACAAATCCGGCAATGTAATACTCGATCTTGCATTAACTAATGATTGTGGTTTCTTCTTCGTCTTCTTTTGTGAGGTAATCTGTTGTGATGCCGAATCAGATGCTGGCATAGTCATAGCGATGCCGAGTCTATACTTTGATCCTGATAATGTAGTAACAATCTTCTTTTCAACTGCTTGATCTGCATCCATCAGTGGACTTGTGACTATAGCATCACCATCGGGTATACTCGGATGGTTGGTAACCTTGCCAGAGATTTGAACTTCGCCTTCGTTGGTTCCTTTTATTGCGATCCATTCATTCAATACAGGCAAAACTTTTTGATTACCAGCAAATATTAACCACGGTTTATCAGTTGCATCTTTCTTAACAGGAGTTAGGTTGACGGGCACTGTATTTTCATCACTAAATCCTCTATCTTTCATTTCTTGAATAGTAACCTCTAATTCAGCCGCTCGTTGTGCGGCTAGTTCACTTGATTGTAATGCTAATTCCAATTGATTAATCTCTTCTAGCGACTGTGCCAATTCCTCTTGAGTATTTTGCAATTCAGCCTTGGTTGCCTCTAATTCTAATTGTGTACTGCCCAGCTCATCCTTAGTATTGTCCAAATCCTCCTCGAGTTGTATAACTTGCATTTGTAACTGTTGCTGTAGATTTTCCAGATTGGTAACTGCTGATTCAAGTGCACTTTCTAGAGACGACACAGCCGTTTGTGCTTGCATAAGTGCCTCATCTTTCAATTCTAGTGTTTTGAATAAGTCTACACTACTACCATTGATACTAGTCGTTTGGGATTGTGTAGTCTTTTTGTTATTATTCCATTGATACAGTGCAGTGGATGATGTCGCTGTGGATATACTGTTATGTCTTCGTATTGTATTACACTGTCGTGGAGTAGTTTGTATAAGTGCATTTGATACTATTATAGTGGATAGTAATACTAAATAGCAGTATATCATCATCCTTATATTGCAATACCTAACAAACAAACTGTAGAGTGCTGTGATGATAGGTAACGATACTTACTTACTTGTGGATTGATATTAGGAGTCAGTTGTTGTAATTGGTATTGCAACTACTTCCTTCAAAAGCAGTACACACTATATCTTCCCCTACTATAGCCAAATAAATACAAGCATGCCGCTAATAAGCCACAGACGATATCATATTTGAATTTGTACATGCATCCGTCCAAAATCGTTGTGCAACAGGCAACAAGTTGAAGTTATCAAAAACACAGATTCGACCTCAAATTTCAATTGGAGTTATATAGGAGGTTACTCAATAGAGGCATTATTAACGGGAGAGCGAAGTAGATAAACATGTATCAATTCGTATTGCAAAAGGAAAAAGTATAGACAATAGACAATTTTTTAATTGGTGTTGATCCGTGATGGTATCTTTTTCGGGAGGAAAGCATGGGAAATATGTAAAAGGAAAGAGAGCTATCAGGCGGAGACGGGATCGGACCTCGGTGCCCGGTGCGCTCCGCTCAGCTCCATGCTGCTTATCGGATGCTCTGCTGACACGTGGAGAAGGGGAGACAAAGAACAACAAGTTGTGGTTGGTGCCGAAAATTGAGGGTTTAGTAGTGCTAAACCCCACCTCCCTTTGCAGCTAAGCAAAGCTACCCAATTGGTAAAAGGGTGGGATAGTGGGACAAAGCAATTATACTACGTCTAATTGCCTCCATCGGCTTAGCAAGTGGTGACGGTCAGACGCATCTCCGGCTCTGTCGCTTCTCTGCCGCTTACCACAACGTGTAGTTGTACAATTGTTTTATATCATTTTAATCATTCTCTATGTTTACAACATCCACCTCTTGGTGTTTCTGATCATGTTCTTGTGCCACAACCGCCTCAGTCCAGGAATCTATTCGTTTGTATAAACGATTAATGATGGGTAATGCACAGAGCAAAGCTTGCAGAGCAGCAAATCCGGCCATGACGTACATGAATTTAAAAGAGGTAGCCGATGTATAATTCTCTACACCATTGATGTTATCATTACCATTTGATGGGGTGAACCAAGCTTCTGTTCGGATGTATAGAGATCTGGCTATGATATTAGCAATTCCACCTTGAACAAACTTATTGATAGCATTGCCTAGGACTTTCCACTCTTCAGGGGCCAAACGGTATGTTAGCTCGTCTTGTGGAGGATTTCCAAAGATGTATCCAACTGAACCTATAGCATACGGAATGAATTGCCACCCGATACTGATCTTCTCTCCAGTTTCCTCGTATACACGACGAATACGATGATCAACTCCAACCATAGAGAGATAAACCAACACCCAGGCAATAGAACCGATACATATCTTATGTGAAGTTGAAAGATAGATATTTCTCTTCTGAAGCGAAGGGTAAATGTATTTGTTTGACACAATGCCAAGAACAAATACTGTTGAGGAGTTTGCGAAAACCATGTTAGATCCAGTCCAATACTTTGGATGATTCATTGCAAAGCTCATGGGGATCAGCGTATTACTCATCTGTTGTAGTGCAACATTGAAAGGTATAAAGAACCCCTGCACAGGTATAATAAGCAGCAATCGCAGGGCTGCAGTGACTAAATCGTCTCTGATCTTGCCTCCATTGCTTTCTTTAACTTTCTCAAAACCAGGAGGGCATAACACCACCTTGTCATCATCACTTTTCTTCTTCCAGCAAAACATTGACTCTAGTGCTGCTCTTGCAGTTGCAAGATTGTCCTTTTGATTGATTTTTCTTACAATATAACGCTTCGTCCCAAACACAAATAAAGCAGATGCAAGAGTCAAACATACCAACATCGAACCAAATGATGCAAGGACTTTGAAGTTAGCAATCATAGAATATACAAGTTCTGCTGTCACTCCCCCTACTGCAAGCATCACAGTTGCCCATATAAAGTAGCTACCTAATCGATCTGAATGTTGTATTGGGTGGAATTGCTTTGCTCCAAAGATATCGCAGATTGTATCGATACCACCACTGCCTATAGGATAGAGGACTTGCATTCCAACCCTAAGAAGCTGTACATTGAAAGTATCACCCAACAGATATGGCCAAGCACAAAGGAAGACTATCAATACTCCAGGGATAAAGAAACCAAAGAGGAGTAATAGAATGATCCAATAGTCCCCTGTTACAAAGTCTGCAAAAACAGCGACTACAAATGGCATCGTATTGGCCTGTGAGTAATATAACATCTGTTAGTAATGAGTACATGCGGTTATTTGCAATGGCAATCATATGATAAAGCACAATACACAAACGCAGACTTTCCAGAGCTTGAGTACTACTCTGGAATACATTAGCTTTAGAAGAAGAAAAGCCAGGGCTCCAATCCTTGTTATAGGTGCCTAAAAACGAAAACAAAATATATATGTGTTATGACATAAGATGTGGCCATGGAATGAAAGGAGAACACTTACCAGTAAGAAACCCAAGATTTATAAACACAAAGCCGTAGTAAATACCACGTTCAACTGCACGAAGCACTAACAATATCCACACACAATCTCGCATTGGATTGTCACGAAAGTGGTATGTGACTCCTCTATTCTTCCATTCCAGAGATGAAGTTTGATTAATTATCATTGATGTTTCTTCCTCTTCATTATCATCTCTGATTTCTACCCCTCCTTCTTCTTCATTGATATGAGGGTGATCATTATTATCATCGTCGTCGTTTTGCATTGTCATTACAATACTAATTTACTCGCTCATCATGAAAAGGTTATATGCACTATTGTATTGCCAGAGCATTTCAAGCAGCAACGGTATACTAGAGATAGGGTGATGTGTAGATTAGCGTGATGATAGGTAACGATTCCTTACTTGTGGACTAATACTTGTAGTAATGAGGAGTATACGTATACTCACACTAGGGGTATTATCAATGGGAGAGTGAAGATAAACATATATCAATTCGTCTTGCAAAAGGAAAAAGTATAGACATTAAACCCTTTTTATTGGTGTTGATCCGTGATCGGTATCTCTTTGGCAGGCGCAGGTATTAGTGGGCAGTGGGCATAATTTTCTTTTGCATCTAATCTCTATGGTAGACGGTAGAAGCTGATTGCAATGGCCGGTTGATATCATTCTATAGTCCTCATCCTTCCCTTTTATCCTTGTATTGATCTATCATATCTTCGTATTTATCACAATTCTTTTATTGGGTTGTAGGAAGATACCACACTGCAGTAAAAAACAGTGTCAACATCAACATTCACATCATTATGTCAAACAGTAGCAATATACCTCCAGCCATCCTATCCTTTGTCAAATCATCTGAAGATAGTGAAGAAGATGATGATAGGGCGTTGTTAATACCATCTTATGGTTCATCATTCAACCTCACTGAAGATACTGAAGTCCTATTACCAAAATCGACATCTCACTTTTCAAGTGCATCGAGCAAATCAAGTAATAGTAGAGGGGCTAGTAATAGTAGTGGTAGTAGAAGAGGTACGGGTAGTGATAGTAAACATCACAGACGGAAATCATCAGGGAAAGAAAGAGAATTCTTCGATTCATCACAATCTGCTCATACGAAATCATCTGGTGGATCACATCACTCCTCAAAGTCTAAAAGTAGTAACAAAGGAAGAAGACAGCGTATGACCTCACCAAAGATTGAACGACACGATACAATGCCTGAAAGAAGTTCGTCTGGTGGAAATATACCAGTCAGGAAATCATCTTCCGCTTCTGACATGAGAGGACTATCACATCCCACATCTACTGATTCTACAGATCATGATAACATACGAACAAGCAAGTCTCAAACATCTATAAATACAATACACAGTGGTCATAGTTACAAAAGTCAAAAAAGTAATAGATCTGGAAAGAGTAGTACTATACGTCGTCGGAATCAAAAGTTAAAAAGGCAAGAGAAACGACGCGAATGGGTGAAGAATTGGAGAAGACGAAAATTCTTTGGTACCGTCGTCCTCACAATTATTTATAGCATGTTATGTGCATACACATTATTAGTTACCTTGGGTCCGCTTGCCTTGTATTATATGGATCCTGATTTGATTGATTGGTGTCCATACTTTTGGGATTCAGAATTAAATGAACAAGAATATAAACATTCTGACTTCACTTTGAATATTGATCAATTGCAAAGGAATAATCGAGAGAAGAATAGTGATGATACACCACAACAACAACAAAAGCGAAGGCTTATACCTGACTCAACAAGAGTTGAAATCAATCTATTGAAGAAAACATCTAAAGATGTCCATGCTAATGCAAATGATAATGATGGAGGTGATGAAGACAAGGAGCAGTCAACAAAGGAGTACGAGAATCCAGATTATGATGATTCACCTTGCCATCTTACCCGTATACCCTTTCTTTTTTATCTAACACTGGAAGAATGTGATTTGTCTCGAAGAATGGCAGTGTCTGTCCTATTAGGAGGGCTCATTGGCTATGAACGAAGAGCATCTGATCGTCCTGCGGGTATTCGAACAATGGCACTGGTATCATTAGGATCGTGCTTCTTTACTATCAGCAGTCAACTAGCGTTTAGGGATTCACCAATGAATTGGGACGCTAGTAGAGTGACCGCCGCGATTCCCAGCGGGGTAGGTTTCCTGGGTGCGGGCTTGATATGGAAGGGAAGCTTGAGTGATGGTAGTGGAGGCGAAGTTCATCAGGTTCATGGAATAACAACCGCAGCAAGGTAAGATTATAAAATGGTGTACAAGCATTCTCATCTCTTAATCTATCTCTAACGCCCATTTCATTAACCTATCATATCTTTCAGTGTCTGGTTATCAGCTGCCATGGGATGTGGAGCCGGAGGTGCTTTATATGCAGTGTCAATTTATGCAGTAAGTCAACGTGTGTTGCACCCCACATGCTTACACTATTTGGAAGTTACTGATGTCTTGTGTTATCTCTTTTCTAGACGGCATTGGTCATTCTCGTCCTAAGATTTGGCCCTCGATTATACTTTCAACATGATAAAGGATTTGAATACGACGACGACGACGAGGAAGAGGAAGGAGATGAAGACACATCGGATACTGGGGATAGAAAGCATGTAAATGATGAGCCAGTGGAAGAGACAATAACGCAATCCGACACAACAACTCAACCACAACATTACGAAATGCAACACATGGGCGAAGTGAATGATACAGCGGGTTTGAAGAAAGACACAGTTCAACAATATGGTTCTACTGATATAGAACAAAACACTGCAGCTGTTGCCAGTCTACTGCAACAAGATCAGCTACGGCGCCAAGTTGAAAGAGTGAATAGTGACAATGATGGCCAACCTTCGTTCTTATCTTGGCTGGCAAACTTGCTGCCTGGAGGAAACAAGGAGAGACAACAACCACCAAATCCATATCAAGAGATACATCGAGATCGTGAAGTAATGAAGATGATGAAGAGAAAGAAAAGTATGAGCAAAATAAAGAGCCGACCATCGTTCTGTACTTGAGATGAATAGTCATAGATTAATACTTTGCAGGAGGTAAGAAGAGAGATGTTACTATTTCCATTATTTAGAATCTCTTCTTCTCAGTATGCAAACCATTCTGTATCCTTCTTCTTCGTTCTCAATTGATACATCTTCCGATAGAGCACCATATTTGGCCACTAAGTCAAAGCCGCTACATCTAGCCAGTAAATCAATCTCCTGGAGTGTAAAGAGACGCATTGGTACAATTTCTTTGATTCTAGTCTTGCCATCTTTAGACATTTGTAGGAATAGTGGTGATATATCTTCATCCTTTGGAATATCATTCACATCATTCACTGTCAGTGATAACCCAACCGTGAAGTGCCTTATCTGTTGTATTTCATCAAACACATCATTCTCATCTCCCCATATAATATCCAGCTTTCCATATTCCTTCTCTTCATCATCCTCTAATGGTACATTCCATCCATTTTTCGTCATCTCACCCATACAGAATGTTTCTCTTGGATGAGGAAGCTCTATGATAACAGTTCCGCCAGGTTTGATGATTGAATGAAGAGATGTTAGACATGAAATGATATCATCGTTTGAAACTAAATGTTGCATGGATCCCAGTAACAACCATGCACTATCAAGTATCTTTGTTGTATAGTCTGTAGTATATCTCATATCTCCTTCAACATATGTAAAATCATCTCTCCGTCCACCACCTATACCTAATTCATAATCGGCATTTTCAATACCATAATTTACCATATCTTTGTTCAGATCTAATGCTATCATTGATGATACCTCAGATGATGAATGCTGTGATAATGCAGATAGAGAATGTCGAGCTGGACCAGCAGCTAATTCAAGAATGTTCATTCCCTCTTCTTCAGTATTTGCTTTAGTCTTTGAATACTTTTCATGCACATCAAGTAGAAAGTCAACTTCTTCATCATAATTTCTATATCCAAAGGCTAAATCGTATAGCGGTGGTAATGAGTATATGTTGTCTGCCGGTGTTAGAGATGCCTGTTGTTCTTCATCTATTGCTTGAGAAAATCCTTTACTATCTGTTGTGCCACTGCTTTGTTGTTTCTTCTTTCTATTAGCCATTGCACCTCCCCGACGTTTTGCATAAAGTTGATGGGTATGTGATTTAGGTCTACAGATTGGCGTATGTTGCGTAAATGACGACACAGTCACTAACGCCTGCATTAAAACAACTAATGAAAGGAGAAGTAGCATCATCATCATTATTGGAACAGTTATTAGGTAGTTGCAAGGAGGTCAACTTTTGATATCAAACATGAGATTTGAGAAATTGAGAAATAGTAAGGATTCCACGTGTAAAAATGAGAGGCTCTTTCTCTTTTTTCGTTTAGCTGCACTATGTAAGAAGAGATCAATTGATACATGCTAGGACATATGTACACACAACAGATAAACATTTACTTTAACTTTCTCTCTTAGTTGCATTTGAACGCATGCGCACGTCAGATCCTGTTGATCTGGCCACTCTTCCTCCATTGCTACTGCTTGCAGTACTTCTCCTAATTGTTTTTCTTCCTGCATTACGCCTCTGTCGAAGTTTTTGTGCCTCTTGTCTCTTTCTAATCTCTGCCATTCGTTGTTTATAACTACCATGTTTGGTAGGATCATAATCTTCCCAGAACTGTCCAAGTAACAGACACAATACAACACTAAAGATTCCTAATATCAGTAGCACCAATCCCTGCCAAGAAACTGGTCTAGATTCACGTACTATACATGTAGCCCGTCGACCTTTCGTGTATGCATTAATCTTTGAAACAGTCGTCCGTGCTAACCGTCGTGTCTGACCAATATTAAAATCACGTGGATGTATACTATATTCCATTGCAGTTGATAATTCCCGATCTGATTTATCATGTGTAATAATATATGGTGCTAGTAATGATACTAATGAATTCTCATCATGTGTCATGGTATTATGTTGTGCTGCCATTTTTCGTTGCATACGTTTAGATGGGCTTTCATTTGGGTCAATTTCTTCTTCCTCTTCAATCTCTGGCGGTAGAGGATCTCGTAATACAATAATATAGGAATCATAATTCCCATCTTCATCTGGAAGATGCGCGTTATCACGATTTATGAAGGCGAAAGAGAGATTAGTGTAGCATATGTTAGTACATGTGGGTTACAAAGGCAATCAAATGAGGCAGATAAAGGTCGAATAAGTAGCTAGATCACCGAGGCTTCATATTGAATTTCACATATGCATAGATAAAACAAACTAACGCGGACTATCCTGGACCTCCATTCCTTCGACTATTGTTCTTCTTATACTTGTACTTTTTCTTCTTTTTATTTCTCTTGTGTTGATTCCATGGTTTGTTTGGACGTCTTCCAACTGCTTCCTCTTCTTCATCAACTTGCTGTTGTTGATTTGTATATGTCGGAGAATTGATACCATAATTTTCAACAATTTCCTCTGATGCAGGATCCCACTTGATATTATCCGCACGTACAATCTGATCTCTTGTTATTTCAATCTTTGTTTTCCTCGTATTGTGTTTCTTCTCTAATGTTGGCATTAAACTACTATGTAAATTGCGTGACGTGAATTTGTATGGTCTTTGAATTGTCAAGGTACATCCACTAGCATGACAATCTAATACTATCGATGCATTAGTGCGTCTCATCCATGTCCAACCACCCCAAATGAAGAATATACTAATAAAGAACCATATATATGTTGCTTTTATAAATCCATCAGCTGAGCGTATCGCTTTAGCCAAGGGTGCCTCCATTTTTATTGATTTACCAGAACCATCTTCAAACTTCTTTGAAGCACCTAATCCAGTCGTTGTTGGTAGTCCACCCCCTCCCATCCGTTTTCGGAGCATGGCTTTAGCTGTATTCATAATTGTATTTAATTATTGTATGTGACAAACTAATATGTATATTTTTATTGTGTGAACAAACTTTACAGTATACTCTAGATCAAACTAAACTTATACCTTACTCAAGAAATCTTGCAATTGCAATATTGTTTCAATATCTTCTGCTAATGACTACTACCGATATAACGCCGTTGAACCTCACTAATTGTCTATAATTCAGGGGTAATAGCAAGCTCCTAAACTCTCCTAAAACATAACAAACTTTAAGGCCCTGCGTAACTTTTTTACGGACTTATCTCCGAACGCTCGCGTTCGGAAAGTATGTAGCTCTACGTGGTGTCGACCGCTGACCACCAAAAATAAGAGAAATTCTGCTGGCAATGATGATGATCAATGAATCACTTGCATTTCAATAAGTACGACCACAAATAAATTAGCACAACCAATTAGATCAAATATTAAGCGAGAGAGATTTCTGCGGTGTTACAAAAAATTAAGGTAAGTTGTCTATATGTACTATACAAACATTTATATTTTGCAGAGATTCTTGTTCGATGGTCATTGCAATTCGTTGCTTGGTTCACCTATGCTTTGCAAGTAGACCAGCCATTAATTGCAATACTCTGTCGGAAGCATAGCTGTATGTGTTTATATACTTTATTATTGCAAGGGATATCGTTTGGCTTTTTATACATAAATGTGTACAAATACATACTCATTTCATTTATTATTCACTCTCTTGTTCCAAACAAAACTTCCAGAACCATCATTGTACCTTCCAATAATAATTAACAATGAGGATTAAGAAACATGTGAACACTGCTACTACTGCCGTCGCACAACCACTGCGTTGCAAACGAAGTCAGCAATGCTCACATGATATGTTACCAAGGTCAATCCTTCTTATTGCTTTTCTTGCATATACATCATCTTATAGTGGTGGAGGAGTAGACGCATTATCATTCCCCGGACGAGGTATATTTAGAAGGAATGCCGTCAATACTGACACTACTGAAATTATCAAGCAAGATGAGGAAAAGCAACTGCTTCTTCATGATAGTTTATCTGAAAAATCACCCTCATTTACCTCATCACTATTTACCTCACCAACCTACCACCGTGATCGTAGTATACGTCAACATCGTATTATTCAAAATCATCGTAATAGGAGAAAGTTACTTCGACAGGGGTTAAGAAACTCACAGTTGAATTATAAAGATCATGATGATGATGATCTGTTAAACATTGTTGATAGTGATCATCATTTACCAACAAGGCCACGAATCTTTCGTGGATTTAGGAGTAGAAGAAGAAAGTCATTATCACAGACTCTTTTCCCACCTGAACCTGATGTAGGGGAAGTAAGCAATACGATTGAAGATGAGTTGGGCTTGCTGCTTAAAGATGAGTTTGAAGTGACACAGGAAGAAACAGTGATTGAGGATGAGAAAGAAGTGCTTTCCTCCGCCGCCGAGCAGCTGGATCAAACATCCTTTTCAAAAGTTATCAATCCTCCCTTTGCTAATAGAAAGAAGAAGAGTCAAGTGGTAGTATCTAATATTGACGAGATACATGAGGCTATACTTGATAAGGGATTGCAATTGCGTGATGTAGAATTGAACTATTCTCCTCCTGAATCTTTGTTAACTTCCAAAAGACAGCAAGAAGTATCAGATGGCACATATTCTTCCTCAAATGACATTCAAGAGCTGGCATTGATGACAAATGAACTTAATCCTGAATTTGCGGATATTGAATTAGAAGATGATGCCCATGAACCCAATGCTGACGAATTGCAGCTTATTGGTAATGTGCTTGCTGAGGATTTCCCTGAAGCAGAGGAGACGACAACGAGTAAAGAAGTTACAAATCTATTTTCACATGATGTGCTCAACCTACTGCATCAGAGGTATCATAGTCAGTCAACTCCCATGTCTAGAGAGGCCAACGATACTGCCATTTTAGCTCTGTCAATTGAGGGAGGAGGTATGAGAGGAGCTGTAAGTGGTGGAATGGCTGCTGCTATTGCATGTCTTGGACTATCCAATGCATTTGATTCTATTTATGGAAGCTCGGCTGGAAGTATTATCGGCTCCTACTTTGTATCTCGTCAGCTATACCTTGATGTTTATACAGATGTGATTCCTGCTGGTAAGGATTTGTTCGTGAGCAAAACAAAGATTATTGGTGATATTTTCAGGAACATGTTATACATTATGAAAGGTGGATTAGGAAAGAGATTGAACAACAATCTAATTGAGAGGTTCCGCAACCCTGATGGAACGAACAGTACGCTCGTTGACAACCTCCCTCCTACTCGACAAGGAGGCTTGAATACCAGCTTCGTATTGGATAGTATCATGTGCCCAGAGCGAGGGCTAAGACCTTTGGATCTTGAGGCATTTGCACATAATGATGCCATACAACCACTGCGAATTGTTAGTTCATCTGTTGAATTGGAAACGGGAGAGCTAAAGTCAATCTGCTTTGGGTCAAACGAAGGTAATTTCGCAGACCAATTTGGTACCCCAAATGATGATGAGTTGTCAAGTGAGTATCTCTATCCAGAGATTGAATCAGCCGAGGCGGACGAGAATGGATTGCGTCGTGGTTTATGGGCTTGCCTCGGGGCCTCAATGTTAGTACCGGGCGCAGCCGACTCTCCCTTCAAAATGTCACTACCATCATCGAACAATCCAAATGAGTTGACTCCACACTTATGCTTTGATGCATTCTGTTACGAGCCCGTGCCTTTCAGATCAGCGGTGGCAGAGGGTGCTACTCATGTATTAGCTTTGCGATCTCGTCCAGCAGGATATGAACCGAAAACAAAGCAAACATTCTATGAACGAGCAGTAGCTCCTTTGTACTTTCGCTCAAACGGTGTTAACCCAACGGTTGCTAATTTCTTTCAGCAAGGAGGCCAACAATACCTTTATGCCGAGGATGTATTGCTTTGTGATAAGGGGTTGAATTCTTCTGAAGCTATACCAATACCAAGGACGAAACCTATTTATGCATCACCTGAAGGCGTGGAGAAGTCAGAAACTGACCGTGAGAACTGGTCAAAAGCTCATTTGCTACCCATCACTGTTCCTGCCGATGTACCTGAGCTCTCGGTGTTGTCACAAGACAGAGAAGACATTGTAAAGGCTATAAGGGAAGGATTCGCAGCTGCTTATGATGCATTGGCACCTGTTGTTGGAGTTGAAACCGGACCCAATTCATTGACTGGATTGAAGGTTGCTGAGCTCGTCTTTCCCGATGCAGGAGGTGAGATCGAGGAGGATGCTAACTCGATTATCGAGCTGTCAGGTGAAAAGCTTACATTAAGCTTGAGCGAAGAAGACACTGTATCTGATAATCTACTCAAAAGACACTCCTCTGAGTCATTGGAAGAGCCTCGACAAGGTAGACTTCGTAGGTTGTTTTCTGTTCGCCGAAGGGTGTTTCGATTCCGTAGAAGAAGGCGACAAAGTCTGGAAGAAGAAGAGACCGTTGAAGAAGATACTGTTGCTCCTACCGCAGATGCCGATCATCTCTTCTCTTTCCTGCCAGGAGTTTCTATTGGTTCTATACCTCATGTAGCAGAGAGACTCACGACATATCTTGAATCCGTAACCGGCGTTGACGAGTAGTTTGTTTGTAATTTGAATGATGTTTGGCAGAGGAGAGGCAAGCCTGCCATTGAGCATCATTATGCACAT
>Ga0214477_100527_pt1 | contig 26444 bp, 20 predicted proteins | sample M1_20Mar14CPVII9_FD_165058 | JGI IMG/M metagenome (GOLD analysis project Ga0214477, IMG submission 165058) | Marine eukaryotic communities from Monterey Bay, California, United States - M1_20Mar14CPVII9sort6BwellC16 | ecosystem: Environmental > Aquatic > Marine > Unclassified | place: USA...
GCGAATCTACCAAACTCCCAAACATATCAGTACCATCTGGTTTTATTATAACAACCACTGCATATGATAACTTTATTAAAGAGAATTTACATTTATTACAGTTAATTGAGGGTGTTGATGATCATTTAGTAGCTTCTTCTTCGACTGATAATGATAATAATGATATTGCAAATCTTGAAAGTATATCGAGTATGATACAAAGTACATTTAGGGAATGTACTTTGTCAAAAGAGTTGAAAGATGAGATTGAAGAGCGTTTGTTAGATATTAGCGGTAGTAGTAGTAGTAGTAGTAGTAGTAGTAGTAGTAGTAGTAGTGAAGAATGTTATTATGCTGTAAGGTGAGTTTTGTATGTTCGTAATGTCTAGTGCAAGCCGTTTCAAGTTGTTCATATGTATATGATATGCTCGTTCGATATACTTCACTTTAGAACAAGATCATCAGCAACATGTGAAGATTTACCAGACGCCTCGTTTGCAGGACAGCACGATACATATCTAAACATCTCCTCCAAGGATATATCAAAGTATGTAGTAGAATGTTTTGCATCACTATATACAAGTCGAGCAATATCATATCGACAACGGAATGATATATCAACAGCAGATATGGCAGTCGTTGTACAAGTTATGGTACCAAATCAAGTTAGTTCAGGAGTATTATTTACTGCCAATCCATTAACTGGACAAAGGAATGAGTTTGTCTTAGAAGCGATACCAGGATTGGGTGAAGCGTTAGTTAGTGGATTGACTGAGCCTGATCGATATGTTGTTGAGATGTCCAAGGGAGAAGTATGCATCAAGGATAAGAGAGTTGGTTCAAAGAAGAAGGTTATTCATTCAGTTGAGGGAGGCGGGGTAAAGGAGGAAGAAACTACCAACAATACAGAGGAGATTTTAACTGATGATGATATCAAACAAATCATACAGTTAGGACAAATTATACAAGAGTTGTATGTACAAGAGTTGTATGACGGCAAGCCGCAAGACATTGAATGGGCCAAGGCTAATAATGGTATCATTTACATTGTACAATCAAGACCAATCACCACTCTCTTCCCATTACCAACAAGTACAGAAGATGACTCATCACTACAAGTCTTATTTAGTTTTAATGCTGTTCAAGGGATCGTTTCACCAATCTATCCAATGGGGCAAGATGTTATACGAAAGTGTATACTCGGTGGCCTATTACGATGGATTACATGGGATAGATATGGTCATGAAGGCACCTTTATCCAAAGTGTAGCAGAACGTTTGTACATCAATATTACGAATCCATTACGAAATAGTCTTGGTAGGACGGTATTGTTTAAGTTGTTACCCTCAATTGAGCCGGGGATTATGATTGCTTTGAACAAGTTGCTCGAGGACGAGCCCGATATGACGATTAACAGCGGATATAGTTTGTTGCTTATTATCCGGATAATATCACTTGCATTGGTCATCTTTCCTCGAGTGATATTCTCAGTATTCTTTCCAAACTGGTCTAGAAAACTAGCAGTTTGGGCAGTTAATAATTTTGTGGATGATATTGAAGAGAAGGTAGATGGTGCTACGAATTTACAAGATCTGGTTGTACTACAGCGTGAGGTATTGTCAACCTTCTTTCCAATGGTAGTACCGACGATCGCGCCACGCCTTGCAGTTGGGATGGTTCCGCTAGCAATCTTAAACAAGCTGGCATCATCTCTTGAGAATGGAAATGATCTCGTGTTGACTATCACTCGAGGGCTACCACATAACTGTACTACTGAAATGGACCTGAAATTATGGCAAGTTGCCAAGACAATTCAAGATGATACTGAATCATTGAATTACTTCAAGACCAATGATGCTGATACATTGGCGAGATACTATCTTTGCAACGGCTTGCCTAGTGTAGCACAAGAAGCAGTGACTCGGTTCATGAATGAGTACGGGGTTCGTGGGTTATATGAGATAGATTTCGGTCGTCCACGATGGAGAGAAGAGCCTGCACCATTAATGAGCTCAATCAAGAGCTATGTCCAAATAAGTCAAGAACATGCTCCTGATAAAGTCTTTGCCGCCGGAGAAGCTGCCGCCGATGCTATACGACAATTAGGACAACAGCTCGGCAAGCCATGGCTTGTCTCCTTCTTGGCAAGAAGAACAAGATCATTGGCAGGTATTCGGGAATTGCCCAAATTTACGGCTATAAAAGCGATGGGTTCTTTACGAGCTAAACTACTACAGGAAGGACAGCGTCTCGTGGAGAAGGGAGTGATTGATGAAAAGACAAATCTGTTTTATCTGTACTTGGATGAGCTTGAGTCTCTTGCTATTGATGAACTACCAGACTGCAAAGATATCATCTCGGAAAGAAAAGCTACAATGAAAGTAGAAAGTGAACGTACTCATCTTCCTCGAGTTATAGCCACGAATGGGTATGCGTACTTTGGAGGATCGGTTGTTAGTGCCTCCTCTTCTGATAAGGTATTATGTGGCGAGCCGGTCAGTCCGGGAGTATACGAAGGTCGAGTCCGTATCGTTCATGAACCAAGCAAAGCTAATCTATGTCAAGGAGAAGTCTTGGTATGTCATGGAACCGATCCATCTTGGACACCTCTATTTCTCTCGGCTGGAGCACTTGTGATGGAGGTCGGTGGCCTCATGACACATGGTTCTGTTGTTGCTAGAGAATATGGAATACCCGCGGTAGTTGGCCTCGAGAAGGTGGCTGAGAGGCTAGTAGAAGGTCAAATGGTACGAGTAGATGGTTCAAATGGAACAGTCGAAATCATTGACGAGGGGGATAGTTCCGATTGACAGGAGAATATGAATAGTGGGAGAGTATGTTTGAGTTATTGAAATGAAAATCCCTGATCTGACAGGAGATTGTAAAAGTGTATCCAGTCAAAAGAATAATACCGGCCGGCCGGTGGAAGTTTTCGGAAAGTTTTCCAAAAATCACTTGCGGAAATCAAGGCAACCGGTACTTAAAACTACGAGTAGTCGACCAAAAATCAAGAAAACTTTGACCGGCCGTGAAAAAAGGATACCGACCGGTAATATTTCCTAACCGGTATTATTCCAACCACTAGGTATGTAGCTTGCAAATTTATAATAGTAAACTGTAAAGTTAAGTATATTGCGTGGTTGTTTCGACTATGGGCAGACTCTGAACTCAAGTGGGTGCGACTCGGCGCATCCCACAAAAAGGATACCAATGTAGGATACCAAAACTTTTTCGTGAGTGAAAGTGGTTCGGTTATCTCCTTACTCACATCTATGGCGATGTCTGCTGCATTGAATTCAACCATTTACCAACTCTAGTCATTGAATAACAACCGATACATAGTATACATATAACCTACCAAAGTCCAAAGAAGCAAAACCGAGTACGATATGTTTATCAAGGCTGCCACAATTATGGCATCATTCAGCGGCACATTTTTTGCAATGCTAATCGTTGGCGGAAGCAATGCCATCGGTGGCGGACTGCAATTTGCAAATGCCATCGATATCAACACTTCCATTGCAAATCAATATCATCATATCATTGCAGCAACAACATGTATTGATCAGTCTGTAACCTTGGGTATCTTTGAAAATGATATCGACAATTTTGATGCACAAGACGTGTCGTCTTATATCTCTCCAAAGATGGTAAAGGATGATATGGTATTGAGTAAGGTGATTCTCAACGCTGATAATGGAAATTGTGATATAGAATTGGATATCGACGGGGAGGCTACAGTGATGATGTATCGTCCTTCATCGGGTTATGAAGGTTTAGATAAATGTGTGTATGAGATGTGTGCTTCTATGGGGTTGAGTGAAGAGATGGATACCGAGGAGTGTCATGAGGTGACGATGGATATTCACACCGTGGATTGTTCTTTGCCAAGTCTATTGGCAGGTGCAGAGGAAACAGTGGTAGGTGTAGACGAAGAACGGAACGTGTCTGAAGATTCTCAAGAGGTAAGATATGCTTGCTGAGATTATGTCTTTGACATGTGACAGAATGTAATACTCACTCATCTACACTCTTATATCTGTATTCAATCACTATACATAGACTCTAACTGATGAGCAGCAGCTGGTTTCACCACTGTCTATCAAGAAGAGCTTCCTACGACGCAAGCTTGCCAATCATCAGAAAGTAACATGGCTATCCTCCCCTCCTAAAGTTGACAAAGCAGCAACTCAGCAGAAAGAGGAGAAGGTAGAGTGGTATAAGTTTCCATCTTTTACACCCAAGGAAGACTCGAATGCGGTACTACCAGTTGTTGATACATCAAGCAACAGTGACGGAGGCAAGGTTGTTGCAGATTTCAGTGAATCAATTCAACATTGGAATGCTAAAAACAATAACAATGGACTAGCTCAAATGAATGAGGGAAGTTCACACCGTAGCAGAAGTCGGAGCAGGGTAACAACAACAACATCAGCCACAACCACCGCACCATTGCTAGACGTTAATACTTTTGTTGAAGTCGTATTTACTAATACAGACACTGATGAGATTGTGCAAAGTGGAGGAAAATTGTTACAACAAACCATCTCTGAAGATGATGACTGTGAGGAAGCCCTTGCCGAGACTCTTCAAGAGGAGCTTGATGATTTTCTTCCACCCAGCATCGACGTTGATGGTGAAGTTAGATTTGTAAGCGCTATTATTAATGAGGCTGGAGACTTGGTTGTTACCTATGAGGTGCCCTTGTCTGTATCATGTACTCAAGATTTGGAAGCTTGCCGAGCAGTAACACAAGCCGCAGTCGATAATGCACTCCAGGATTCCATTTTAAGTGGGGATATCCCTTCTGTATTGATCGGGAATTTGAATGAAGAGACCAATTGTGCCACTACAGGTACTTCGTGTCAAACTTTACTAGACCAGTGTGGTATAACAGAGGATTTTAGTTTTGAATCGGATGTATGTCTTACTAATGAAGGCGATTGTCGGCCATCAACGAGCACTACTACCTCGTCAACAACGGTTGTTAGCAGTACAACCACGCCCCAGACGAGCACATCGTCTACAATTCTCAGCACCTCGGAGACAAGTACTTCTTCAACGACGGTTGTCAGCAGTACAACAACACCTCAAACTGTAAGTCGAATATGAGTTCATTTGCAAAGTGTACATGTATTTTGTTTACCAGTCTCTAATATCTCTTCGTTTAACACCAATCACATATCTCTAGACTGAGGCTACCACTGTTCAGAGTACAACAGGAAGTTCTACATCATCAGCTACCACAAGTTCAACGGCTGTCTCGAGCGTAAGTCGCTAGTCTTTTTCTGCTCTTCATAGTATGAGGTGGTGAAAATCTATATAAGTTCGATACTAATCTAACTCATTTCTCCCCTTTCTAGACCACTGACGCTACCACTGTTCAGAGTACAACAAGCTCAACAACACCGGCTACCACTGTTCAGAGCACAACAAGTTCAACGGCTGTCTCGAGTGTAAGTTGTTTGTGTCTTTGCTTTTCAAAGTATGAGGTGAAATACCTTATGTTCGACACTCATCTCAATCTCATTTTACTGCATATCAGACCACTGATGCCACCACGACAGTTGCAACTACGACAAGTTCTGTATCAGATTCCCCGTGTGATGGAATCGATGCAGGATCTCAGTGCAGCATCTGCGGTGTTGGAATGGAGGTGTCCAATCCAGATGCCACGGTTGATTTATCTCCCTATACTTTCGCCGGAGCACCCGCCGTAACAGCATCTTGTGGTGACTTTCAACAGGAAGGATTGAATGGAAATGCTACTATTAATTCTAGTTGTGGTTTCTTAGGGACAATTCCTGAACTACAGTCAGGGGGTGCTTGTGGATGTCAGGCCTGTCCATCAAACATTGGAAGTGAGCCTTTGTCATCAAAATCGTATCCTACCTATTATCCAACGTATAGTCCAACTTCTGTAGAGAACAAAGAGAATGCTCCTGTATCGTCAAAGGGATTACAGGTAACAACAAATAACTTGGGTACGGGAATGTATGATGAATGTCAAGGAGATTGTGATTCACATTCAGACTGTAAAGGAGATGACTTGATGTGTTTCTACCGAGATGACAATGAGAAGGTTCCGGGCTGTGATAACTCGAATGCCGTATCAGGTGTTGATTATTGTGTTAAGCGTACACCTGAAATATTACAAGAATTAGAGGATAACTTAGGAGAAGGAAGCTATGGGAGGTGTGAAGGTTAGTAAACTTTCTGTGCCGATCTATTTCCTGACCTTATCAAACTTTTCTGCTCACATCTTATGCACTTTTTTATGTACACTCTATAGGAGACTGCGACTCGGACATTGATTGTAAAGATGGTTATGTATGTCATCAGCGTGATGAGTGGGAAGAAGTATACGGCTGTGTCGGCTGGGGAGAATACGGCTTAGACTACTGCCGTGAGGTTAAGGATGAAGAGGAGATCAGGTCACTACTCATCTAGTGTATATGTGTTTCATTAGCCTGTGGGCTTAGTTTATGTAGAATTAGCTCAGATTAAAGAGTTTTATGTGTTGTTTAGATATTGGGATGTAAAGATAAAGAGTAACGTTAAGAAGAGTATGTTGGCGTGGCTATCCTCATTATGACCGAAGAAAGAATTGAAAATTTGTCACTGCCAATACCTTATAATGATAATAAGATTTATTGATCAAACAATAGCAAAGAGATAAACCTCCCTGATCAAATGAAATAGATTCTACTTTCTAATTTAGTTTACACTACTATGTGATATCAAGTCGTTGTGAATCAAAGTTTCTTCATATCATTCATGGCATAAGACTAAAGAAGAGATTGATGATGAGAGACAAAGGCGAAATGAGGACCATTCTTGGAGACATAGACTGAAGATTAGAGAATGTATGGTAGTAATAGTAGTATAAATTAGATTAGAAAGAAGAATCAACGTTCTCTCTGTATCTTAATCATCCGACGATGAATGGTAATCATCTGACGAAGAATCGTAATAGTCTCCACATTATTCATAATACTCTCTCCTACCATCAGTCTTATCCTTAGTATAATAATCAACAGGAAACAATCTATCGCACTTCTTCATGTACAATTCCATGTCATTCACTTCAGGTCGTAGTGATGAATGCCATGGAGGATCATCATACTCCCAATATTCATTAGTAAACATCTCGCGCACTCCTGATTCTATATCAGTCACACCATGATATGTATCTGATAAGAAAACGATAACTGAATATTGACGAGGTTTGATGTAGTAATCTCGTGGTTTTATCATCTTTTCCACACGTGGTCGTATGAAGTACTCGCCACCCTTATACATTTTAGGATCGGACAAGGCAAATAAAACAGTGTATAATGATCCGGTATCTCGATGCCCACCTAAACCTTTAAACTTGCCATAATCTAAATACTCGGAGGTGCGTAATCCACAAGTACTCGGTTCTGGTAAGTTTGTTTGTTTACTACCCCACTCTGTATGGTCATATGCCATCTTGGTTACATAATCCATACTTATTTTCAAATCAGGTAGGAAGAGTTGTAATAGAATATTGATAAATGTAACATCATTGCCTCCTCCGCTATCCTCGAATAATCGTTCATCAAATCGAGTTGGGAAGTACCTTCTTGTACATGATGCCAAGTCTTTCACTGCTTGTGCTTGAGTTGGTGATATGGCATTTGATATTTCTACTAGAATTGTACGATTGTTTCTATCTTGTACAGTATCAACTATGATTGGCTGTTGTTGTGGCGCTTGAGTCTCTTCTTCCTCTTCATTGAGTAAAGTAGATTCAGATTGCTTATTCTTTAGACATAATTCCATATCATTGTAGTAGTCGTAATACTCATCTTCGTCTTCTTCATCTTCGCCAAGTAAGCCACTTTTAGTATCTTGAATGTAATTCCAAAATCGATTCCTTGACGATGATACAGATTTGCTTTCAGTATCTTCTCCACTCTCGCTACTAACATTGATCAATGAATTTGGAACAGACGATGGAAATTCTACTTCTACTCTTATCACTGGAGATGATGATGAATGATGTTGTCGTGATAAGAAACCCGACACTAGAATACCGATCACTACTACAAATACTGTCACTGTATTATAACTCCTATAGCGATTTGCATTATCATTGGCGGTATTAGATAATAATGATGATTGCGGTATCATCGTCGGAGGTAGAAGAGGTTGCGTCGCCCCACAATCCATCTTTGTGTCATCGGTTATAGCTATATCTCCTCCTTCTTGGCCTTCGCTTTCACTCATCGTCTGGCTTTCCTCCACTTCTTCTTCATCTTTCTTCTTTGTAAACTTGGATATCTTGCTATCTACCTCCTCGGATATACGATGGATATCATTCAAGGCGCTGTCAATCGCTTGTTTGAAAGGATCAAACAGCGTGGAAGTCTCCGCCGCCATTATCTCGCCTTCTAGTATCACTCTATCCGTGGTATCACGACGTTTGATAGAATATCGTAGTGAGGCAAGTTAGAATTAGGAAGATATAGATATGAAAGGTAGATTGCAATCGATTTGGATGCAAAGTAGTATTCTTCCACAACCCCTCGTATTGAGAATTAAAAGCGCTATTCGCTTTCAATCATCTTTGCCCTTGTTCACACTCTGTCGTCGGCATCATCTTCATCATCCTATTTTTGCAAGATACCGACTGAATCCTTTTGAGACATTTCACCAATCAAATTCGAAACTCCCCCCACCTCGATCTGCATATCATCCTCTATCCACAATATTATACAATAGCACACAGCTATATCTATCAATAATACAGAGATCAACAATGGACGATTTTAATAGTTTAGTAAAGCAATCGAAAATCACCCTCATCGGTAAAGAGTTAACCGATTCATCATTACCCGATATCGTCAAGGTATTGCAAAAGGGCAATGTCGAAGAACTTAACATGATGATGAATCAAATTACATTAGATGATACTACATTTACCAACGAATTAGCATCCAATACTACCCTCAAGGTATTAAGTCTATTGAATAATCAAATCTCCGACGTCGGTGCTAAGAACTTATCAAAAGCTCTCATGAAGAATAATACACTTGAATGTCTCATCCTACGAGGAATTGTATTGGTGATGAGGGTGCAGTAGATATTGCTACATCTTTCTTATTCAATGATACATTAAAGGTTGTGCTACTAGGTGAGAACAACATTACCAATGTCGGTGGTGAAAAGCTAGCTGAAACTATTGCACACAACTCATCCTTAAACCAAGTATTAGTTGATTCCAATCCTATGAATGTTGATATTATGCAATTAAAGATTAATAACGTTCTAAGTATGCCCAGTCGTAAAGGTGGAAGTGGCGACGTATTACCAAAGGATGTAGTAATGAAACAATTATCATCCAAGGATGATATAATTGCAACAAAGGATAAACAACTACACTCGGCACAAGTTGAGATTGTCAAGCTCAAAGCCCAGCTTCAATCAAAAGATAATCAATGTACCATCCACTTATCGGAACTTGACAAAGCACAAGAGGAACTAACCACAAAGAATGCAAACATATACAAACTAAATGCCACAATTAATGCACTAAATGCCGATCTAGTATGTAAAGATCAATTATTGGCATGTAAGGATACAGAAATTGATTTATTAAAAAGTACAATTGATAATCCGTTGGAGTTATTATGTGCCTATATTAGTAATAAGGATGATGAGATACGTGAATTGAATGATAAGGTTGCTTTGTTTGAGAAGGAGATGGCTGTTCTAGCTGCTAATAAGGAGGCTTCCGCCGCTGCCGCTGTTGCTAAAGAAGAAGTGGAAGAGGAGGAGATGCGTGAGGAGGCCGAGGAGATTATCGACGAGCGTAAGGATGATGAGGACAAGGAGGTAATCAAAGCTGCGTTAGAAGCTGCAACCGCCTCATTGGATCCAATGATGGATAGTCTTTCCATTGATAGTAGTATTGACGAACCCGAGATGGAGAAGACAACTGTTGCAAAGATGAATGGGATGAAATCACCCATTGGTATTGTCAAGGATGTACATTCGATTGTTGAGGTCGAGGTAAGGGATGAGGTTGAGACCAACTAGAGGATATATGAAGAAGTTGAGACAGTGGTAAGAAGATGCTTGTGTGGGGAGCAAATAAGAGTTAGCCTTGATATGTACAGTATGAATAGAAGATGTTGAGATGATAGACACCTGTGTTTGAATAGATGGATAGAGAGTCAAGAGGAGTACTAGAGTTTAATCAGTAAAGTAGAGACTACCCCAGTGACTTTGAACCATCATAGGAGCTAATAATTCTAGAACAAGTTCAAGTAGTGTGAGTATATGTATATGTATATTCTATGTTTGCTTATTAATATCTTCTGATATATGCGTCTTGCCTTAGCTTGTTGCGACATGATGGTGTTTAGTTAAAGAATTAACCAGACGAGGGATAAAAAGTGATCACTTTGCTACTTTATTCATGGGCAACTTTATTTCATTATCTTATCATAATCATTAGCTATACTAAGTTGTGGACATTAATTACATGGAATCGTCTTCGTCACCAAAGACATACTGATTTGAGTTGACATCATCAACGATTTGTGAAGAATGATGTCCAGTGATGACGACACCGCCATCTTGGATGCCAAAAGAGAAAGTTTTATCCACAACCGATGTTGTTCCTTCATTACGTTCGAAGAAGATTTGACCTTGAGCTACTCCAACTGCTTCTCCGGTCACATAGCTATCTCCTACCCACCCACATCCAGAGAAGCCAGAATACCGAGGACCGTAGTTGGCAAGTCCAAATCCGTACTCTCTGAAATCAGAGCCGTCGTTTCCTGGTGGAAATTGCTCATCCTCGGTACCAGATTTGAGAAGACAGTCTGTACCAATGAAGTATGATAGTGCTCCTGCCTTTGTAGGACGGAAAGTGTAGGGTGCAGTCGTAAGAGTAGGCTTGAATAGGACTGGTTCGGGGTAGTTGTAGGCACCGTTCAGTGCACCGAGTGCAACTTCATATGCCGCATCACATGCCTCTTGAGGATAAGCGTTATCTTTCGTATGATGTTGTCCTCCATTTTCCCAGAAGGCATCACTAATTGCAACGGCGGCTCCACAGAAGGCGTCCGCAAGTCCGTCCATGTCAGATTGTTCAATTACTTTGGAGTCTGTTGCTAGGTATGCCGATGAAGAAGTAGCACCTCGAAGCTTGGGCTCGGAAGAAAGGGCACTAGGCATATTGTTAGCAAAGATCATCAAGGTAGTAGCTGCAGTTGTTGTCTTTAGAATCATCATTATTGTATTGTATTGTTGTATTATTAATAAAGTGGTAGTAGTAGTGTAATAGTCTTTGACACTTTAGTATTTGTTTTGAGTTGAGTTGTCGAGTTGTTGTTGTTCGCTTTTTGATTTTATGAGCACATATCACAATCATATCTATCCTCAACCACAACCCAAGGCCAAGATGGTTGATTCCTGGCATGATCTTGAACAAGATGGTTGACAAGATGTTTGATTCTTGTTGATAAAGCTGGATCAACATTCTAGAATGTCCGTTGATAGTGATGTTGTGGGCAGTATGTAGGCAGTAATGCAAGAACGACATTTTATTTTGTCCAGGATACCGGGATGGTATCTTAGGATACCTAGTTGCAGCAACGCAAGTAAGTAAGTGTGAGCGCCTAAGACCCTCTCTCCTCTGCCTTTTTATAGTTGTAGGAAGCAACATGCCAATGATAACAGGACTGAACCATCTTGTCTACGTGTTTCTTGATCATGGGTTGCCTTTGGGTTGGAGTAAATCATAAAATCCAAACTAAAGAAACCCCCACATATCTAATACTACTACTAATGAAATTCCAACTACTACCAACTACTACTGCTGCTCTGTTACTACTTGTGACGCAGGGCCATTCTAATGAATACAATACACCACGACGTGCTCGGCTTCGTGGATCTATGCAGATGAACTATCAACCAACCGATATTGATAATGGACCGAGCTACTCTTTAAACGAGTTGCTTGAACTCGACAGATATCCAACACTCAATCTTCCTAATAAGGGTGAGCCACTTCGTCAACCTGAACAGATAATAGTCGAGGATGATGGACGACCCGGCCCTAAAACTGTCAAGGTATCTCTCCACTATGATGTTGTAAAGTATGTTGGGCCTTCCTATACCACACTACTAAAGCTCTTCAATAGCGGCATGGGTCCTACAATACGTGTCAAGCCAGGAGACAGTCTCGTTGTTGAATTATACAACGACCTCCAAGGACCATTAGGCCATTATGGTCACAACCAATACCAACTACCCAATACTACAAACATTCATTTACATGGACCCCACATCTCAGGAATGGCACCTGGTGACGACATATTTGTTCGAGTCGATCCTGGCGAGAACTTTACATACCAGTATACATTTGGAGAAGATCACATGCCAGGCACACATGTAAGTTGTTTGTTGTTGTATATCTCGCTCGTCATACTATGACTTTATTCTCATCACAACATATCCCGACACTTTATTAGTGGTATCATCCTCATTTCCACGGAAGTACCTCGCTACAGACCTCTCAGGGTGCGGCTGGGATGCTTATCATTGAGGAGCCAGATGATTACAACCTTCCAGATATAGTCAAGGACATGCCTCAAGTTGAAATGATCTTTCAACACATCGACCTTCCTCGTTTACATACTGCAGCGAAACATTCAGGTAGCAAGTTAACGACATGGGTGGAGGGTGATAACTTTCATATCACCAACACTACCACCGACCGTACTTATTTGCTTCTTGTTAATATGCAATATATGCCTGTAGTCACGATGGAGGCTGGTAAATGGTATCGTTGGAGGATGGTCATGAGTTCGGCCGTAGAGAGCATGGTAATTCGAGCGTCCAACAACAACTGCCAGTTTCAATTACTATCAAAAGATGGAATCTTTCTTACTGATGCCCCGCGTGAGGTTAATACCTTCATCATGACTCCTGGTAATAGAGCAGACATTGCCGTCCGCTGTGATGCCGTCGGTACAACAAGAATGATCCCTGTTGCTCAGGGATTTAACCGCTTCGTCCCCCCTCCAATGCAGATGCCAGAGGATATCCCAGAGAATGCAGGTGATTATGTGGATCAGCCAGAGATTATGACCATTAAGGTCGTCGAGCCGTCTAATGATGATGATGATGATATTGTTGATGACGATGATAAGGGAATTGTCAGCGTAGACCTCGAGCCATTCGATGTTGTTCGGCCGTGTTACCTCGTAGACCTTCGAGGTGTTGATATAGTAGATGACGATCCATTATCTATTAACTTTCGTTGCAATTCCGAGGGTTGCAATGTGAATGATATCCCGTGGCAAGACAAGGATACATATATGAAAGAGTATCCGCTAGGAAGTATTCAGGAGATTGAACTAGCCAACGTAGGCTTTCATCCTTATCATCAGCATGTTAATCCGTTCCAGATTCATAGTATTGTCTTAGGAGACGATGGTGAAGAAAATGACGAAGTCATGAACTGGTACAAAGAGGGTGACTTCCACGACACCTTTCAGTACCCAACCGCTGGTACAGCCAAGATAAGGTTTGCCGTCAACTCCTTTACTGGGCATATGGTCATGCACTGCCACATCCTTACACATGAAGATCGTGGTATGATGGCACAGTATAATTTATTGGGCGAGGAGGGAACGATTTGGGAAGGATCTCGTGATGTCGACCCGACTTGCATCCTGCCGTCATCATATACAAGCAACAAGGCAGTGACAAAGTTTGAGGAAGAAATAGAAGAAGAAGGCGTTAGCTCCATATGGAGAAAAGATAAGAAACAATAAGACATAACATAACAACAAACATACTCACTTCCGGATATCGTTGATATCCTTACCTCCTCATATTAATTTCTCATTTACCAACCACAAGTATTCTTCATCCATAATCCAAACTCTTCATCACCTCCCACACTTTGCCATATATCACTAGGCTTATTCCCACCAACATCTACTAAACCAATCGATGATTTCTTCTTCTCTCCATCATCGTTGTTCTTATCATTATCCGAGGAGGACGAGTTATTATTGAACTTGGTTGCCAACCATTCAATAACATGTTTATTCTTTCTTGATGCAGCTTTATGTAACGCTGTATGTCCCTGCTTTTGATACATGCCAAAATCAACACCGCACTCATCATGTAAGTAATTACATAATTCAATAACAGTATCCTTTCCAGCCAGACCTAAACTCATTGCTGTCCAATGAGCTACTGAACAATTCCACTCATTCGTTGTAAATACATTGGCATTATGAACTTGTATCAAATGTTGTACAGTGGAAAGATGCCCGCCGTAACATGCTAAGTGTAATGGTGTTGTGCCATCTCCCGAGGGTACATCGACATCTATATCATGTTGACCTTTCCGTTGAGATGAGAGGAGATAATCGATTATATGATTATGTCCATTCCGTGCAGCGTAGTGGAGTGACGTTTTACCATCACGTCTTCTTCGTATCTTTTTGTTATTGGTGGATGTTGTATCTTGATGCTGTTCTTCTTGTGATTGTGCAGATGATGAAGAAGCTACGTTATAACGCAATTCAAGTAGATAGGATAGACAATCTAAGTGTCCTCCACCCGCAGCCCAATGTTCAGCTGTACTGCCATTTCGATCTCTTAATGAAAGTAATCCCTTGATGTGTTGTTGTTTCTGCTCCTCTTCTGTATTGCCACACTTGCCATCTGATGATCCGTCGTCCTTGATATATGCTTGAAGTGCAACCAACTCTCCATTAGCAGCCGCTGTCAATAATGGGGGTAAACTATCTCTATATGAAGGACAGACATTCCCCGATCTATCAACTCCACTACTCTTATTCTTTTTGGTACTTGCTTCGTCATATTTTGCATCCTCACTGCAAACTTTACTACTTTCACCCACATCCTCATCCTTCTTCTGTTTGGATTGAACCTCAACGAATGAAACAATTTCCATAACTTTTATATTCCATTCATTAATCTCTTGTTGTGTTGGTGTCCATTTCTCTAACTTTATATTATTGATGTTATTAGAGTTGACTTTAAGTTGTTGTTGATTGTCAGTTTCTGTACTTTGATGTATCAACTTACGCCGTTTATTTGACCCCCCTTCATCAACACCACCAACCTTATCATCATCAACTCTACCAACCAAACCAGTAGTATCATCTCTATCCATCCTTCTCTTCTTATTCTTCAATTTGCGTTTCTCCTCATTTATTAATCGTTTATGTAATGCAATACGTCGTTTTAATTCAACTTTTCCTGGATTCCACGGAGTATGGACTGCATGTATATGTGCACTAAGTCCACGTCCGTGTGAGAATAGTTTAACTGATTTTGTTTTTGTATTCTTTGTCTTCGTTGTGGCTGCTGTGTTCAACAGATAATGTATGCATAGAGAAGAGAGCATAAGACGTGAGTATGAGATCTTAAACAGAAAATGTGAGCATAAAGTTTTAGACTCTAATATTGGTACTACACATGAAATGCTGCTTCTCGCAAGCTGACGAAACCTTGCAATGAAAAACTCAAATAAGTATATATACAATAATAAAGCATCGTCGCTATGAGTTATAATACCAACTTGAGTTCTAACTTCTCTCAATAAACACTATAACCAATAAAATATAGAAATTGCAAAGAAAAGTACACATGATATGCACAAAACCAAACAGAGACTTAAGAACGCCACAGTCAACAATAAACAACATAGAAAAGGCAAAAACTTACCAATTGGTACATTCAATATACCACCACCACCAGCCAATGATGATATACAACTATCATCATTTATAACCGATGAATCAAGGAGTAACGAGTTATTATTGCAAAGAGGACATGGAGTCCAACCCGCCTCTGATCCACGTCCGGCAGTATTACTACCCGTTTTACATCGTGCGTATACATCACCGCCGCTGCTACTTCCGCTGGTGATATTGCTCATAGTCGCTTTGTTGTTATCTAAGAAGATAAGAGGAGGAGGTTGGTTTATGTTGTCTCATTTACAATTTATTGGGGAATAAACTGTTATTTTAGCGAGCAAACGATTATGTGTTAAGATTGCGTTTGCCCCCAATCTTACAATAAGTAAGGTATGTTAATCTCAACCTCCTATAATATAGACACGTCCATCTGCAATATGATGCATTCAATACAACGATATAGCTTGTTACTCGTGATAATCTCTATATTGGCCGAAGAAAGATGTGATTTGCTGTTGGTATCCGCCTTCTCTCAATATCCATCACCTCAGTGCGTCAACTCGATCTCTAAATCGAGAGTATACAACAGTGATAATAGAAGACAAGTTGCCATTCTTCTCCCCGAAGTACCATGTGATGATTCTATTGATAATAATCTTAAGAATGATAGTGATTTGCAATGGCACACGGAGGCAACTTGTAGACTAAATGAAATTGCAAATCAATTTGGATTGCAGCAACTCAGTACAATAGACGAGTCTATACCAAGCATACAAAGTATAGACCTACAAATTCAACACACAACAAACACACATTATCTAACAGCAATACCATATCCTCGTACCAACTCATATGCTCTATCAATATCAACGCATGGCCAACAATCATCATCCAACAAAAGTAAAAGACAACAAAAACAAACAAAAAAGAAGAAGAAGCTCAAATTAACCGAACCATTCTATATAGATTTGCATCCACCATCCGATAGTATATTAGGATATAGAATGAAGAATAACAAACAGAAGAATAGCGGTAGTGAAATGTTAATCAAAGCATTGGGTATCAAGAAGATGATATCCGATAAGACGAGTAAAGAAGCAAATGACAATCAAGAAGAAGTGATTGTTTATGATTTAACAGCTGGTTTAGGACGCGATTCATTGGTTATACTTTCATCATATCTTGACTATATTGATAGTAGTAATGGTAATAATGAGTATATACCAAGATTAAGAGTGCACATGGTAGAACGAGATCCGATAGTTGCATTGTTACTAAAGGATGCCATGAGGAGATTGCATCAACTTGCTGCATCAAATCAAATTGATAATGATGAAAGAAGTAAAGCACAACGAATAGCTCAATGTATATCTATGGAAGAGGGAGATGGAGTTACAGTATTGAATCGTTTCATGATGTTAGACAAGGACAAAGAATTGGCAGCTGCTTCTTCTTCAGATAGTAGTAGTATCACAACAACTTATATACCATCATATCCACCAGATGTATGTTATCTAGATCCAATGTTTCCACCACGAAAGAAGAAATCAAGTGCAGTTAAGAAAGATATGGCAATGTTACATTCATTACTTGGTACGGCAGTGGCTGTAAAAGAAGGAGAAGAAACTGATGAAACAAAAGATAGGATACACGAAGAACAAGCATTACTATTGGCAGCTTACGATTCGGCACAACAACGAGTAGTTGTAAAACGTCCTATATCTGCTCTACCGCTTGGTTTAGTGGCGAATAGTGATAGTGATTGTAGCACTGATGGTGATGATAGTAATATTCCCAAACCATCATATGATGTACGAGGATCTGTGAATCGATTTGATGTATATATCATTACAAGATGAAATGAGAATGAATCGAACAGGCCACCGAGGCAGATATCTTCAAGTGCAGAACATAAACAATGATATAGTCCAGCTTAATCGTTGACATGTTGCTTTCATACAACTACAAAGGAGAGGAGGGAGGGTCTTTTGCATCATAGAGCACTTGCAAAAGGGTATCCCAAGATACCATCTCGGTATCCTTCGGACAAAACAAAATGTCGTTCTTGCATTACGTCGTTGCATTACTGCCCACAAAGTCACAACCAAACGGATATCTAGAATGTTGATCCAGCTTTATCAGCAAGAACCAAACATCTTGTTCATGATCGTGTCAGGAATCAACCATCTTGGCCTTGGGTTGAGGATAGAGATATGGTATGTGCTCATAAAATCAAAAAGCGAACAACAACAACTCAATCAGAATATCAATACAAACAACTACAAATACAAACAAATACTAAAAAGCGTCAAAGTCAAAGACATATTACACTACTACCTTATTATTAATAATACAACATACAAATACAATAATGATGATTCTAAAGACAACAACTGCAGCTACTACCTTGATGATACTTGCTAACAATATGCCTAGCGCCCTTTCTTCTGAGCCCAAGCTTCGAGGTGCTACTTCTTCATCGGCATATCTAGCTAGCGACTCTCAAGTAATCGAACAAACTGATATGGATGGATTTGCAGACACCTTCTGTGGAGCCGCCGTTGCAATTAGTGACGCCTTCTGGGAAAATGGAGGTCAGCATCATACAAAAGACAATGCTTACCCACAAGAGGCATGTGATGCGGCATATGAAGTAGCACTCGGTGCACTGAACGGCGCTTACAACTATCCCGAACCAGTCCTATTCAAGCCAACTTTTACAACTGCACCCTACACCTTCCGTCCTACTAAGGCCGGAGCACTATCATACTTTATTGGCACAGACTGTCTTCTCAAATCTGGTACCGAGGATGAACAATTCCCTCCTGGCAACGATGGCTCTGACTTCAGAGAGTATGGATTTGGACTTGCCAACTATGGACCTCGGTATTCCGGCTTCTCTGGATGTGAATGGGTAGGAGATAGCTATGTGACAGGAGAAGCAGTTGGAGTAGCTCAAGGTCAAATCTTCTTTGACCGTAATGAAGGAACAACATCTATTGTGGATAAAACTTTCTCTTTTGGCTACCAAGATGGAGGTGTTGTCATCACGGGACATCATTCTTCACAAGTCGTCGATGATGTCAACTCAAATCAGTATGTCTTTGGTGACAAAGATGAGGAAGAAGAGTCCATGTAATATGTCCACAACTTAGTATAGCTAATGATGATGATAAGATAATGAAACAGTAGTAAAGTGATCAACTTTTATCCCTCGTCTGGTTAATTCTTTAACTAAACACCATCATGTCGTAACAAGCTAAGGACAAGACGCATCAGAAGACATTTATAAGCAAACATAGTATATACATATACACAACACATCAATACAACTACTTACTCTGTGATCAATTTCATTTCAACTGAACTTGTAATGTCAAGGGAAGGGTCAGCTACCTTCTGATCTAATAGTTCATCTACTTTTTGCCGTAAACCGCCAATTAATGACCCAATCCTAGCATTGGCCGATAAGCGTATCCAATCATCTAATACTATCAATCCCTTTGATGCTTGAACCTCCATTGCGCCACCAAACAAGAGTAGAGAGTAAGGATTACATTCTGTTGCATCACTCACAAATGCTTTTGAAGTTCGAACTAGCCGATGATAAACTAACCATGGACAGCTGTACGTTCCCACTGCAAAGTTGTTTGAGCTCGGGTGTATGAATACCCGTTCTTCATTGTTCCTGCTGTTGACATTATTATTAGTTTGGTTGCCGTCATCACTACCTCCACGGATGAAGAACTTTAGCTCCTTGGCCTTCCCATCCTTCTCCACAGCACCCTCGATGGTCTCGGTGTACTTGGTCGATGGTCTCTGAACTCTTACCATCTGTATCGGTGATAAGGATGCCACAAGCATTGAACGGACAATCCTCCAAGATGTCTCATTTCTATTGCAATGATCTGATGGGTGAAATCCTGATGTGGTTAAGGATGAATCTAACTGACGTGTAAGGGCTAGGATGTCTCTCATACTATTGAATGCTAAGCCCATCTTATCACAGTACTTCCTCCGCTCTGATTGGCCATTACACTCCTTCCAGAGGAGAAATGCCTTGCCCAACATTGCATGGTCACTCTTCCCGACTGTTTTGAAGAGGTCGGCTCGTGCTTCTAATATCATGCTGTTCTTGTATTGTTCCTTTTCCTGCTCAATATCATCTTTGCCATTTCGATTGTTATTGAATGTGTTGATACGAAGAAATGGATTTCTACCAGCTGAGAGCCCAGCCGCCGTAGCAACTGCCATATCTCTACAACCAAGCAAGCATCCCATGACTAACATCTTTCCGACCACTGGCGGAGCCGGTATACCACTCAAGTGAATGCCAAGAGGAGTAAGGACTGCTTGATCACCATCTCTATTCAATGCTCCCGTCTTCTCCAATGAGTAAAGTGCAGATTGTGTTGACTGTTCACTGGGAGGATCAAGCATTAACTTAAGGAATGAGCCCGATCCATTCTCCAGCCCGAGAAACAAGAGGGAGAGAAGAGTTTGATCTAAAGCACATCGCCGTATCTCCGGCTCGCCATGTTCGGGCAGCTTGTTGTGTTTAGATGACGAGATGAGCTTGTAACATGTGCCTGGTCTGACACGACCAGCACGACCCCTCCTTTGTTTAAGTGAATCTCTAGAGGCAAAACATTCAAGTAACAATGGCATGCGGTTAGTAGGATCAAACGAACTCTTCTTCTCCTTGCATGTGTCAATAACAACCGTAAATCTGGAATGGTGATAGAAGTCTCTGCAACGTTTGTACTGAGAATAATCTTTGTACACCCATTCCTAGCGGGCACAAAGACTTGCTGCTGCTTATCGGGTTGTAGTCCACCATGTAGTGGAAGGATTGACACTTGACGACCTCTAAGAAGTTGTTGAATGGTTCTATCTGCCTTGTCAATCTCGCCAGCACCCGGCAAGAAGACAAGGATAGATCCATCATCGTCATCGTCTTTTGTATTAAGGACAGTCTTGATTAGAACCGCAAGTAAATCATAATCGATATCATCTCCCTCGAGACGTTTCAGCCTTTCTTCAAGTGGAACTGCACATACCATTGGTGTTAAGCTTGTGTTCTTTTCTACAGGATCATCTTCCTCATCATCTGCCAAAGGATCTCTATTTTGATAACCTCCTCCTCTGCCTCCACTACTGCGTTGGAATTGCTTCTTTTTCTTCTTTGGAGGAATATAGCTTGTCAGCTCCAGCACATCCTCGAGCATGAAGTCTTGTACAGGATGAGTAAAACCGGGTATGTGCATCCTTGGCGTATTAGTGCCCCAGTACTTGGCAAACCGATCAGCATCCATCGTTGCTGGGCAATAAGGAAGATGAGAGAGGACGTATTGTGAGTGAATGATTATGAAAAGTTGAGAAATGATTTGTTGTATGTAACTCTTACCTGACATGAGCACGACGGTCAAATTAGGAAGAGAAGGCAACGTCTTCTTAAGAATAGCAAGCAGCACATCAGTGTCAAGATGCCTTTCATGCACTTCATCTACCAGGATGTGGGATATATTCTCCAAGGCATTCTGAGACTGTAGTTGACGTAGTAAAACACCAGTTGTACAAAACATTAATCTTGTCGAGGCACACATCTTGTTATCTCCTCGTACAACATAGCCCACAGACGCCTTGCCAGGAGCTGGTTCACCCCTCTCCAATGCCACCCGTGAAGCCACACCAGTAGCTGCCAACCTTCTAGGCTGAGCAACGATGATCTTGGATTCTTTTGGGGCATTCTCGAGGATGAATTGTGGTATCTGAGTTGTCTTACCACAGCCCTGATGTGCAGGTAAGATTGGGAGATGAATGAACACATGATGTGAGCAAAAAGTCAAGGAAAGTTCATACGACACTCTAGCTGGTAGTCTACTTACCGTTTCACCAGTCACCAGCATTACACGTCCACCAGATTTGTTAGCATCTGAAAGTAAAGATAGGAATTCACCCTTGGCCTTGGCTGCCGGTAAGTTGCTTCTAGCACGTGCCAATGATGGAGAGAGCCTTGGATATGCCTCTGCCGGTGGTGTCATGCTTGGGGGAGTATTCCAAAACGTCGACCTCTCTCTTGGACGTCTCATTGGCTTTGATTTGTGTTTCTTCTTTTGTCCTTGCCCAGCTGTAGCCTGGCGTTGTTGTTTCTTGGTTTGATCACTTGTGTCGGATTGAGATTGGCTTGTGCCATTGGATCTTCTACTATCACCATCTAGTTTCAAGCATGACAACAAATCCGATACATCATTATCCGCCGACGAAGATGATGTAGATGAATCCTCTTCTTCTTGGAGTAGAGATTGAACATGACCAAATAACTCGAAGATGACTTCTTGACCTGGATTCATGTCTTTCATATACTGTGCTACTTTCAAATGAAGATTGCCACCAAACTGATACTTCTTGTTATTGCCTTTACCATCCAAAATTCCAGATGTAATTAAGACCTGAGGGTGTAGACTTGGATACAATCCACTGATATAATGAACTTCTAACGAGAGCTTGGTATCGTCTCCGAATGGAAGAGCAATGGTTATAGTTGTAGACGTGGCTTCTCTCAAGATTGAAAACTCTCCTTCCTCAAAGATTGCTTCTAATGCCTCACATTCATTTGCGGCTGCCTCTTCATTCATTTGTCTATCCTCATCAGATATGGCTGTTGTAGAAGTGAAGCACATCCGATCTTCAGGTAACGATGCAGCATTTGCAATGACTTTCCAAAATGCTCGTTTATATGTCGTCGATTCTTCCGATGATTCTGTAGTAGAAGAAGTGAAGGCAGCCTTGTCGGAAGAATAGATTGCAAATGCCTCCCTCGGAGTGAGGCCAAAATATTGTGCAAACTGAAGGATATTTGCATCATAGCCACCACCACCACCAATATCCGATTTCTCCTTATCTTTTCCATTGTCACTCGGTTGTTTCTTCTTCTTCTTTCCACCCACGACGTCCAACTGTCCCTCTTGAGGGTCAAAGCGTCCAATCGGTAATTGATGTTCCTTCAGATGAATACATAAATATTGCAATACTTCTTCATATGTCTTATCCATCATCTGATCATCATTCCCATCATTGCTACTACTACCATTCTTCTTTTTCATCACCTCACGATATGCCTTGGTAACATGCCTAGTATTAAACCCCTCATGTACTAACCGTTGATGGACATAGGATTGTAATACATTGTCATCTTCATCATTAAACATTACCACATCTTCATCATCTTCTTCGCCCTCATCTAAATCTACATCCTCCTCAAAGACATCACCCGATAATAGACATTCAATCCTCTTCTTAAACCGTGCTGACATGAATACTTCCACGGGTTTATTGGCATTCCGTATTGCCTCATGTTTACGTATCCGTGCTTGTACCTCACGTTTATGTTGGGATTTTGCTTCATTAATTTGTGCCCTGGTTAGTAGAACTGGTTGTTGTTGAGATGTAGATTTCGAAGAAGATGGATTATTATTGTTTCGATTGTTGCTGTTACGACGTTGAAAAGATGGTAGATTGGCAGACAATTGGGTATTGGCCGTGGCACCACTCTTACTATTTGTGGATGAATTAGACGTATCTCCTTTGGAAGAAGGAGGCTTTCCATTTGCATTATTACCCCCATTAGCTCCTCCACCCCCACTCTCATTATTCTTCAATGCAGCCAAGAATGTACTTCGATACGGTTCAGGTAATGTTCGTTCATGTGGCAATTTCGGAAAGAGATATAATAATCCCAATAACGCCGCTTCCTCTTTTGCCTGTTCGTCATTTGATACCGATAATGTCGGTGTTAATACAATATCATGTTCAGAACTGCTACCTTTCTTTGAATTGTCTGGTATTATTAATCGATATCTATACTTCTTCTTCCCACCCCCTCCAACATTGGAACTTCCATTATCTCCTCTACCACCCAATGGTCTATAGATGGGATGTCCTTTACCACCTAAACTTTTCGAATGTTTCTTAATCAAATCTGATAATAATTTAGAGGGGAGCTTTTGCCATTGTTTTAATGTAGTATTACCCTTTTCGGTTACCTTATCGGCGGTGGCAACTGACGCAGTTTGTCCGGATCCACCCTTTTGTTTATGACCCTTGCCACCCCATGTTTGGGTTGTTGCATCCCATTTATGTCCTCTGTTGTGCAGTGTGTTTATATAAGAAATGTAAGAAGATATGAATAGGAAAAGGAGATTATAATTTCATTGCCAAGCAACAATAGTTGCAATACCACATCTCTTTTAAAGCACATCAGTACAGGTGCATAACGATACCATACAGAAAATGTGCACATCGTATGCACACTTATTTAAGCTCTACATACACTCTCGTCACCTCTCTAAACACACAATCATATAGTCACACACAATAGCAATATCAATGTATAACAATATATACAACTCGCTCACCTAGAAGGACGTTCAGGTCTATTACCACAATCACATTGATATGGATGATCACATTTACATTGTTTTTGTTGTGCCTTATCTCCTCCCTTTTTGCTACCCTTTGATGATTTGCTCTTTCCCATCTTTATTACTATTTAATTGTTTGTTAATTATAATATGTCCAAGCTATCAGCATATAATGTATCAAAATGCTCTCGTCGTCATTAGATAGTTGGTTAAGGTTGTGGTATACTATCTATACATGAGCGAATGCAGACATTTAAGGTATCTTCTTATATTATTAATTCCTATGTAGTTTTCTTGGACGTGGCTAGCTTAGTTCGAGCACCACACTAATGGTACTCTCTACTCTCAATACTCAACCATCCTCGGCTTGCCCCGAGTGCTACTATCATCAATATTACTCCTCGTGCACAATAATATAACACAATGAAGGTCCGTGTCACGTTTGCCGTTTTATCGGCAAGTAGAGTAGCAGCTACATTGGTCGTAAGTATATATTATTGTCATATGTCGTCAATTATGAATTTGCTCACATGTTGTGCACAAAATTAATTTTGCTCATATGATATGCACAAACTTTTATTCCTTATCTTGCCCCCAAATGTTGATGTGCATATATCACAAATAGCCCAAACATCGTGTACAAAAGCGTAAAAATCATCGTAGGGTAGGAAATAAACGTCAGACGACTACCTCCACCATTGTTGATGAAGAAGAACAAGATGAATCCCAAAGCCCAAATTTAAGGAAGTTAGATGATATGAATTGGAAGCGTACTGCCAAGTCATTTGAACGTGATATCCAAGGTGCTCTTAATTCCAAGGATAAGACTGCATCTGATGTGGGTGTATTGGCTGTTAATGTTAAGGATGTGGATGCACTTGATATCATCTCCAGGAACCTCCAAGAAAACGAATCATCCTGTCCTGAAGATAAAGTTATCACTTGTGATAAGGGTATTGCCACGTCTATTGGTGGAAATCCTGCCCCTCCTGGTACATCATGTAAGGATGCATGCGATGGGCAGTGTTGTGTAGATGGTGTTATACGATTCACTCCAAATTATTATGGACCGGATTGCTTTACCGGCATATACGAGTATTGTGGGTGTTTAGAATACCCCTGTTTGAGCGTGGGATGTAAGGATGACAAAGATTCTTTTCCGCCCCAATCTCTCCCTTTTCTTCGAAAGAAATGTGTTAAGCCAATATGTGATGGATTCCCAGCTACGTATTTTGGGTGTTCAGAAGTTGAGTATGATGATGCTACTGGCAATCCAATTCGTTGTTTGAACCTTGGATATTATGATGACAAAGATTCCTTTCCGCCCCTCGCTATTCCTCTTCTTCAAATATTCTGTATTAAACCAGCATGTGAAGGACTAACAGCTTCCATTTGTCAAGATAGTGTGACATGTTCAGGTGCTGATGCATGTACTGATGCAACTGTCGGTACTATTCATCTTGGATGTAATGGATCAGGAGCCTGTTTTAAAGCTGGTAAAGATGGGTATTTAGGATCCATCAGTAATGGATGTGAAGGAAGAAATGCCTGCTTAAAGACTGGCTACGGAGGAAACGTTACTATGATTCAAAATTCATGCAAAGCACTTGCACAGAGTGTTCTCACAGGCAGCGCATGTGCTAACGCCGCATCTAATGGAGGCAAGATTAATAGCATTATTGATAGTTGTGTTAGTAGCAAAGATGAAGATGCATCTTGTTTCTATGCAGCTAGTAATGGAGGCTACATTGGGGATATCATTAATTCATGTAATCAAGTGGCAGCTTGTGATCGAATTGCCAGCGATGGTGGATATGTTCTTGGGCTCAATGATAGTTGCAACGCTTGTAACATATGCGACAATGTTGGTCTTTCATCCAATCCTGTCAATTTCATCATGGATACTTGCTGTAGTGATCCCCCCTTGGGGCCTGAAGGGTGCGGGGGATGTTCAGGTTTGGGTGGAAGTGATCTTCCTGATGAGTGTCAGAACGTAAGTATTTTGTTTGTTATCATTTATCAGTTTGGCTCTGTGGTTGAAATTAACACTCCATTCATTCTTCTACTCTTCACAGGTACTTCCATTTTCCACACCCTACCCTTCACCAGTAAGTACTCCTTCTGTTGGAACAAACAAAACCATGGCTCCAAGTCCTATCACTCCTCCGCCATTTCCTGATATGTGTGCAAGTATCACAAACAAGCGCTCGTGTAAGAAGTCAAGGTGCAAGTGGAAGAAGACAAGTCATACTTGTCACAAGAAATCGGATAATTCCAAGTCCGGCAAGGGTGGTAAACGAGGAAAGTCCTCCAAGAAACT
>Ga0214477_100528_pt1 | contig 26430 bp, 25 predicted proteins | sample M1_20Mar14CPVII9_FD_165058 | JGI IMG/M metagenome (GOLD analysis project Ga0214477, IMG submission 165058) | Marine eukaryotic communities from Monterey Bay, California, United States - M1_20Mar14CPVII9sort6BwellC16 | ecosystem: Environmental > Aquatic > Marine > Unclassified | place: USA...
GATCATTTTCTACTAAGGAAGTTAGAGCAGCCTCCTACCACATCACCTCCGTTTAGGGGCTGCAAGTTGGGAGTAGGCTGCTAATGTGTAGGATACCGGAACCCACTTAGCTGGATAGCTGTTAAGAAGGGTGGGTGGCCTTCCCGTTCTCTTATGTAAACCGTAAACCTAGATGATATAAATATACACGGCTGTATATAAAATCAATCCTAACAAGTATAATCAAACAATTACTCTCTTTATTCTTCTATTCTAAACAATTATAAGTACAAAAGGAAGATCCAAAGTAGCTGTTCAAAGATTCCGGTGAACTGGAGTCACGGAGCCACCAACAGGGTATCCTCTTGTCTTTCCACATGTAACCCGAAGAATGTGTTTCTGTGACATAACGAATACATGACCATCCACAATAAGGCATCGGTTGCCGCACCACTGTTGACGTGTATAATCCTTCGTGTATCTGATTGTTTGCTGACACTATTGTCGATAAGTGATGTACCATATGAGGGTTGGACAAATTGATGTGTTGTGTATGATGCAATGGTTCTCATATTTGAACTATTATTCCCAGTACAGGTACTGTTAGTTGTTGTGCTGCTCTGTCGACGATATGACGTACCAATTGTATCATTAACATAACCTCCGGTATAACTGATGCTAAGTTTGTCATTACTAATGCCAATACTATTATTCGAGTTGTAGTACAGGGTAAACTGACCAAAGCTGAAACTTTCAGTACCACGACTCGTTCCAATTATCATTGTTATTTTATTAATACTTATTTACGGCGCACTAAAATGATGTCTCTTCTTCTTCTTATTCTACTGATAATTGCTGTTGTAGTACAAGCAAAAAAAAACACTATTATGGATGTTTTAAAAAGTGATGGGCGTTTTGGCATTCTCATTTCTACATTAGAATCCGCTTGCTTACATGATAATTTAAGGAAGGCAACTGGAGGTCACCGCAGTGATGAATATACTGTATTTGGTATGCGAAAGTGTGCGTCGAATGTTTTTCGTATTATGTGCACTTATATATTCTCTTGTTTCAACAGCTCCAACAGACGAAGCCTTTGAATCTCTCTCCCCACAAGAAATGGAATATATTCAAGCTAATCTATATATGGTTATTCAACTTCATGTAATTAAGAAGAAAACTCTTACAGCCTCGTTACTTGTCAACGGTGATAGACACATGACGTTAAGTAGAGGGATTGTCAATGTTGCCGTATCCAGTGATATCATGATTAATGATGCCAGGATCGTTACACCTGACATAATGGCTAAGAACGGTGTCATTCATGTTATTGATAAGGTACTAATTGCTAATCCTGGAGATGACAAATCACTTCAGGAAACATGCTACTGTCCAGCAGGCATAATAACCCTTTCAATTTTTGTATCCTGTGTAGATGAATTGGCAAACTCATTAGATCTTTCTCAAGAAGACAAACAACAATTCATTAAGGATGCCGAACAATCTGCCTGTGGTACTAGTAATTCATATGATAATAACATTGATGTAGAAGAGACTGATGAATATGATGATGAAAGTTATGTGTATGAAAATGAGAATTCTCTAGACGATTATGTGGAATCTCCGTATCTCAGTGACGAAGATTTGGAGGAAAAGAAAGACTGTATGGCTCTCCTCTTAAATTGTGCACCAAAAGTGCTACGAAGATTTGAAAAACCCGTCTTTTCGGATATTAACACAGACATATCGAAACTATCTACTGATTATGAGGTGAAAATCATGGGAGCTAGCCAATATTAGGCATGAAAAGGTATTATCTTTATCTCTCTGATTCAGTGATAAGTATCAGAGGTTGTGTTGTAGATAGATAGAGAGATTAGATTTTAAGTTCCATCAAGCTACTCTGAACATGTTACAGACCCTTCATGTGGAAAATATTCTCATTTATCATTAGTAGTCGATAAGAATACAATTGAGAAAGTCTCTGCAATCCTAACATTATCACATGTAGAAGATTACAAATGCCCCGGAGAATGTGGCCATACAAGGCGATACGTAAGAACAATATTAAAAATAAGAAATGGTATTGGACTGATAAACATCAAAAGTCATTTGATGATGTTAAAAAGGCAATAGCAAGAGATGTGCTACTAGCATATCCCAACTATTCAGAAGTGTTTGAAATATATACCGATGCATCGTCGAGACAACTCGGTGCAATTTATCTGATACTCAAAAGAGATATTGAGTAACTGAACTAGAGCTACTCTTAGTATGCAAGTACAATTTTCTACTTCAAACACATAATCAACATACAAATAATTCCATTAACTTTCTGATCGACTCTCTGTAGGGTGTCTAAAGGAGACATCTAGTATGGGGACAACGTATTAAAGTCTATACCGACCGAGCTCGACTCGGAGGAAAAGAGATTTTCTAAGCGGGGGAAAGAGAGCTCGACTAAATATTTAATACAATACATTTGGATTAGCAAGTGACTATGTATACCGATGGAGATTACTCTTGAGGAATACGGCCCTGAAATTGTCTATATTAAGGGTATAGATAATACGGTTGCTGATGAAATAACCCCGACGATAACATAAAGTGTCTATGCGATGTTATACCTAATAATCATCTAATGCAAACATTCTCACAGGTGCGTGAAAGCGAGATGACATTGGCCAATGATCTCTTTGCAAATGCCACAGGTAGTAACGCACACACTACTCAGGGTTAGGGTTAGGGGATAGTCAAAAGTTGTTGTTTTCTACTACTAGTTACGAATACTGGAGGATGATAAAGACCTGCCAAAACATATTAGTAAAATAAACCAATGATAAGTTGGCTTAGTTCCTAGAGTGTGAACTGAACTAGTGCCACAAAACCCAGGTTGTTTTCAAATTAAGTAAACCCTAACTCTTCATTCATTGATACCACTTTTGGCTGATCATGATATGCCCTCCATATCTCTACTGGAGTGACTATTGTGCTACTAATAGTTGAAACAAATACTTGTTTTGCGCTCGCCATCATATATTGTTGAATTATTGTCGTGACAGCTGGGTGGCTCTGATTATACTCTCTAGTGGGCCAAATTTTAACTGAACTTTCAATCCAACCAGTATTTTTGCTAATCTCGTTCATTATGGGGTGTCCAAGAATGAGAGCATGAGACACACCAAATTCTTTCATTTTCCTTTTCACGAATCGTCCAAGTTTTCTTTCCAATGAATTCCCTGCAATCCCAAGCCCATGAATTTTATGACCGCAACAGCATAAGTCTAGAGTGAACTCATCAGAATAACTTGGCCGAAAACAATCATCCCACAGCCTCAAATGTATGGCTATAAAGTTTCCTCCTCCTCCAGGGATAAGGCCCATAAGTTCTAACTGTACAATTGCGTTGAGGCGAATCCAATTGGCAGGAAGATATGGTTCCACAGGATCCATAGAAAAATGCTGCAACCATGACTCCTGTGCATTCAATAAAACTCTTCTTCCTCCTGCGGCTTTGAAAATCGCGACTGTTGATCCTGGAGAAATAATTCCATTGGTAATACTATTACTTAGAAAGGGAAATATGTCATCACTTGTTGGAGCTCTGTAAATTAGAGCATTGTCAAAAAGGACTCCTGCTCTTTCAAGATAGCCCTCAAAAGAATCGAAGCTAGAATTGTCCATAATTACAACATCTACATTTGTTTTCTTCTCTAGAAGTGGAAGTATCAAAGTATTTGTATTGCGACCCACCTCATACAGTGAATTGAATGGCAAATGTTGTTTGTAACCTCCTAACACCTTCTCGTCGAATTCGTGATGATTCTCATCAAAAGAATGATCTATGAAAGGATAAGGTAGGCGAGAGAAACAAAATTTGGTTCACACGTGCACAGAAAACTTACGGGGCATCATAACTGGATCTAGGATTTTCAAATTATGCTGGCGACAAAATTCAAGGATCCACACTAAACCGATTAGCTGGTTGTTAGGACCACCTTTAGCAACAGGGAGAACATTCAAATCTAGTGCAGGTATCATGTTAATGTCTTTTGCCTCCAACAAAAAATCATTACGGAATTCTAATAATGAAGGAGGAGTCATGGTGTTGCTGGATTTATTTGTTGAATCTTTCTTCTCTGACGATCCAACTATACGTATACGAGGGAATGCTCCGAAGAAACCCATGAAGTATCCCGATGAAAACACTAATAGTGTAGGAGGCAAAATGGTCTTCTTCATTATAACTTTTTGAAAAGCAGAGATGTGTTTATTTCGCTATTAAATGTAGAACTTTCAATGGTATTGAACTCAAATCCTTGTGAATCAATGATATGCCCGTCTCTCCTCTATTTGCACACTGCGCAACGGCCTCACTGGCGAGATCCGTGCTGCCTGAATGGCTAGCAGCCAATACTCCGATTCCTGCCTCTATCCTTTTGATGACTCCAACCATATTATGATGTCGCTTGATAATAACTATCCAAGCTTCCGCCTGTATATGTATATTGAGGTTGTGCTGTCTTACACCGACACTATTCCAGTATCCCTACTCAGGGCTCGTCCTCGTTTAATGCTTTACCATGCCTTTATTGGTTTATCTCTAGAGTGAGTGATAAGTGAGATATCCGTGGTAGAAATTTTTACAGACATTCCTCACCCAATGTCGACACGAGATTGCTGAGCAGGAAGCGGGCAATGAGTTTCAAGTTTCTCTTATTGATAAGAGGAACCACTTCTTCCCCACGTTACATACCAAGGTGAAGCGTTGCTCCAACATCGAGGGAGCTGACTTTAAGGAAAGAAGTACAACACAATCTTCTAGTACTTCTGTTCAGTTCAACGCCAAGGCCGATGATGGTGAAATGTACGTCCCAGCTGCTGCTACTGCCACTTCAAGTACTTCATCTACTGCAAAGCGTACCTCGACTATCAGTCATCAGCAAATAACACGTGTGTCTAATGCTATTGCTGGTATGGCTATTAGTAGAGGCCAAGATTGTGCTAAGACTGTATTGGGTGTAATGTGTCAGATCGAGGGAATGATTAGAAACAATGGTCAGCTCCATAAAGGCAGCACCGATGAGATTCTTGACGCATACAGCCATACATTCAGTGGTTCGCAAACTAGTGCGGTATCATTCTCCTTGAATGCTGCGCCACCTGCTCCTCCTAAGCGGCCAGGCTCTCGTGCACCTGAAAGTAGAATGAAGGGTGCATCAATGGAGGCAGTAAGGCAAAAGCAGCTGTTGCTGGTGGCAGGGCCAAAAACAAATGTTCCTTCTGCAAACGTACTAGAGATGAAGGATGTGGTAATGTTAGTAATTGTAAGAAGAAGAATGGGATCGGGATGAATCTCAAGACTGATCCAGAGAAGAAATGGTTGCATACTTATATCGACATGACAGATAAGGTGACTGATGCTACTATCTACTTGCCATGGCCACAAGATAAGAGAACGGAATTGCAGCAAGGTGTCCCGACAGCTGCTAAACATATTGTTGTTCATGGATTTTACTCCTATCAGTCATCGAATGGGCCAATGATTGTTGCTGCAGTTCAATTTCTTGTCGAGAATGGCGACAATCTTATTGGATCTGAGTTTATCCCCATAACCTTCACCGAACTTAGAACTGTGTTGCTTCAGAAGTTTGCAGCAAAGGATAAGTTGGTGTTTGTTGAAAGCGGACTGTATGCTTCTATGTCAATGCCAAACAGCAGTTAGTTACTTTAAATGTAGTTGATAATTGTGTACAGAAGTTAGTTATTTAATGATATGGCGGATGCCGACACTTGTGTGTATACAGTTGATTGTTGTGTTAAACCTAGATATAGCATAGGCGCGACTGTCATGTCATCGCCCGTCTCGGTAGGTTGTGTTGAAACGTGAGAGTCCGTAAGCATCCCAAATACCAAAATACTTAAATTCGATTGCCATAAATGATCTAGTTAGGTCATTGGAGTCATCTTGGCCTTGTGGTACAATAGAAACGGTAAACAGGTCTTTGATTCCGATTCATATTGTACATTGGGTGGATCGGTGTTGCAATAGAAAGTATAAGCAGGTTTTTGATTACATTCCATATTGGGTAGGATTCGATACCTTACACTACAGATGCAAAGTATTAGGAGAGAGAAATCTACGATTGGCTACAGCGTCGGCTGATCCATATCGTGTTTCAGTCGATCTCTTCTACTAAACGTACTGGATGTGGTTCGGAAGGTGCAATAGGCAAGGGTCTCTTTCTAATAGCATGAGAAGGTGCAGAAGATGCATCACAAGGAGACTTTCAACACCACAGCAAGCAAAGCCATAGAGGGATCGGTCAGGGTTCCGAGGTTGTGCATATACACAGCATCTCGTCTCCTTCTCATACTAATAAAATTCGACCTCACAGCATTCTGAAATGAAACAGTGGATGTTCTTGAAGTACCTGTAACCTGTGAATTCATTAGAGAGTATATACAACTATATTAATAGTTGTGGTGTGCTGTATATCACTGATTATTCAGTCCAATTATGTATTGCCTGTTTAGGTTTGGAATAGGTAGAGTATATGTGTGAGAAAGCATATCAAATTAATAGAATATACGAGAAACAAAGCGGATATTGCACTTACCTCATCACAATACTGTGGACTATATAAACGATACATATAGCCTGCAACACAAGCCATTTCCGATCCACCCGAATACCGTATTAAACCAACATCCTACGCCAAACCGCAACTGTTGTACATCATAGTACCCCGTCTACATATCAACCGAATAATAGATATGAATAACATTATTGTTAGGTCCATAAATAAACAAATGAATGGCATAACACAAACTCAACACAAAACAATACCACCTACCTTAAAACAATCCAAATAATTGTAAAAGTCGGTACACCCTCCTTAATCCACCCCTAACAATACAATTTAACCACGGACAACAACGGCACCCTCCTCGAACATCAACAACAACCGCATCTACTCTAAACTATAAACCGACTAGCCGCAATATCAAATTAAATAAGGTGCACCTCAATTGCAACGGTCGAACGATCTCGTACGTCTCGCCGCCGGTATACGAGCACCCGACTCGGATATAACCATTCCGTCATGCCTGTAAATTGTGTCATTAACGATGAAAGAGGGTACGGCGGGGGTGGATAGTATGGATAGTGAAAGAGGATTATTAGGATGGTTCATCATTATAAAACTTACAATTGAATTTTGATTAGCCATCGCGGCAGCCGACATCGGTGCCGACGCGGATTAACCCTTCTTAATGTAGTTATCATGCCATAAATGATGAGGGGAGTATGGAGAGAGGATTGATATGTATGGTTAGTAATAATAATATTTTATAAATAAAGATGGTACACCCTTAATTTTGAAACTTACCTCCAAATCAATCAATATTTCGGCCTATCGAATACTGCAAAAACAAGGATGCAGATGGCACGAATATACATATTTAGACAGTGATGGCAGCGGGGTATCGGAGGCAATTATTGGTATACGGCGATGAAAAGAGAAGAGCAATATATGGTTGTTGCAAACGGTTGCTTTTTGAATTATGATGAGAGTGATGTGTGCGCGTGTGGAGCGCGCACTGATATTCATGATCCGAATTTTACCGCGCCGAATTTTACCGCACAATTGGCGATCGTCGCTAAAATACTGCAATAATACTGCACAAAAGAGACTGTAACTAACGATTATGATAATATCAACATGGATCCAATCTTATGGACCTCTAAGAAGCAATCAACAGTTGAAACCTCCACCGTCGAAGCAGAATTCATAATCGTGAAACGTTTATAGATTGATTTCTTTGTGAAACTGATCCGTGCACGGGGAGGAATATATTTATATACACAGACCAGCGTCAACAAAGAAATAAAGCAACATGAAGGTAGTGACCAGCCAACGATCCGTCAAGGATGTGAGTATGATCGAAAAGAAGCTAGCTGAAAATGAAATAATCGTGAACATGACACACCTTCCTGTGGAGATAGATAGTAGAGCAGATACATGCTGCCTCGGAGGAAACTTTATGGTTGAGAGTTTTACAGGACAAGTATGCAAAGTAAACGGGTTTATGGATGAAATGACGGTAGAAGATATTCCCATTGCTACGGGTATAACTGCTTATGACATACCTGGAGGCAAGACGATACTATTAGAATTTAATCAGTCATTATACTTTGGTCCGAAAATGAATCACTCGCTGATCAACCCTAATCAAATCCGTTACAATCACGTGGATGTCCAAGACAATCCATTCAAGACTGAAGGCCATTTCGGTATAACCGCTGGCACAGAAGACATAATAGAATTTGTAACCTCAGGATCTACTATCATGTTTGAGAGTAGATATCCAACTAATGAAGAGCTCAGAACTTGTGAACGCTATGAATTGACAAGTGACGTTGAATGGGACCCACATAGAGTGGAGTTACCAGGAAGGAAACGAAAAGTGTTTGATATCTTAGATAAAGACGTCATGGATGATCCTAGCAATGAAAGTGTTGAAAGATATGTTGCAAGTGTTATCAAGGGTGAAGCAGATGTAGTCAATCATCGGGCTCAATATGAGTCTGACAAAGTATTAGGTGATGTAAGCCCAGGATTGGTAGATGATCTGATGCATACTGTGAGCATTAAAAGGATAAACGTTGTATCCGCTAACGAGGTCAAGAGCAAGTCAAGACACTCAAAGCACACGCCTGAGCGGGTGGCTCAGATATGGAATGTTGGCTTGGACAGATCAAAACAAATTTTACATAATACAACTCAACTCGGGGTAAGGACATGTATGCACCCGATACATAAACGATACAGAATGGAGTGTGTCACTTGGCATATTTTTGCACGCCGGTATCCAAATCTCAAAAATAAAAAAATAACAACTCACATTGCAACAATACATCATAGCTATCGGCGCCTCCTACAGCTAATAGAGGATATTATCACCGTGACCCGGCGCATATATCAATGATATATAACCCATACTACATACTGACAAGAAGGATCTAGCCAAATCGCCCAATAGATGACGATATTCCACTTCTCCTTCGCTACCCCCTCATCGATGAAATATTGATATACCTGCGAGGATATGCGGCTCGTTGACGGACTTATTGTCCATCTATCACCGCAGCAATCACCCAGTAGCCGTTATATCTAATCGACAGTGTAGAACGGCGGTAATGCGGTCTATGTTAGCCGATACACGTCTACTTGTAATTTTGAAAAATGTGCACATGATATGTCAACAACTAATAGACTATGATTAAGTTAGATGGCACCACAAAATACATTGCAATTCTATAGTTTAGTATCATATTAATACATTAGAATACTCTTTATTGTTCACCTACTATCATAATGATTTATTTGTCAGTATCAGCTTGAATATTGATGTTATAAAATAGAAACACTGAATATAACCGGACCATTTCCATATATATAATGTCTCCAATGGTCAAACCATCATATCTCCACCTTCTTATATATTAGTTAATTGTTGTATTGCATTGGGTTCACTTAGATTCCACCATATTAGATACCAAACGTCAATTATATAACCAATCCCCACCTCAACTCAACATACCCAAAACTCCAACATATACTTGATATACTGTCATCCAATAAACTCCACACACCAAAATAACATTCATAACCCCATCTAAAATCATCATATTGTCGAGTTGCCAATGGTTCTAGTGCCTAATCCCTCAAACAATGGTATTAATATCAAATAAGAGATTGTTGTTGTATATGTTGTGTGTTGATGTATTGTGTATTATCCTTCTCCCTCCTCTTTCACAGGCTGAATCATCCGGCAAAACCACAACTATATCTCCACAATTGATATGTTGTTGTGTATTATGTATACCCACCCACCTTAATATCATACATATCACATAATACTGTTGTACTACTTTGGCCGCGTAGAGATTGCGTTGTGTTTTGTGTTGATTGAGAATGGACTCCATTGAAGTAACACCAATATTCCATCACTTATACCAGAGTTATAGCATATACCAACAAGTGATACATGACTAATCCAACCCATCTCGCCCCTACTAACTGCAATTGTTGTCACTACCCTAACCAACAACAACAACAAATAAAAATAATTTATACCCACTGCCAATCAAATTATAACCACTCAAACTCTAAGCAACCGATACTAATCCATCTAACAACCCCAAAACTAATTGCAATTATTTGTTTGGTGTGTTGTATAGTTCTATGTACCACCCTTTCATTATTATACTTATAACAAGGTGCACCTTAAAATAAACGGTATTTTAACGGCGCCGCCTCCGACATATACGCGCCCCAACAACACCATCTACGCAGACCACTCATTATTTATCAGTTTAGTCCATTATATTGATGTATATTGTTGTGTATGGTTGTATATTGTTGTGTATTATTGCAATAACTATATCATTGTAACGGCTCATTTTGTTAGTAATATACTGTTGGTATAATTGAAGCGGTTCTGGCCGTAATCTAAAGTATCTAATCCACAACTTAAATCAATATGGGTCTAGTGAGTAATGTTCCAGCGGTATTTTATTAGTATACAAGTATTGGTGTCCGTGCCGCCGCCGATAGCCTACTATGGTTAAATTCCATGGTGCTTGAAAAAGTGTGAGATTTCTATGGGGAACTTGTGGAACTTATTGAAACTTATTTTGGAATAGGATACCTGCGTGCAAAAATTTGCAAAAGTGACACACTCCATTGCAAAACATAACAAACTCACATAATAAAATACTACCTACACAATAATGGAGGAGGAAGACGGTATCATTGACGTTATCAACGAATCCCTAGGTGAAATTATAACCAAGGCACAAGCTGATGCTGATAACGCGGCACAAATTGCAATCAGTAAACGTGAAGAGGCGGAGGCAGCAGAATTAGCCGCACAAGAAGCGAAAGATCAAATTGCTATATTACAACAACAATCACAAGAACTTTCAAATGATGAAGCGTGGCAGGCTATGTATCACAGGTTGAGGGTATGGAGTAAGGAGAAGGGTAATTGTGATCCGAGACGTAATTGGAAGTCTAAAATTGACGCCGAAGAGAAGGTAAGTTGCTATGTATCTTTGAGCATATGATGTGCACAAGATGTGTCACTCTTTATCGCAGTGCATATCTTATTCGCAGTGCATGTCTTATATCATCTCTCTTATCTCTACTTCTCCTACATTACAAACTATTGATAATGCAATATTAAATGATTGATTATATACGATACAGGCACTCGGAAACTGGGCAGGTAAACAACGTGCCAAACAGAGACAGGGGACACTTAATCCATTAAAAAGAAAGCATTAGAACGGTTAGGGTTTACATTTGAATCAAAGTCAGTTGTGGCCTGGGACGTCTTCCACAAACAAATGAATGAGTTTCTTAGTAAGCATAAAAAACTACCAGTTGTCTCTCCATGATGCCGGCACTTGAGGGTCAGGGGTCAGATGAGAAGAAATCTGTATTGCTTGGGAGGATTAAGTATTATCGTCAGGTACCGAAACAGATGCTTGGGTTGATAGTGAACAAGAAGGGAGAGAAGAAGGATTGTGTGAACAGTTTACTCAGGAGAAGGTTGATTTCCTGACTAATGCTGGATTAGATTGGCAATTGACAAAAGAAAATGTTGTTGCTTTAAAGGAGGAGAAGGGACTGACCTTTCCCATGCCTGTCGATCCTGAGGAACAAGACATGCGTTTAGGTAACATTCCAGTGTTGATGAAGAACGCTTGGCTAATCCAGTATGAGGCCTTGGTTGCATTTAAGCAACAGTATGGCCATACATGTGTAACACAAGACAATTCAAGTCCAGAGCTTTACAAATGGGCATGCCGCATGAGAGAGAAGATGTCAATTGCAAAGTCAACAAAGGGAAAGAGCATAGTACATTCTGATACAGAACCGACTTATAGAGAGAGTTCTAAAATGATTCGTGGTTATCAAGCTGAGATGTTGGCAGCAATAGATTTCACTTACAACAAGGCGGATGTCGAGTGGATGGAGAATTATGAATCCTTTGTTGGTGAGTGAAATACTATAGTACTTTGTTTATACTTTATATTAGGCTAACATTCCGGTCTTATACTATATATTAGCCTACAAGAGATTGTTTGGGGTAACAGCAATTGTTACTGATAAATATTGCAGTTTTGAATCTCTCGAGCAATGTAAGTTCTATGCATATTGTGTGTAAAAAGCGTGCATAAGATATGCTCAAATTCTTATTATTATACTAGGGCTAGAAGATCAAAAGAGAGAACACATGAATCTGCCGCTACTGGACACTCATGAATCAGTTAGTTATATTCGTCGTCAAAAGGACGTTACAATACCACTAGCTGAGAGGACTAAGCTCTTGACAGAAGCGGGTGCATTCGATGTTGCTCTTGGTGATGACGATAATCTCATTGGCAACTCCAACTTCCCATTCAAGTCAGCACGCATGATTCAGATAACAAGTAAGCACGGCGGATTGAGGAGAATGAAGAAGGAGACAGAGATGAAGACCAAGGGCCCAACCTCATCTTCTAATGCAAAGCCGGAAGTGGATGATTCTTTTAAAACAGGTAATACTTATCAAATTGCCGGCAGTGGAAGAAAGGATGTCACAATTGATGCCAAGACAGAGCAAGGATTCTTCCAAGCATACGGTGCTTTAGTTGCGGCATCAATCGCTGAAAGACAAGAACTAAAATCAGGTAAACTTGGTAGAAACAAGTTTTATAATGATGGTAGGCCAATCAGTTTATGCCGGATTATAAACTGCTTCTCAACAAATGGCAAGGGAAGGACAAACTTTCTCTGTGGCCACCACCACAAGATGATTGAAGGGTATGCTAAATGTATTGAGCTCATGGATGACAAGGATGCTGCTCAGCATGCTGAGAACCCAAGCAAGTCTACCAAGACGAAGCATGTTTACAATTGTTCAGGCTGCCAAGAGAAGCTAGGTCCATCCTATGAAGATATCGTTAAACACAAGAAAGAATGTGGAACAGTAGAAGAAGCTACATTGATTACAATTCCAGCAATGACCCAGAGCCAGCCAGTATGGTCAATGGCTCATTTAGAAGAAGATACTTCATTACATGGAGAAGCAAGAGTATTAGCTCAAGATTATCGGTGTAGAGTCACAAGTATGGCAGTTCACTACAGGAACTTGTCAAACAAGAAACCAAAGACCCATGACAAGAAACAAGTCAGTGCTCTATTGGGAGAAGCTCAACGATATGATATGCCTACCCCGGAAGAAGATATCCTACCACCAGTCAAGTTTCCCACTAAAGAAGACGAGCTTGAGGCAGTCAAGTTGTTCCGCCGTTGTGTTGGACCAGCGGCATCAACCTTAAGTGGTCGGGAGAAGCTCGTGAAGGAGGGTAATTCAATATATGGTGACGGCAGGCACATATCATTGTGTAGAGTTTCAGGATGTAAATCTTCCGGTCAATCGGGGAACAAGCATTTTTGCAATGTGCATTATACTCTTGTTCAAGCTCCATTATCTGACCTTAACAGGAACGAGATTGCGAAGAAGAAGAAGATAGAGATGGTGAAGGAGAATAATAAGAAGAGGAAGTCAATCGGGTATGCTGAGCCACCTGGTCACAAGATTAATGTCGTTGCGCCAGCGGGGAAGCTTGGTATAACGTTATCGAATGGCATAATTGGATCCATTGTTACCGAGATTGTCCCAACAAGTGCTTTGGCTAAGAAAATCTCTCCGGGTGATCGTTTCATCTCCATCGATGGGGATCCTGTTTTTCAGCTTACATCCAAGGAAGTGGAAGCCGTCATGGCAAAGAACATTCACAAAGAGCGAAACTTGAAGATTCTCAAAGGAAGTGGTCAATTGGATCCGACACAGCTTGCTTCTATGAAGCAGGCAAGGTTGGCAACACAAGCTTCTTTATCGACGAAAAAAGCCAGACCTCGCACCGTCGATGGACTCCTTCGTCACCCTGAAGAAGACTCTGGCAAAGAGGCAGCACCGGGTTTAGCCACGTTATTACAGGCAGCTCGACCTAGGGGAGGGCATACCTGGACTTGATCAATCCTAAACTAAGATTATATGGCAACTAGTATCTTTAGATAACCCCTTTCACTAAGTAGATATTAGATCAAAACGACAAGAAGATTTACAATAGGCTTCACCAAATAGAACCGCCAGTGTTTGCACCCCAAGTATTGCCACCACCAGGAGCAGCATTATTATTCCCATTACTGTTGTTGGTATTTGTGGCATCACCACTACCCATGAATGAACTAAAGTTTAGACCAGCCAACGAGGAGGTTTGATTAGTATTCGAAGTAGTAGCTCCGCCACCCCAAAGGCCAATACCCGAACCCAAGGTCGACGAGCCAGTATTTTGATCACCTCCATATTGAATTGATTCAAGGATAGAAGACGTTTGTAGTCCGCTGCCAATCGAAAGTTTAACCAATCATTACTTGTGACATAGGATAATATGGAGGATGTTGTAGACTGTGGAATAGTATCAAATGACGACTTAGTCTGTATAGATACACTACTACTCATTGTATACCTCCCAAATTTTATGACCAATGTAATTGAACACGGGAGGGGAGTTGTTGCAATGAGTATAAGCTGTTTTGTATCAACTTTGATATCTTTGCTTATGTATGTCTGATGGAAAAAGTGTGCACAAGGCACAAGATGTGCACAGATTTTAAAATGTATGTACGTGGGAGGGGGTATAATGAACCGATAGCACTCAAGATAATCAACGTATCCCTCTCCCTCTACCGTCCATGCGGCAAGCAAATGGATATCAACTCGATACATCTCAATCGATCACTGAAGTCGTACAATCGTAGTAGTAACTCATTTAAGGATTTTTAGCGATGAAACGGTCCATCAATGCTTTGCTAGATACATCTTAAGTAGTCTATCTATGTGCGTGCGTAGTAAGGGTGGCAACAATTGGGAGAAGCTGGAGGAGTAGTCAGTAGTATGTGTAGTACTACGACACCGAGCTTTGTGGTTGGCGATGGCAGTTCATATCTTATGTACAAACAAAGCTTTTTAATCTTGATGATTTGTATCCAATATCTTTGCAGCATATCGACAGTGACATCATTCATAATAATGCATCAACATTCAGTAGAGATATATCATCCAACATTAGCACCGAAGAGGATGTCGATGATTGATAATCATATTGATTTAGATGATGATGAAGATGATTGCAATCAACACAACATACATAGACACAACCACAAAATGATAGTTAACAGGCGGGCATCAATTGCATCATTATTAGCTACAACTATCTTACCTCAATATCCTGCAATTGCTGCTGATATATCAAGCAACAATGAAAGAGCAATTCTATCACTAACAATACCACTTCAGTATCAGCCAAAGTTATCAGCGTATACAGTCTCATATCAAGTTGGCAAGTCTCAATTTGGAGCGATAATAGATACAGGATCTCCCTTCTTACTAGTACCAGCGGCATCAGAAGCATCTTGTAGTCCAGAATATCAATGGGGTTGCTTCCATTCAGAAGAAAGTAAATCTACTTCATTAGAACCAACATTAGAAAGGTTTGATGGTAATGAAGGACTAGTAGAATGGAGAGAGGGACCATTTTCATTCGATATACAATCAAAGCTCTTCCCAAAGTCACTAATGACATTTGGAGTAATCTCTGAAAGTTTAATGGATGGTTCTGGGACTAGTGAAGAATACTGATAGTAGAATAAGGCCTTCGTTCCTTAGTCAGTCAAATGTATCAGCATTTAAAGTTGACTTGAGAGAAAGAGAAGGCAGTAATAAGAGTTTGACATTGTATGGTCCTTCTACAGATGGATCTTCCAATCTACCAGATGAACAAGATGCTATTCCTTTAGTTAGAGATTTGAACAAGAGATTTGGAGATCCTACCATCCATTATGTTGGCGTCGCATCATCAATCAATGTTAACGGAAACAATCTAGCCACAACATCACGACGGAGTAAGATATATTGTATATTCGATACTGGATGTAGCGGCATGACCATATCGCCAAGTTTATTTGATCAACGTTATGCATCTGCTAGAGCAAATCGGGAGAAGAACTTATGGGGATCAGTCAATGTCGAGTTACAAACAGTATCTGGCAAAACAGTTACATTGAATGCTAATCGTCCCATTACTACACCACTCGGAGATGAAAGACCATGGGGAAAGAGGCTTGACGGACACTTGATAGTGCTTGGTCTTTCTTTCCTTGAAGGGCTGAAGATGACTGTAGATATAGATGGAGATAAGATTTGGTTTGAAGATAGATGACCTACAGGAGGCACTCACCTATGACGGCGGTTGTCAGATTCAACTGAGGCTGCCTCACTCAAGACGACTCCACAAACAAGTTCACTGCAATACAAGTTCAGCTAGCAGACGTATACGTGTAGTCACAACCAATACAAGTTTACTAATATTACAGCTCGTCCTTACCTCCCAAGGTCCCACACAACCACTTTTATCCTTCGAAATATCAAAAATAACTAACCTCAACAGCCGCACTGTCTCAAGATAACATCTATTTGATCATCATCTTCCAGATCTAAATACGCTGGTGTGACTTCAGGGTTGATATTTTCCCCGTCCAACATGAAGCTAAGATTAATCACATTTACTCCCTCACGGGAAGCATAGGCAGAAAATAACTTTTTAAACTTGGTTGATCTTTTGATCTTGAACATTGTTTCCTCACAGTTTGTATCTTTAACCCGTATATTAATTGGTTTATCATCTCCTCCCTCGGTATTATCGTCAGTTGTGTCACCTTCTTCTGTTTTGATTGTAACATCTCGTTCTTTCTTTATCTCTACTATACCCCAAATCTCTTTATCATACTTATTTGCAAACCTCTTTTCTAGTGCGATATGTGTTGTTTCATCCCTCTCTGCCTTCTTTTGCAAATTCAATGCTCCGTCTGGGTTATGACCAACTACATGACCACAAAGTAACATCATATCATGAGTATAATTTACTACGTCCAATATATGTTGATGCCACATTTGATCAACTAAGTAACTGGGAGATAATATAGTTGCATCCCAATCCTTATGTTCCTTCTTGAGTGTTAGGAATTGACGATACGCTGTGAGGACTTTACGTGTCTTTTCGAGAGACCAATTGTATACCCTCATACACCGTTTAACTAATGCAGTTGCTCCTTGTGTTGTAGAGTTCTCTTCGTCTTCAGTGTGCATATCTACCATCCACCATGTCCCTGTTACTAAAATCATTTTCACGTGCACCGATCAAAATATCATTTGAGTTCTCACTGCTTACAATTGATGTATCATCCTTATCAATGGCATCACCTAAGTTGTTCTTACTTCTTTTAGACGCCGTAGATGATACTGCATTTGCAGAGGCTTTGTTTTTTGTTGCTGCATTACGAGTATTATCTCCTGACATCATGATTTATTGTTACGTAATGTAAATGCCTCTATCTTTTGTGTGATGATAGAGGTAAGTAAACAATATAATAATATATTTGTTACAACTATTTTTTCTATCAACCCTGAATCTTTCTCACCTCTTAACAATCGATATATAAGCTTGTAGTCCACGCCGGTGTACTTTTATTATTTAGATAAACAGTGGTAATAAAAAAATAGTACTTCGTGAGCTCGTACGAACTGCAATACAATTATTCATTTTTGTTTTGTTGTCCTTGCTCTTTGTCGTCTTTATTTACTTTTGGTGATAACGGTGGAGCTACTAAACAAACCATATAGACGGTGCTAATTATATAAACATACCATTATATTATGGTGAATGATATGCCACCGCTGAAAATACGGAGATTAGAGGGCAAAGACATTGTTGAGTCTTCTTCTTCTTCTGCTGCTTCTGATGGTTCACCTTTACCTCATTCTTTGATATTACCACCCGAGGTTTGGGCTAATGTTATCGACTGTGAGTGTATTTGTTTTAGTATATATGTAGAAATTGATGCATGTATTGTTTTTAATGGTATATCTTCATTTTATACAAAGTCCTCCCATACGATTCGCTCAGATCGTGTGCACAAACTTCACATGCTATATTACATAATGCATTACCATTAGTCACGACATTAAATATTGAGAATGCGTCACAGCTTCGTATAGGAATAGTATCAAATCATCTCCGCGACTTACGAAGTGTTAAAATATGCAATCTTTTTCAAAAGAATAGTGAGTCGAATAGTATTCAAACGAATGATGATATTGCAACAAAATCGGCACACTTCCTTTCTAGATTCCCTTACCTGGAGTTTGTTTCCTTTTGGGGAGAAGATGGCGATAGCTTGTGTTCTTTAAGTTTTGATTGGACATTTGATGATTCACGTGTCAATCACTTAATGAGTTCGCTTTCAGGAGCGTTTGGTTGCGGATCCTTACCACATAACCTACAAATTATTGGATTAAGTTGTCCCAAAAGAATAACAAGTAGCAGAAGAGACTGTAGGGCATGCAATAGGGTATGCAAAATGTTCCCCCTAGAACATGTTGGGGATGTTGATTTATGTCTTCCATACTCAACAAGCAACGAGTTAATCGAATCTCGAAAAGGAGGAAGGAATTATCTACATTCTGAGACTAGATTATTACAACTATTAGGAAAGGGTCGTGTGGATGAATTACGCGGCGACACTACAATTATCAAATATGATTCTATAGTTCGTGATGAATTGAAAAATATGGTTGAATCATCACAGTTGGATATCACTACGCTGAATCAAGAGGATGTGCTCAGTGCTATCACAAGGCATTTTCACAATAATATTTCAGTATACCTTAGTGAAGAATCATTCGATTACTCGAAAGCAATCGGTGTTCCAATTAATAATGATTTACTTAATCCTAGAGCTGTTAGGGTGGAAAATCTAGACCGTATGGTGAAACATATTATGGAAGAAATGGACATATCGCAGGAAAGTGTGAAGCAATTGAGTAGTCTGTTGTCGAAAAAAAGAGATACGACACAACATGCACAGTTAGTTCAGTTAGTAGTTGAGTCAGGAGTATTGCCCAAACTTGTAGAATTCTTATCAATAGATAGTGATAGCGATCTTCAATTGGCAACCACGGATATTTTATTGAACGTTGCAGCATTAGGAGAAACAGAGCATGTCGAAGAAATCGTCAAATTGGGAGCTGTTCCATCCTTCGTTCACTTGCTGAGCTCGTCACGTCGACTTCCCCTATTTGCGGCTTGGGCACTTGGAAATATATCAGGTAAAAATCCTCACTTTAGAGATTTAGTATTACAAGCGGGTGTGTTACAGCCTCTGTTAAAGTTATACGAGGATCATCAGACACTTAGTGATTTGGAGTCAGTGAGGACTTATACCTTTTTATTATCCAATCTTTGTCGTGGCAAACCCAAACCGGATTTCAATGTAGTGAGACGTTCGTTGTCAGTGTTGAAGGGATTGATATATCATCTAGATGAAGAGGTGGTAGTAGATGCTTGTTGGACCTTGAGCTACTTGAGTGATGGCCCATATGAAAACAACCAAGTTGTAATTGATTCTTTGGGTAGTGCTGACATACCTCAACTTATTAGACTGCTCAAGCATTCTAACAAGAAGATACAGACACCTGCATTGAGAATAGTAGGCAATATTGTGACAGGAACTAATGCTCAGATACAGCAACTCATCGACAATAATGCACTTCCATGTTTGCTATATCTGCTATCGAGTTCAAGCAAGGATCTTCTTATTGAAGCTTGCTGGGTCATGTCAAACATAGCGGCTGGCACTCCCGACCAGAAACAAGCTATTATTGATAGTGGTTTCATCACTAAAGTGATATCACTTTTGAGAGATACACCTTTGTTGAGACAACAAATAGTGTTGAAAGAGGGTGAACTATTCACCGCAGCAGTAGAGCATTTGCGTAAGGAGGTCGCGTGGGTGCTTTCAAACGTTTCCCAAGGTAGTGCAAAGCAGGTTAAATATTTGATTAACCAAGGGTGCATTCCGATATTATTTGACATGCTATCAATTGAATCTGATGCAAGAAGGGCTTGTTTGGTTCTACTTGGAATAGAAAATGTGAGTGTTTATCACTATTGCCAATGCCATACTCATTAGCTAACCCTCCAATGGTTTTATTTATACAGATGCTAAACGTTGAAAGTAAGGAAGCTACTATCGATGGAGTAAATCGTGCTAAGCTTTTTCTTGAGGCCAATGGTCGGAGCAAGATAATTGAAGGCCTACTACAGCATGATAATGGTAAGTATCTGTTCCTCATTCTCTTCTTTTTCTTATTTATTGTTCTTTCTCCTTACTAACTACTCCAAAGATGAGGTTAGGAAACTTAGCACCGATATCCTGGTTAAGTATTCCCGATGATTTGGATGAGCTAGACTTCAGTATGTGATACGAACTACAAGACTCCTTCATTTGCTCGTCTAATCTTGCCTTCTAGGGGTTGAGATAGTACTACTAGTGGCATATATCTATACACTAATTCATGCTAGTGTTGTATTCGTATACATTATATCATTGATATTTATAAGTCTAAAACTCAAGTCCGACATCATTCTCATCACTTTGTAGAGCAAACCAATTCTCAAGCTCGGCTAGCTTATCCTCTCCCTTTCGTATGTTAGATGATAAATCCGCAATGATCTTATCTTTCCGTTTCTTCTCTGCCTCCCTTTCCTCAATCTGTGTTTGGAGATACAGAATCTTCTCCATATGTGACAACTTTTCCATGTTGGCAGCCTTCTCTTGTACATGCTGTCGTTGTTCTTGACCTTCCTCACTCAATCGATGATTTATAGTTTGATCTTCATCTGAATATTGTTCCGATACTACTTGTTCTTTGGCATCAGCTTTGGCCAAGAGATGTTGTCTAACCTGTTCTGCAACAGATGTCTTGAGAGAATCGTCTATATCCAAGTCTATCGGAAGAGTAGTAGTACTATCAGTACTATCATCTACATCCACCGACACTGCAGTATTATTTGGTTCATGACTTCTCATCCAAAACTCTTGTATATTGCCAGTGATTTTGGCCTTGATTGGATCTCTTGGATCAAAGATAACATCACTAATGTCTGGCTTAGATCGTACCTCCTCATCTCTTTCAGGTTCATACCAAGAATCTTGATCTTCTTCGACTGTAAGCTTTCTTGTTTGAGATGGCTCCTCGAGTATAGAATCATCATCATCCACATCTAACTCATCTTCTGCAAGGGATTCAGTTGTAGAGGAATCATGCTCCCTTGACTTGAACATGCTTGTATACCATGGATCTTGTTCAGGCTCAAACACTTCAATGGATGACGAAGCTGTAGGGCTATCGGTATCAAACTCGGGTAATGTTACAGTCGGGGCCATTGTCGGAGCCTCGGTTGTCGAGCAGATCGGCTCGCTACCATCAATCAACTCTGGAGGATGACAACTCTCAAACAATGGTCGCCATTCACATCCGATACCGGAATCTGCACACTCGAGTTCAGTTTCCAATGCTCCACAATTACAATCTATATCTGTCGAGTTGTCCAATAGTGTCATGCCTACTCGCTTGGCTAATTCATCCTCACTCATACCATCAAGCTTCTCTTCTTTGGCAAAGATCTTGGCAAATGGAGGTCGGGCGCCGTACAATGACCTATCAGTCATCTTGTATAAGTTATCCTTGCCATTCTTCACCAACCAGGCATAGTATGAAGTACCAGTGGGGCCCGGAGGACCGATAATCTTCTTCCGAAACATGAGACGCCTCTGTTGATGCTTATACAAGTCTTCACCTTCCTCGCCATTCTCTTCCTTCCATTCTTTGCAGAACTCATTCCGTGCCTCGGTATTGTAGAGCATATCCATATCCTGAACGACTTTATCTTGACCTGGATTGATACGCTGAGCCAAGTTGACAGTCTCCTTGCAGTATGGATACTTGAAACAGAAGGCATATGTAGCTGGAGTGAAGGGAATTACAGGCTTGAAGGTACCCGGTGTAAACATCAAGTCAACATGTCGAGCCACATGATGGTATGAGTTGGTTATCATAAACCACTCCGTCTTGATATCAGCTTCACAGATATCCATAAAGTCTGGAGCACCACGATGTTGAGTCCTAACTGGTACATCAGTAAGTTTATCATAATCATCGTGAGCACCAGCAACTGGCGGTACCATGACAAGTACCTCCGAGAAGGGATGGTCTTTCTCATCCAAGTTCTTAATAAGATGTAATGATCGATCAAAGAACCATTCTGAGACTACCAATGTAACATCCGTCTTGGTAGGGTTCCAGGGTGAATATAACTTGGCACCGTGAATAATATACTCCGGTCCCAAGTGTCGTGGTATCAAGTTGGTAGCTGCATAATTGTGAATGACCGGCGTATACTTGAAAGGGTCTTCCCTCTCCCAAATATCTGCCCACTTTCCAAACATATCTCTATTATCCGACAATGTAATGTTCTCACCCTCTTCACTCAACATAATCTTGGGTGCCAATTCTGGAACAATTCCAAGCGTACCTTCTACCCACATTTGACTCATTCTATAATCATATGGGATGGAATTGTACGGACAAGGAGCTTCGACTTCTAGTTGACCAACGAGTCGTTCAAGTAGTGGATGGGATGTATTGTAGATTGCGTTACCGTTGGTATGATGTAATAATGAGATTGGAATCTTTTCGTAAAAGTTATCCCACTTGTCTCCATCGTATTGACTGGTAAGTTGGAAGGAAGAGAGGAGAAGTCATATGATGTGAGTCAAGGCAAGCTTACACATACACAAGACAGACAAAAGATCTAAGACTTACGCTCCGAGAATAGCAAAAGGACGATTAACCTCAATCTCACTCAGCACCACATCTAACCAATATGCCTTAATAGGTACTGAATCACCCTCCATCAAATAGAAACCATCATACTCGCCCCATTCACCACTCTGGATAATGCGGAAGGCAGCCTCAAATTGTCTATTAGGGCCATTTACCCAATTATACAATTCTTCCTGTGCTGACGGGATATACAAGTCTAACTCTTGGGGAATATTGGCTTCAATGGCATATATGTTATCAAAACATTGACTCCATCCACCTGGTTCAAAGAATTGGTCAATAATTGTATCAACTGCCTTAATTGCTACATCATTTTCAGAAAATGTTTGAGAGTAGAAGAGGAAGACATCGGCTTTTGCATTCTTCATTGCATCACTTCCCACTAGATCAAATGTATGTCTATCTTCTCCGCTAGTAGTTGCTTGGTCATATAGGCTACGACCAGATGTAGAATTTGAGTTGTAACTAACTAACTCTCCATAATTATCAACTTCATACCTCTCTTCTTCTACCTCATCATCACCAATATCATCAGTGGCAGCCTTACAAGGTGGCAGTGCATTCCAACAGGTAAAAGTCGTGGGCAATGCTTCTGCATCAAATTCACAGAATGGACGAACTATAGCCAATCTTGTCTCTCTCTTTTTCTCATGCTCTCCCTCTTCTCCGTTTGTTGTTGAATCATATCCATAAGCTGCTTGTTCAGCCTCTCTTCGTAAATTTCGAATAACTTGATTATCTTGTGTTACCATTAATGTTTCTATACTATTTGTTGATGTATAGTAGGATGATGATACGTATGGATGTTCATATACAAATGATGGTCGTTCTTGTAGTTCATCATTATTGTTAATATCGCCGCCGTTGTTTATAGTATCTTGTTGCATATTGGAAGAGAGGGAGAGCATTCGTGATATGGAAGTGGGTATTATTGATACTGTAGTTGATTGCAATTGTTTTATTATTGTTGTATGTCCACCAAGGGTATATAGTAATGCCATGAGGAATGTTAGTATACTAATTAATGACCTTTCCTTCTTCTTTTTATGTTGTGTGTATCCCCTCTTCTTCCCTTCTCTCATTGCAATCTCATCATTAATGTTATTGTAGCCATCAGATAGATCTAATTGACGAGAAGTAGTAGAATATACTGGCTCGTCGTTATATTCGTCATTATCAATGGAAGTAGCCGTGATATTATTAAATCGTCGTCGTCGCATATTATTTGATGTTGGTGTTGTTGCAATTATTAGATTGTTGGGTATGATACCCTCTTCTATCTCGGTGTTTGATTGCATTGTTTATTGCAATGTGTGTATTTGTGTTGATGCTGTGTTGAGAATTATTGAGGCCTCTGCTAATGGATAGTACGACGAGAATCTAGCAAAGGAGGCAATGCCTCGACGACACTTTATCGTCCTCTACTACGACATTAAGGGTCATCGACTATACGACAGTGGGTCATTTTCGATTTAGCCTACAACCGACCCACAACTCCCTATTGAAGAGTGAGTTGATGTTAGTTATGGCCTACTCTCTTCAACGGCATAATTATGTATTCAACCTCTTCTACGATCATATGGCATGGCATCATAATTGAGTGTATGATATAAGTATAGCAAAGAGAAAGAGTAGAGACAGAGACAAAAGAGAGATTGAGACTGAGACTGAGAGAGAGAGACGACAAGTTGTTCGATTGAGAGGAGTAGAAGAGAGTGACCAATAATAGAAACATCGACACAGATTATGGTCGAAGTGGCCAATAAGGCAAAGCTACATGGGCCCTTGTTGACTGCTCGTGTTAAGGTACAAGAAGAACAAGTAGGCACAGATAGAAAAGTGGCAGAAGAGGATACAAGTACAAAGCCCGACAAGATCGTAGAGGATACAACGAGGTTAGAGCAGCTGGTCAATGATAACACTGTCCGCGGCGGGGAGGAGGAGCAGAATGAAGCACCCAATCTACCAAAATGTAAAGAAGCTCAGTATATATTAGACGATGATGTCAAATCTATATGTACTGTACAGATCAGTGAGCTAGATGACTCACAACTACCAGAAGGTGTGAAGCGTAAAGTTGATGAGGCTTTGGAATGTGAACGTAAGCTCCGACTTCCAAGATGTGCCTAGTTTTGCAATGAAAATTTGCAATGATATGTGTTTTGTTTTGTAGTATAATGTTCTTCTAACTGTAAACTATCAAGTATTTATTATTTTTATCTTTAGATAGGGGTGGCAACAGTAAATCCTACCAAAAATAAATATCCTAGAAACTCCTAAAAAATGATAGTATTACCTTCATATAGGTCTTGTTAGAGTATGTGTAGAGTTTGGTTTGATTATATTGACCCTATCCACCTCATATCCGCCGATAATACTACTAACATCATTTTGCCAAGTTGGGGTGTCAATATGTGAAAAGTGGGGCGCCCACGGTATCCTCTACGTAATAGCCCACTACAAAAAATGGCTTAAAGGTCACAATGGCCCCCCAATCATGTAGTAGTAGGATGATATCGATTACGGCGCCGATGCGATATACCATCATCCCATATGCTGCACATACATTGTCTACTACCTACTAGATGAGATGGTAACGTCATCGCCGGCGCAACTCGGCCGTATGGGGCAGCCGATGTGGTCACAAGTAGCACAATTTTATCGATGGACGATGTAGCCATTCTAGAGACAATAAGCGTCCCTGTGGCCGTATATCATCCACCTATCAATGTAGTGATCGGTCCCATAGCTGTGGCATAGTATGGTAGTCGATCTGTGGCGGCAGTGGTAGTGGAAAGGGACGATTAGGTTGTCTATAATGGTTCTATCCTCTATTTTGCAATTAAAAAAATTAATGCACATGATATGATAAAATTAAATAAAATAGAATTAAATTAGTATTACATAATAAAATACATTGTAAACCTTTAGATTAGTAGTATAGTAATGCATTGGAATGTTATTTTAATGGTCTACTGCTATTATACATTGAGCATACTACCAGTATCCTCATAAATGTTGTTTCTCAGCATAAAATATTTAATGAAACATGACCATTCTCCATTGATATAATGCCTCCAATGGTCAAACCAACCTCTCTCATCCTTTCTATATGATAGATGATTGTTGTGTTGTGTTGGTTTCCCTTCTAATCCACCATATGGGACAACAAACATCAATTTTATCACTCAACCCCCACCTCAACTTTTACACAAAACATAACTAATATTTAATACCTGCATCCCCAACCACCTCTATACACCATAACCACACCATCAATACCATCTATAAGTGGTTGATTGTCGAATTGCAAATGAATACATGGCCCAATCCTTCAAAAGATTGTCATCAATCAAATTATAGGGTTGAAAATTGACATTTCACACCCATCAAAAAAATTGAGAATTGGGGTCTATGTGTTGAATGAACGACCACCTACCCATGAACAACCATCCAGAACCCTCTCCTATACTATATTGTTGTTGTGCAATGTTTATTTGGTGGTGGGATATCGCATAGGGTGATATATATCCCCAAAACTACTTCACCACCCCTTAAAAATTGATCGAATTTTTGATAAAAGTT
>Ga0214477_100529_pt1 | contig 26408 bp, 19 predicted proteins | sample M1_20Mar14CPVII9_FD_165058 | JGI IMG/M metagenome (GOLD analysis project Ga0214477, IMG submission 165058) | Marine eukaryotic communities from Monterey Bay, California, United States - M1_20Mar14CPVII9sort6BwellC16 | ecosystem: Environmental > Aquatic > Marine > Unclassified | place: USA...
CATCAACTCGTTATACACCCATACAATGCCAAACAACCACTATTGCAGCACCTACATGATGCCATACCCCCACTTGATGGCCAAACATTGCCTGACCATTGGCAGAAAATCCGGATTTTTGCCTGATCTGAGGCATGAAACCTGCCAACAAGTGGCTGTAAAAGTATGGTGGAATCAGGACTTACAATCATGCCTAGAGTGTTTATCAACTTGTTATACACCCATACAATGCCAAACAACCACTATTGCAGCACCTACATGATGCCATACCACCACAAACAAGCCATTTTTTGTGTTGGGCAAGGGAGTTTTTGTCTTTTTCTTTTGGGTTTTTCTTATTTGTGTACGTTTCTCATCAGTAATGGATTGATGGCATCTAGTAGACCACGTTAGAGGGTTTACTGATGTAAAAATACCTAATATTGAGAGAATTACATTTTGTTAGTAAAAAAAGCTTATGGTGTGAAGTTTAGTGGTTTGAAGAAGGCTTTCTTTATTTTGAGAATGAAGAAAGCTTTTACTTTCTGCCTTTAGCCCAAATTGGTGTATCGTATCATTCAGTGATCTATTGCCTGCCTTAACGACCTCAATAGGAGGAAAGGTAAGCGGCAGTACTGTGGGTGCATATAGTTAGGTATGTGTGGAATCGTTCATATTGGCGGCACCTCGTACCGAGCATATCTCTCAGCAGTTCGAGCACCTATCTTATGCCAAAAGATATTATGACTATGATGTTTTGTTTGCAATAGTAGTGCTGCTCTGTGGTGTTTATATTTTCGAGCTACCGAGCGTGTTGAAGTGATGTTAAGTTTCACGTGTTTTGTTGCGTTTGCACTGCTCATATTATATTTTTTATATATTTTTGCATGATGTCGATGTATTCGTATTCAATAAGCATATGATTTTGTATTTTATTTTTTATATGTTGTACCATATATATTAATAACATACAACATATATTTATGTTAGGTACCAAGTCGTCATCCCCAATCAGATATAAGAAGTTATTAGATACAAATACTACAAAGCCATGTCATCAATTAATTTTATCATCGGCAATACATACACAAAGCTCAATAACTCAAGGGCCAAATTAGATAAGTCGGGTAACTTTAGGAGAATTCATGACTGGACTCTATATGTGGACATCATAGGAAATGATGGCGACCTTGTGAAGAAAGTCGAGTTCAATATGGCTGCACTTGACCCATCTAAATATGTCTCACATTGTCCAATTAAAGTATCGGGATCAAATGGTAATCGGTGGCGGTTTCAAACAAGACAACAAACATATGGTCCTGTTAGTTGTAAGATTGCAATTATTGGAAGAGGGGGTACTGTTTATCGCAAAGATTACAGGGTCAAATTAATACCAGGCGGCGCAGCGAATCCTATCAGCTCATTTGTTGAACATCATCCAAACAAACCATTAACACCTGTCAAAATGGAAAACGTCAACTTTGGTACAGAGCTCGAACTATCAACATCATCATATGTTTCATCTTTTGATGTTGCAAATGCTATTCAAAATAAAGCTGGTGGAAATATTATTGTAAGAGATATGACTCATGATTATGGTGCCGCCCGAGCAACAAATCATGTTTGGAAAGTAATGACAGATGCTTCCCTCTCGTGCTCAATTGACAATCCAGATTGCAATAAAATGGAATTAGTGAGTCCTATTTTAAAGGGAGGAGATGGTCTTGGGGAAGTTGACAGAGTAGTTCGTGCATTGTCAAATGTAGAAACCATCAAGGTTAATGCTAGCATGGGATACCATGTACATGTTGATGTATCGAATCTATCATTATCAGAGTTAAAGAAGGTATGCCAGAACTTTGTCAAGTATGAAGCTGTGATGGATACTCTAATGCCACCCTCAAGACGAACTGGAGGAAGGGGCTCAAAATGGTGTCAATCGAATCGCAGCGCCATTGGTGGGTCTAATCCGTCAATGCATAGAATCATAGATGCATGTACAACAGTACAACAGCTGGGCAACACTATGAGTCCTACAAAGTATTACAAACTCAATATGCAACCTCTATTGAGTGGTCGTCAACCCACAATTGAATTTCGTCAACATTCATCAACCTACACAAAGGAAAAGGTAATGAATTGGGTTCGGTTTTGTGTTGCATTCGTTAGCAATTCTGCTAGGTTAAAAGCACCATCGTTTAGTTCTAATGCCAATACAGAAGAGCTTTTCAATATGATGTTCATGTATGTTGTGAAAGATCGTTGCTTAAGGGATTATTACCGTCAAAGGCGAATTGAGGTATCAACACAGGATGACTGTTGCGATGGATGTGCATCTGGTAATAGCTGTGCAGGGAAGTCAAATACTGTTTATCGTGTTGGCTATGCTGAAAGACGATACTAGACCAGATGAAGAGTTATTTGGAAGATGTTGTTGTCATGATCGTAGGTAGTATCAGTAGTAATAAAGTAGTAGTATCAAACTAATGGTTAGTTCTCTTCGTATCCCCCACATCGTTTTGCAGCTGCTTCAAATTCTGCTGCAGCTGTTATGGTCAGGGTCTCACTAAATAACTCCCTTGCTATATCAGGGCTAAAAGTAAAGCTATCCATACCATGAGACATTAAATCACCCAAACTTTTCGTGTCTCTAATGCTTGCAACAAATATACGAGTTTGACTGCCCATTCCATTAACAATATCTTGCATACGTTTGCATTCTGCTATACCATCTTTTCCGGCATCAGTCATTCTCCCAAGATATGGCGCAATGTATTCAGCTCCTTGTCCTGCTGCAACTATTGCCTGGTCAGAGCTATAACAGGCAGTGAGACAAATCCGTACACCTGATCGTATAAGTTTCGAAGCAGCAGCAGTTCCTTCCATAGTTACTGGCACTTTGACTACTATCTTCTCTCTATCAATCTCAGACAATTGCATACCAACATTATACATTTCTGTTGCTGTGCTTCCCCATGTTTGGCACATGACCTCATCACATCCCACCATACTTAACGCTTCTTTTGCTAATGTTTGAACAGCTGAAATTGTACATTCTAACCCTGCTCGTTCAAGTAATGTTGGATTTGTTGTTATGCCGTGAAATATACCTAAAGGCAGCAAAGATTCCCACTCTGATTTAACTGCAGTATCAAGGAATAGTCGATTTGTACCTCGATGTGGAGGTGTGAATGATAATACCGTAATAAGGCAGACGCTCCATATCACTACTAATGCCAATGATGATAATGTGTACATCTGTATTCTAAAAATGAAAGAGCTTATATATTTGAACTGCAATGTGATTAGATATACTCCTAAACCTCCTTAAACACAATAAGATCAATCAGGCGCGGCAGCGGCAGGATACTAGGAGGATGATGAGACTCCACGTGTAAAAATGATCCTCGAGTGATCAGTCTAGTAGCTTATATGAACAACTGAATGGATGATATAAGTATGATAGATCTGGCATGATATGATATAGCCTCATTTATACGAGTGCTTTGAATAGTGTGATGCCGAATTGAATTAGAACTTAGACATATACAATATTTTATCAAAAATCATTAACTCAATATGCTTGCAAGTTAAGGCTGTATCCTCAAGCACATTCAATGCAATGTATAATAAGCCCGTCTACTCATATGGCATTGTTATCTTTCAATGTAATTGCTAGAAAATCGAGTATCTCCTTGACTCTAGCCGATCTGGTAGGAAATAAATGTCCTTGATCATGTATAATAAGTTGTCCATTCCCTCCTCTTTCTACTAGCTCCTTTGTTGATTCTACTGATACCATACTATCGGTTTCACCTGCTAAATGTAACTTTGGCATATCAAGCCCATTCTTCTTTGAGTCAATGTCTAACACTTCATGAGTACAAGGTGCTCCTGCCGTACATATAGCTCTAATGTTTGGCATTACTCCACTCACTGCTAATGCTGTTGCTAATGTGCCACCTTGTGAGAAACCTATGATTGCGTCGTATTGTTCAGTTTTTGTTTGTTCAATAACATATTCAAATGCTTCTGCTACTAATGTATGTTCCCCATTTTCATCTCTATTCCACCAGCCATAAACATTATCCTCTTCCTCCTCTGCATTTAATAGTATCGGCCCATCAAGGAAATGTAATTCATATTCTCTTTCTAACTTTCTTCTTGCACCGGCAATCTTATTTCTAAATATCGAGCCAGATTGATATCGTCCATGCAAGCAAAGTATACGAGGTTTACTCGTATTGTCAGAGGAAGAAGAGTTACTATTCGTTGATGAAGACATCCGACCGCCGACCATCATCAATCTAGCAGAGTGACGATGAATATGAGTATTCGATGTAGCAGCCAATCCACTTGCAAAGAGAAATGATAGAGATGGCATAACCATATCGCAATGTTTGAGGTAGTTAGATATCTATCTACTCACCCACAATCTTACGTTAAGTATGTAGTTTTTAAAGGATACCTTGTCATTTTTTTTAATCACAACCACACATCCAGACAAAAGATCTGTTCTTCGGCTTCAAGTATACAATATAGCATTTAGGAATAGAACAGTTAACTTAATAAACTAATTAACAACAATGGCGGCACCTACTGAGCAAATGTCTGCAATTTCTCTCAATAAACCAAAAGGTAGTGGTAAGTTAGATTATTCTTTATATTATGAGAGTATTGAGTATATGGTGATATAGGTTTGTGTTGGGTGTTTTTATTAATGTTAGCAATATCTATATTGATATACAAAAAGGGAATAGAGAGTGTGTATATTATAATTTGCAATTTATCTGGGGAATAAGATATCAGTTTCATGAGCATCTTTTGCATATCATCATTTTGCTCACATCTTATGTTCATCTTTGCTTATACAATAACTCTCATACTACTCTAATAACAGCAAAAAGAGATGCATTATGTGCAGCTGAAATTGAAGTACAAGCAATGTGGGAAAAGGAAAAGGCATTTGAATGCAATCCAATCGAGGGAAGTACTGGAACTACTGATGATAAATTCATTGTGACATTCCCCTATCCATACAGCAATGGTCATTTACACTTGGGTCATGCATTCAGTTTAACCAAAGCTGTTTTTCGTGCACAGTTTGAGAGGAATAGGGGTAAAAACTCCTTATTTCCATTTGCATTCCATTGTACTGGTATGCCTATCCAAGCGGTGAGTGTTGTATATCCATACTATCACATAATATGCACAAGATATCAATCTCATCTAATATTCTTTCAATCAACTATATCATTAGGCTGCCAACAAACTCAAATCTGAAATGGAGCAATTTGGTGTTCCACCAAAGTTTCCAGAAGAAGATCCTGAAGTTCGTGCAAAGATGGAAGCTGAGTTAGCAGCCGCGGCAAAAGCAAAGGCCGATAAGGCCGCAGCTTCTGGTAATAAAGCCAAGGGTGGTAAAACCAAATTAGTACAAAAGTCTGGAACTGGTATCGTTCGTCAATGGAATATCTTAAAACGTATGGTACCAGAGGAAGAGATACCACAGTTTGCCGATCCAATCCATTGGTTAATGTACTTCCCTCCCATTGGTGTTGAACATATGAAACGATTTGGTAGTGGTGTCGATTGGAGACGTGCCTTTATTACTACTTCTGTAAATGGGTATTATGATGCATTCATTCGATGGCAATTCAATGTCTTGAGAGAGAAGGGAAAAGTATTGTTCGGGAAGAGGAATAACGTCTATTCAATTGTTGATGGTCAGGTATGTGCTGATCATGATCGTAGTGAGGGAGAGGGTGTTGGCCCACAGGAGTATGTCCTCATCAAGTTGAAGGTGAAGGGGTTAACAAATGAAACACGACATGCCAAGATGGCAAAGTTATTAGAAAAGGTTGAGAATGAAGGAATTAAGGGTGTATTCTTGGTACCCGCAACTCTTCGTCCTGAGACAATGTACGGTCAAACAAATTGCTTCGTATTGCCAACAGGAGAGTATGGCGCATACTACATCGATGCTACCAATGAGGTGTTCATTATGAGTGCTCGATCTGCACGTGGCTTATCTTGTCAGGCATATGATGCTGCCAATGATGTGTACTTTACAAAGGAATTTGGCAAGATTACTTGCTTGGAAACATTTATGGGCGAAGAACTCTTGGCATTGCCCTTGGAGGCACCCAATTCGGTATATCCTAAGGTTTATACACTTCCTCTGCTTTCAATTAGTATGGGTAAAGGTACCGGAGTGGTTACCTCTGTTCCATCCGATGCGCCGGATGATTATGTTGCCTTGAAGATGTTAAAGGACAAGCCCGACTTTGCTGCCAAGTACGGTATCACTCCTGATATGACTCTACCATTTGATGTGGTACCCATTATTTCAATTGAAGGATATGGTGATGCATCTGCAAAGTTTATGTGTGAGAAGTTAAAGATTACAAGCCCTAATGAGAAGGCAAAGCTTGCCCAAGCAAAGGATGAGACATATCTCAAGGGATTTACCTTGGGTGTTATGACAGTTGGCCCACATGCTGGAAAGAAGGTATCAGAAGCCAAGCCAATCATCAAGGAAGAGATGATCAAGGCTGGTCAAGCTCATCTTTACTTTGAGCCAGAGTCAAAGGTAGTTTCACGTACTAATGATGAATGTGTGGTCGCCTCAACAGATCAATGGTACCTTGCCTATGGAGAAGAATCATGGTGCTCGGCAGTTAAGAAACATGTCTTGGATGAAGAGACCTTCAATGCTTATGATTCTGCATCATTAGAAAAGTACGAAGCTACTCTTGATTGGCTGAAGGAGTGGGCTTGTACACGTCAGTTCGGACTCGGAACAAACTTGCCCTGGGATAAGCAATGGGTTATTGAAAGTCTATCAGACAGTACCATCTACATGTCTTACTACACCATTGCTCACTACTTGCAAGGAGTGAACAACTTGAACGGAGATGAATCTAAAAGTCCAGCCAACATCAAGGTTGAGGATCTAACAGATGATGTATTTAACTATATCTACCGCAAGGGTTGTCCTCTACCAGAAGGATCATCAATTCCAGCCGAAACTCTAACCAAGATGAGGGATGAATTCAGATATTGGTACCCTATGGATTTACGTGTATCGGCCAAGGATCTTATCCCTAACCACTTAACAATGGCACTTTACAACCACGCTGCAGTTTGGGATGACGAGCCAGATCTCTGGCCACGAGGATACTACACTAATGGACACATAATGGTTGACGCTGAGAAGATGAGTAAGTCGAAGGGTAACTTTTTAATGATGCTTGAGACTGTCAACAAGTACTCCGCCGACGCTACGAGATTTGCCTGTGCTGATGCTGGCGATACCCTTGATGATGCCAACTTTAGCCGTGATACTGCAAATGCAGCAATTGTATCTCTATCGAATGAGTCTGCCTGGATTAAAGAGATTCTTGTGGATACCGACAAATCAACTCTCAGATCTGGTGAGCTCAACTTTATGGATACGGTGCTTCAGAATGAGACGAATCGTCTTGTCAAGGCAACAGAAGATGCCTTTGAGGCCATGCAGTTCAGAGAAGGTCTTCAGAAGGGATGGTTTGAGATGACAATTGCAAGGAATCAATATAAGAGCTATTGCAAAGATAGTGGTATTGCAGTACATGAGGGTGTTGTGAGAAAGTGGTGTGAGAGCTTGGTTGTCATAATGTGCACTATCTGTCCTCACTGGTGAGTTTTAGTATGTTTATGTTTCATATGTTTCATCCATTTCGGTTGACTAAAGTTGATTTAATCCATGAATAGGTCGGAAACAGTGTGGAAGAGTCTTGGTAAAGAAGGTCTTGCAATTCGAGCTCCATGGCCTACTGTTGGCGAAGAAGATAAACTTCTTACGCGACAAGCCAAGTTCCTTCGTGATTCAATGAAGATCTTCCGTACTGCTACTGGCAAGGCCAAGAAGGGTTGGAAGACAGCCACTATCTTAGTTGCTGATAACTATCCTCAATGGAAGGTTGATGCCCTTTTATGGATGCAATCTTCATACGACAAGTCTACGGGATCATTCCCTCCCACTTTCATGAAGGACTTGAAGGATTGGACAGCCAATAATGTAACGGACAAGAAGAAGATCAAGCTCACTATGCAGTTTGTATCCTTCATGAAGAAAGAGGTAGATGATGTTGGTGAGATGGCTATGGATACCACAAGTCCGTTTGATCAGCTTGCTATCATGAATGAGAGTCTTGCATACATCAAGTCTCAACTTAATTTGGAAGAGGTTAATGCAAGCCGTGTGGACGATCCAGAGCTAGCAGTACCGGACAAAATAGCAGGGAATGTTATGCCCGGTAAGCCTGTTCTTTGGTTGCGTTAGGCTAGAGAGACTTAGTATCGTCTATTTGTCTTATTGGTTGGTATATAGATTGTTGGTTACAGTAAACTTTAATTAGTAAGAATGATCTTGACCACAATGAGTACATTATATCTCTTACACAATGAAAAGTAAATAGAAGATGAAGAAGAAGTCCTGGGATACCTGTCTTTAAAACACTCAATTTACGTCTCTTATTAGAATGAGCTTTGCAAATTACTTATTATACAAGTAAGGAAAAGAGATAGTTAAATACACACTCTTAGTCTATTGAACTTGTTTGACTATGTAGCCTTTTAATCTATGGTCTATGGTCTAACAGAGTGCTATGATGATAATACAACAAAATTGTGTGAGAGACAATGCCTACTTAAGCTTGTAGGTCTATCTTGAGATGGAGAGCAGAACAGAAAAACATGTCCCTCTTCTCTACACCCAAGTCATCTCAGACTCATGTATATCATAATGATGCATCCAATGTTTCTTCTGGTAACGATACGGCGTCATTCCAGTTAATGACGATATGTCGGTGATATCATCAGAACTACCACTGTCTTGTGATCGTTCTTTAGAATGCAATATATCACCTGCACACATACAAGAAGAAGAACTTGTAGTTTGTGCCTGTGATACTTTACTTCGTAACGATTTCTTCTTCTTGGTCGGATACTGTATTATAGTACCCTCGTGGTTCACAACTGTATCATCTAAACAGAGTGATGTGGTACATGCTGTTAATGCCTTGTACATACCCGATAGGATACGATGAGGTTTGGAATCAGACGCTGAAGCTTCTTTGGGTAGTGGACTATCACCAACACAACAATCGTTGTTGAGGTCGTTGGTTGTCTTGCTAGTACCACCTTTCTTCACTTGCGTGGATCTCTCGGGACTAGCAACGATACCACTGTCAATACGCTGCGTCGTATCAGGGGAGAGCATCTTCCTTGATTGTTCGACTGCCGAACTTGCAGTAAGTTGATCAGTTAACGAACGTAACTTCGTCTTGTAGTGTAACTTCTTGCGGAGAGCGTCTTCACGGCCATTTCTTGAGTTTTGTGCTTCGAGTGATACAAGTGTAAGCAGTGGAGGTTGTTGCTCCTTCTTCTTAGTATCGTCGTTATCTTTCGATACGAGGAAGGTATTAGCAGCATCTTGATGACGTTGGGATGATGATAGTAGACAATTAGTTTGCTGCCAACTAATAATATCATCACCAACAGATACAAATGTGGGGAGTGTCGATGTATCATCGGTATCTGCATATGATGCCGGATTAACACTAGGTAGCTTCCTCGACGACGATGACAATCTCTTTACATATCGATTGGATGTTACCACCACACCATTCTCATCAGAGGCAAGGAAGGCAATCTGTGTTGCTGATAGACCTTCAGTGCTGCTATCTCGAGTACCTTTACTTAGAGATCGAGTATGATGTGTCCGACGGAGCATCTCTTGTTGACTCGCTGCATCGGTCGGTGCCGATATAACTGCTGGTATAATACATTCAATCTGTTGCTGTTGATCGTTAGTGTTGTTATCTTTTACCTCCTGCTGTTGTTGTATTGCACCATCTTTTGCTTGATGTTGTTTTGATTGTCTTCTTTTCAACATCTTATATTGTAGTAGGTATATCTATTAGTTATATGTATCTCTCGCGATATACAATCAGCCTATATCGAGAGCATATCCCCTATTACTATATTATACAAGGTAACATATAGGCCTTGTTGATTGTTGTTGTTACCTGCACAAATGCTTTAGTAACTCTGGGTAAGCTGTGCACCGTTGGGATGCCGAATACGGATGGTAAGTATGTGTGTATATATCATATCATATGTGTTCGAGTGTTTGCATGTATAATTTATGTGATGAGTCTAATTACTTCATATCCCATTCTAATAGTATCATCTAGGCCACAGTCCGTTGTTACCCAAGAGGATCCATTCACGTTAGTGAAACTTTTCATGGAAGATGAGACGTTACCTACATCATCATTTGATCAGCGAGTAGATGGTAGCAAGGCACTCAGCACCTTGCTGTTTACCGATCCAGCTATAGTGCAACACCGAGTAACTCTCGAGGGTATTAGAGGAGAGGACTTGGCAAATGACTTAGGCTGCGGCGCGTGGGATTTTCTCGACGGCATTAATCTTGCATGGGCGATTAGAAATAAATCATGGTTTCTGCCATATTTCAAACAACGTCGTGTAATGTTTTGTAATGCACTGATGGGTATTTTCGGTAGTGTTGTGAACTGTGGCCAACTATTCAAAGGTTTTCCTACGGCAATACAGATGGCGTTTGCTACCAAGAAATGCATCAGTTATCAAGGAAGTATCCCTTCTGATAAAATGGACGAGGGTAACCAATCTGTTCTTTACCTAATGATGGACTTGATCTACGAGGCATTTCGTGAAGGAGGTACATCCAGTGAGGAATGGACTAGAGAAGCAGCATTCAAGGTTGCACAATCTTACATCACCTTTTTCGACTGGTCGTTGTTATGTTGTGAGGGGGATGAGAATGATGTGAATGGCACAAAATGGAAGACCATGAAGACTCATATGAAGAAACGTGGTGGACTCATACTTTGGAGAATGTTTGCAGTCATCAACTCGGGTTGGTATATAATAGAGAATCATATTGCATCTGATGGTAAACAACTCCAGCTCTTGGAGGCATCATCAAGGACTGGGGAGCTCTCTCATGGACTCTCCAAGAATGAAGTGAACGAAGGCCTTTCAAACGAGCTCGTTGAGATCTACACCGTGCCTCATCCCAATTATCAAGAAATTTGGATATCCAGCCGCACGATTTCCTATGGAAGATTGCTAAAGTTTGATGAGAGTTTGGCCCGTTGTCTCCAACCACTTGTTGGAATGACTATTCCTGACGGGAATGACACACTTGTCCTCAATAAAGAAAGCTTCCATCTTTTCATCAAACGTGCCAAACTACATGGTTTATCACAGGAGCAGGTCGAGGTAGTTTATGAAGCTGATAGGAAACTGCGTATAGAAAAGAAGAATCTAAAGTTGGATATAGAGGCTGAAATGCAATCTTCAGTTCAAGCTGTTGTGAATGGAAAAGAGTCAATCAAAGACATAGCTCTCATACTTGTCAATGACTTGGCCAAAAAGAAGTTGATTGAAAATTGTTTGAACAGTGAAGAAATCAGGAATGGGGTACAGGAGAGGGCCGCCGCCAAGGAGAAGAAGTTAGCTGCTAAGGATCAAGAGATCAATCGGTTGAAGGAGGAGATGACTCAGTGGAAGGACAAAGCTAAGTTTTGGAAGGATGGGGTACAGGAGAGGGAGGAGGAGATGACTCAGTGGAAGGACAAAGCTAAGTTTTGGAAGGACAAAGCTGACTTTCCTCAGAATATGTTTAAGTGGAAAGAGAAGGAGCTGAAAGAGCGAGCTATGATGTTCGCAGAGAAAGAGTTGCAGGAGCGTGAGAGGAAGTTGAAGGAGCGCGAGGAGAAGTTAGAGCGTGAGAGGAAGAGGAAGGAACTATCTGAACCCTATGGATTTGCGTGTATCGGCCAAGGATCTTATCCCTAACCACTTAACAATGGCACTTTACAACCACGCTGCAGTTTGGGACGACGAGCCAGATCTCTGGCCACGAGGATACTACACAAATGGACACATCATGGTTGACGCTGAGAAGATGAGTAAGTCGAAGGGTAACTTTTTAATGATGCTTGAGACTGTCAACAAGTACTCCGCGGACGCCACGAGATTTGCCTGTGCTGATGCTGGTGATACCCTTGATGATGCCAACTTTAGCCGTGATACTGCAAATGCAGCAATTGTATCTCTCTCGAATGAGTCTGCCTGGATTAAAGAGATTCTTGTGGATACCGACAAATCAACTCTCAGATCTGGTGAGCTCAACTTTATGGATACGGTGCTTCAGAATGAGACGAATCGTCTTGTCAAGGCAACAGAAGATGCCTTTGAGGCCATGCAGTTCAGAGAAGGTCTTCAGAAGGGATGGTTTGAGATGACAATTGCAAGGAATCAATATAAGAGCTATTGCAAAGATAGTGGTATTGCAGTACATGAGGGTGTTGTGAGAAAGTGGTGTGAGAGCTTGGTTGTCATAATGTGCACTATCTGTCCTCACTGGTGAGTTTTAGTATGTTTATGTTTCATATGTTTCATCCATTTCGGTTGACTAAAGTTGATTTAATCCATGAATAGGTCGGAAACAGTGTGGAAGAGTCTTGGTAAAGAAGGTCTTGCAATTCGAGCTCCATGGCCTACTGTTGGCGAAGAAGATAAACTTCTTACGCGACAAGCCAAGTTCCTTCGTGATTCAATGAAGATCTTCCGTACTGCTACTGGCAAGGCCAAGAAGGGTTGGAAGACAGCCACTATCTTAGTTGCTGATAACTATCCTCAATGGAAGGTTGATGCCCTTTTATGGATGCAATCTTCATACGACAAGTCTACGGGATCATTCCCTCCCACTTTCATGAAGGACTTGAAGGATTGGACAGCCAATAATGTAACGGACAAGAAGAAGATCAAGCTCACTATGCAGTTTGTATCCTTCATGAAGAAAGAGGTAGATGATGTTGGTGAGATGGCTATGGATACCACAAGTCCGTTTGATCAGCTTGCTATCATGAATGAGAGTCTTGCATACATCAAGTCTCAACTTAATTTGGAAGAGGTTAATGCAAGCCGTGTGGACGATCCAGAGCTAGCAGTACCGGACAAAATAGCAGGGAATGTTATGCCCGGTAAGCCTGTTCTTTGGTTGCGTTAGGCTAGAGAGACTTAGTATCGTCTATTTGTCTTATTGGTTGGTATATAGATTGTTGGTTACAGTAAACTTTAATTAGTAAGAATGATCTTGACCACAATGAGTACATTATATCTCTTACACAATGAAAAGTAAATAGAAGATGAAGAAGAAGTCCTGGGATACCTGTCTTTAAAACACTCAATTTACGTCTCTTATTAGAATGAGCTTTGCAAATTACTTATTATACAAGTAAGGAAAAGAGATAGTTAAATACACACTCTTAGTCTATTGAACTTGTTTGACTATGTAGCCTTTTAATCTATGGTCTATGGTCTAACAGAGTGCTATGATGATAATACAACAAAATTGTGTGAGAGACAATGCCTACTTAAGCTTGTAGGTCTATCTTGAGATGGAGAGCAGAACAGAAAAACATGTCCCTCTTCTCTACACCCAAGTCATCTCAGACTCATGTATATCATAATGATGCATCCAATGTTTCTTCTGGTAACGATACGGCGTCATTCCAGTTAATGACGATATGTCGGTGATATCATCAGAACTACCACTGTCTTGTGATCGTTCTTTAGAATGCAATATATCACCTGCACACATACAAGAAGAAGAACTTGTAGTTTGTGCCTGTGATACTTTACTTCGTAACGATTTCTTCTTCTTGGTCGGATACTGTATTATAGTACCCTCGTGGTTCACAACTGTATCATCTAAACAGAGTGATGTGGTACATGCTGTTAATGCCTTGTACATACCCGATAGGATACGATGAGGTTTGGAATCAGACGCTGAAGCTTCTTTGGGTAGTGGACTATCACCAACACAACAATCGTTGTTGAGGTCGTTGGTTGTCTTGCTAGTACCACCTTTCTTCACTTGCGTGGATCTCTCGGGACTAGCAACGATACCACTGTCAATACGCTGCGTCGTATCAGGGGAGAGCATCTTCCTTGATTGTTCGACTGCCGAACTTGCAGTAAGTTGATCAGTTAACGAACGTAACTTCGTCTTGTAGTGTAACTTCTTGCGGAGAGCGTCTTCACGGCCATTTCTTGAGTTTTGTGCTTCGAGTGATACAAGTGTAAGCAGTGGAGGTTGTTGCTCCTTCTTCTTAGTATCGTCGTTATCTTTCGATACGAGGAAGGTATTAGCAGCATCTTGATGACGTTGGGATGATGATAGTAGACAATTAGTTTGCTGCCAACTAATAATATCATCACCAACAGATACAAATGTGGGGAGTGTCGATGTATCATCGGTATCTGCATATGACGCCGGATTAACACTGGGTAGTTTCCTCGACGATGACGACAGTCTCTTTACATATCGATTGGATGTTACCACAACGCCATTCTCATCAGAGGCAAGGAAGGCAATCTGTGTAGCTGATAGACCTTCAGTGCTGCTATCTCGAGTACTTTTACTAAGAGATCGAGTATGATGTGTCCGACGGAGCATCTCTTGTTGACTCGCTGCATCGGTCGGTGCCGATATAACTGCTGGTATTATACATTCAATCTGTTGTTGTCGATCATTACCAGTGTTATTGTTATCTTTTGTTATCTCCTGCTGTTGTTGTGCTGCTGCACCATCTTTTGCTTGATGTTGTTTTGATTGTCTTCTTTTCAACATCTTATGTAAAGTTATACAGTCTATTAGATATCTCTCTCGCGATATACAATCAACCTATACCGAGAACATATCCCCTATTAAATATTATGCCAGGTAACATTAATATAAGGCCTTGAATAGTCTATGATTGTTTAATGTTAGGGGGTAACTTTGTAATCTTTTATAAAATCGAAAGGACTGCCAGAATATTTCGTATTGAGGGAAGTGATCCTACGAGAGGAATCAGTATTAAATCGGTATCTTATTTTTAAACATCCGATTTTTCTACACAAGATTCGATTTGAAATCGACAAGAGAAAGTATTGGGCCGTATTATTGGCCCACGAGTACACAGTTAGATTTTGGAGGGAGATTTGAAAAGGGAGATTTAATTAAAAGAGGGACAACGGAGTGTTATATAGTACTTGTAACTCTCTTTACGTATACTAACAGTACTTAATCGCCACATAATAGTACTATTGATATCGATAAGCGGCGAGGGATTATATTGTTTGCAAGTTTGGATACACTAGACGGCATCCGGCTGAAGAAAGTATCATCTCATAAGATTTCTTTCATTGTCATTGCAATATCTCAACATAAGATATAACAACAATATGGTAGTCGGTGATCAACAATCAATAGCACCCTCCGAGGAAGGGGTAAATATCGAAATAGGACGTCATCCATCATACTTACAAGGTTCAAAACTATCCGTTGTAGCCGGTGGCGAATTAGACGACTCGACTTATCTAGATGAACTGGCCGGCACACCGACAATTAATAATATTACTATAGATGATGATGGCAATTCATTATGCTCAGCGGAACGGGCAGCAACTGCCGGTTTCTTTACAGGAAAATGTAGAAACAAAAACCATACAACAACATCGTCTAGACGGAAACAGACATTAGTTACCGCCGCTATATTCGCAGTATTATTAATTGTAGCATTAGCTGCTGGCTTTGGTATTAGTAAAAAGAATGAAAGTGATACCACGAACAATAATATTAATGGTTTATCATCAGCTGGGTATAATACCGACGGAGGGGAAGTAGTATCTAGTTCAATGTTGGCTGCACTTGGAGATTCACCAACATTGGCGCCGACTCCGCGGGGTACAGTAAAATCTGTTAGTAATGATTTTGCTCTAGAAGGGGAAGATTCGGATGATGACGGCAATTAATGTATACTATTTGGTGGTGGACATTAATGATTGTTGTACATAGTGTTCTTTAAATTGCTGGATTGTGGTTCAAGATAGAGAGCTTATGTTTTGAGCATATCTTGTGAGCATATAAAGAGTAAAGAGGTTAAAGACTTTAAAGAGTATTTCAACACTTGTATTAATTACAGATATATATCATCACTATCTAACTCTTCCAATATATCACTGAACTATCGATTGTGTTCACTTTGAAGTGATCGGCGAGGGTATCGAGAATAACTCACTTCACTGCTTGTGGTATCCTACCTATCTAAATATCTTTTTTCACTCCACATGAACATAAAAGTAATATAAAGATGAAAAGGCAACACAATGACACGACCAGGAGGCGTTCAAAGAGTGCTCCTACAACTACGCCTCGAGTGGTCAGTGAACATGCTTCACAAACTGATATTTTGATAAATCAATTGCATGAACATGTAAGTTGCATGAAGTTGTGTTGTATAGCATTAGTATCACATAAATATCTCTAATATAATTTCTTTCTTATTTACCACTACCCACATACCAATAGGTTGAACAGGGGCGTATCTTTGATGCACGTTCTGTAGTACATGAACTATCCAATATAGAAGATACAGCTACACTCAAACCAATTCAGCATATAATTGATGATGTAATCGAACAAGCAGATCATGTCGAATCTTTACTCCGCGAGCTCCACTCTGATGAGAATTGGACGCTTGCAAAGCAAAGTAAAGGGATTACGGTTCATTTTAGAAAAGAAGCAAACTCCTCTATCCATACAGTGAGAGCATCAACAACCTTTGATAACTTTTCACCATCAGGGAAGTCCGCGTTTGTATCTTTTATCATGATTGTCCTTGCAAACCACATATACTAACATGAGTTATAATCGCCTCTCTTACATCTTCATAAACTGCGAAACGCCTGGTTCATCATCCAGATTTTGTCAAGTTTTGTTCACTATTTGTCGAGACTGAGTTGATGCACAAATGGTTTCCAGCCAATATAATGAACCCTGCAAATCTACTTTCTTGGCATTCTAAATACAGCAAAGTTATACAGCTTCATATCAACATACCAATATTCCTAATATCAAATAGAGATGCCATAGTGCAAGGTAATGGGTATCACCTACCAGACAGGAATGCATTCCTAATCTCGACAAGAAGTATTCTAACAGATACATGCCAATATTGCGATATACCCAAAACTTCTAAAGGAGTAATAAGAATGGACACAGAAAGTATATTCTATGTGCAGTTAGTCAAGAGTGATGTTATATCTTTTAAAATGATTGGCAAAGATGATTTAAAGCTGAAGTACCTCCCTACTCCGTTACTCAATTATATATCTAGAGGCCATATGCCCTTTGATCTAATGAAGTCCGTGCATCGAACTATACGGAACTTTGGAGGCAGTGACTGGGAAGAAATGATTGAGAAAAGAGGAACTTATTATAAGGAGATTGAAGATAAAGTATTGGTCACATTGGAAAATTGGGAGAAAGAAGGTGGTGATATCAACAATGCAAGCCTTCAAGTGGGAAATAGTGTTAACAACAAGAGAGATTCTACCCAGTCAATGGAAGAGATACCAACCAATACAGTGTATGGAGAAAACACAGGACAAAATAATGTTTATAGTTTGAATGATGAGGCTAAAAGCCCCATCGGAATGTTGCTGATTATGATATTTGCAGTGATTGGAACATTGCTTTACTCTTTGGCATATCGGGAAACGAACATTTTGCATGATACAGTACTCAAATACATTCATGAGATGTTAGATACAACACGCAATAACATACTGCTGACAATACTAGTTATGTCGATTCCCATACTATTTATGATAAGATGGAGGCGGAAGAGGCCGCAGATAGGCAAAGAAGAAGGCAAACATACTAACGATACTGATATGGTTGACGACAATGATGAAGGATACAATGATTTTCTCCGTATGCTTGCAGATAAAGGAACAGATGAAGGTCACCAGGATGAAGCCATCGACGATATCAGCCAGCTATCTGAGATCACCTCATCACCTCGATCTTCTCCCAAACGTGTGACGAAACTGATTCCAATACCAGCAATATCAACAACTCATTCTAATTCACCGTCAAAAAAGCTGAGAAAGAGAGATCGCGTATTGAAAGGGATCAAGAAGGCAGCTTCACTTCCAATACTAGATATAGGCAAGAAGAAGAAGAACGGATAGAGAATGATCGTTATCCTAACTTAAATGAAAACTGCTAGGACAAGATAGAGCTAAAGTTGTTTACTGTGCGCGTTACTATCATGTCTTAACTGGATACTTGGTTCGATATAATTTCAACTGTTCTTCTGGTAGCTTTTGAATCGCTTCCAGACTAGATACTCCATGATCTCTTGTGTTCTCAAGCATCTTGGCACATCTCATCCAACCTTCCCATTGTCTTTTATCAGTATAGACTTTACCTTCAACAAGACGAGGTAATAATACATGACAAATCCAAGAGTGTAAACTCTCATGCTTTGAGCATGTCAGGATAATAGTACGCATATAAGCAAGGGGTAGCGACTCTCCCTCAAGGAACTTTCCACTCATATAATCAAGTGCTGCCTGAACAACACGATCATTAAACACATCATCATCTTCAAGGCACAATCGAATAGAGTCCAAATATCTCTTTTGAGGTATTCCGACGGCATGAAAGTCCAAGTGATGCAAATATACCATTTGTTCACACCGTGACATACCCCGAAGTGTCGTCTCTGATGGATCAGGCTCCTCACGGAATATCAGAATATATCTACCAAGTCGCTCGGACATTCTTTGTAGTGACGCCTTGAACATCTCATCACTACCTCGAACGAATTCAGGCAGTTTAGGAACAAGTTCTTCTCTCTTCATACCGGAAACAACAGGGACAATAAATCGAGAATCAGTCTTGCCATCTGCATCCAACTTCTTGCTTTGGATTTCATGACAGGCATCAATTAGTTCTTGTGAAGGCAACGTCTTGTCACTTGGGGGTGCAAGATTATCCAGAAAGCATAATAGTAGAGGGGTCTCCTTTTCAGTTGCCATTTCAGACACTCGCAGTGCAATGTTGGCAGCTCCATACTTCACCGAGGCAGCCTTGGTAAGCTTGGGCATATTCGATCTCACTGCTTTAGCAAGCACATCTGCTCCATCTCGACAACTCATTTCCATCAAAGCTTGAATGATGTCAGGTCGTCGGACACACAGAGCCATGAAAAGAACTACAGGTTTCCTCACACGATCCAAGGCAATCTTCTCCTCATCACTTCTTGGAATTAGTGCAGCTTTCGGTCCACGACGTTGCTCCAACTCCTTCTTCTTTGGATTCTCTTCATTTGCCTTGACTATTTTCTCATGATTCTCAATTGCATACTGTGCAGCATGATCAAGCTCTTTCGTAGCACCCGCCACCACCTTATCAGCACAGTCGGAGTTCTTCGAGTAGATAACATTCATTGTTAACTTCAATGCTTTGTCTTCAATCGATGGACTGCTTGGCAATCTACCACTGGCAATGGCGACTGCACAATCAACAGCAGGTCCACGCATCGTGTCTCTTTGGAAAGCCACGTCACGAAGTATAAGCAAAGCTGCCGTGGCCCTCTTTTCGGCAGCGTTCTTGGCAGCATGAAGTGCAGCAGATTCGGCAATAGTTTGCTTCGAAGACTTTGCAGATGCCTTCTGGCTAAGTTCACCAATATCACAAAGAGATCCAACCAAGCTTAAAGATGTGCCAGTCAATGCAGGAACAGCCCCCAGCTGTTGTGTCAGGGATGACGCAGACTGGTTAGCTATTCTCTTCTTCTCATTATCATTTGGTGTCTTGTTCGATACGTCACAAGCATTGACAACTGAAGAGACGAATAAATCTAAGCACTTCTCATAATTCTCCTTGTTTTCATTCAAGCTGCAAACATATGCTTCATTCAAGATGCGCATGGCTAAAGATGTAGGCGACGACGACAAGGTTGAATCTTTTGAAGCTCCTTTTGGTACCATGTCGAAGGCGAGGCATGAAGAAACTAGCGGATAATCAAGTGCAAATTCAAGTGATCCTGCGAGTTTCTCCTCGGCGTCTGTGTTCTTCTTGAGACTATTCTCGAGACCTTCGACTGCCATTGCATGTGCACTCTCAATCTGAGTAGAAGGTTGTACACCCTTTAATGTCCAAGCAAGTCGGGCAGCCAATTGCTTACCAAAGTCAGCTACGGCTTCTGATCGAGCATTCGAGGCTGAAAGGAGCACACGAGAGAAAGCATTGGATGCCGCAAGCTTTGACTGCTGTGCAAAGGCCTTCTCGGTATCTTTAAGCTTGGCACCCTCTTCTTTACTCTTCTCCGCAGCTTCGAGGACTTTACTATTCATAGTGAATGTGAGTTCCCCATCTTCATCTTCCTCCATCATCCAGGCATCTCCTCCATCACGATCATACCAATGGTTCTCATCAATTGTTAACGATTCACCATTACTAATAACCGCATCAACGACAAAGTCCAAATCGACAGGATGCTTCCTCTGCGCTTTTGCTGCAACAGGGGGTCTTTTGGGAGGAAGGTTATCAAGATTGAGCATGACTAATTCACATGCATCAACCATACTTGTGGGAAGTTGAATTCCAGATCCCAAACCACGTGCCATTTTCGCCGCTCGAGACTTGGCCTCTGCATCATCTGTATCGCGTTGTCTCTTGGCAGCACGACTATCATCGGCAGTTGTATCCCACTCATAAAAGACAGCAGCACGGTTACGAGCTGCACGACCACCCGTCATAAGGTTGAGCTGTTGCTTCGACGCCTGGAGGGCACGGTCAGCCTGTGCCTTCATACCTGATTGAGTTAAGGCATTTGCCAATATTTCTGAGCATCCACTAGTAGCGGAGAGGAAGTTTCTCAGCAGTGTAAGACATGACGATCGAAGATGAGTTCTAATTCCAGTTACAGCGGCCTTTGTCAGTGATCCCTCAGCGTCGCCCTTCTCTCCACCAGGTGGGTCAATCGTTCTTCTTGCCAAACAAGTGGAAGAGTCCTTGAAGAACATTGGCCGTTTTGTAGCCAACATTTGTACTGCATTAATTGACAAAGAGTAGGACTTTTGGGAGAGGGAAAAGTCAAGCTCAATTTGCGTCCGATCCAAGACAATTGATCCCTTATCACCCGTTTCTGCTCCAGCCTTTTCAGCCGTAGATTCTATCTTGAGAAAAGCCAACGCCGCAGGCTTTAATATATCCAATATTTGTGTAAATGGAGAAGATCCGCCCATATAATCAGACCCAACCGACGAGGAGGCAGCCGCTGCCAATAGCAAGTTGGGATCAATAGCTGCCTGACCTCCCAGCAACACCAATCCGCGTAATGTCGAGAAACAATACTCTCCAATCTCTTCTAATCCCTCTCGAGTAATAATAGGATGACCTGGTGGTAAATCTTCTAATGAAAAATCATTCACATTCTTGGCAGCATCCTTCTTTTGCATCCTTAATGCAGTTTGACTCCCCGCCGCGGCACCCGGTAATGCCCTATTACTAAAACACAACACAACAATCTCGAGAAACTTAATACACGATGCCCTTAATGAATCTGCCTGTTTATTATTACTCCCCAACTCTTCGTTCATTTCTCCACCACTACGTGCCCGTTCTAGGAATAATCGTCCCAATACACCCTCAATCATTCTCATTACAGGTAGGAATAACCGTAACGCTCCCGCATCATCGGCACTACCAATTCGTTCAGCCATGTATCGTAAACATGGTTTTAATGCAGCACTTGCTGACAAAACACCTCTACTGGCTGCGGCTGAATCTAATGTTGATGAAGTAAAAGTTCCAGGAGCGAGATTAGGGATAGCAGATTGTACCCATCTTCTTAATAATTCTGATTTACGTGCAGCACGTATTTGATTCCTCCGTGCTGCCTCTGCGGCATTAAATGGAGGTGCGGATATAGCACCACCCGACGTAATGCCCGGACCATACGGCCCAGCCAATGTTGGTGCATTAGTTGTTGTATCCAAATAACTACCAGCTTTTTGAAATTCAACATGCAATGTATGGAATAATGCTAATGATGCAGCACGTTTAGCTGGTATAATATCCGATTGTGCTGATTCCAATACTACTGGTAATACCAACTCTGATACGACACGTGAATATATCTCATCAACACATATATCCAATGATAATAAATGTGGATATGTCGATGCCAATGCCCGGGCTGTGGATGGTCCTGAATGACTTGATACCTCAACAACTGGACGTAATATACTAGACAACTCATCATGAATGTTCATATTAGTGGGGTTTGTTGCCCGACCGGGATGCGATTTGAATTCATTTAGGGCAGTTACTACACGTGATTCTAAATCATCAAGTGCTAGTATTAATGGTGATTCTTCTTCATCTATTTTGGAGGAATCGGATTCAATGGCAGCATTATCATCTGCATCATGATTTTGTTGATCGAGGGGATCATCTCTTTGCATCATCTTTGATTGATGTTATTTGTTCTGTTGTGTGTGTGTTGCAAATTGGGCGCGCAGATTAGAACCGACTAGAAACAAGAGCCGACCGTAAGGATATACTGTGTGCATATGCCTTAATGGATATAGCAATCAATATATCAAACACCACACGGTGCTTATGCGGATGAGCGGTACTGAACTTAGGTAGGTACGAGTTTTGTTGAGTTTTGAGCTTTTAGTTTCACTAATGACGACTCTTCATTTCACAGCATACTACGACGAAGGTCAATGAAGCAATACATATCAATATATGTATATTAGTAGTAGTAGTATCTAATATCTATATCCAGTTAGTAGCTTTTTCAATTGGTGTTAATCCGAGACGTTTTACAAAAGGATACCGCACCGTATCTTTTTTTTGATATGAGGCTATCGTAGGAGGCAGGACTTCGTCTGTAGTAACTTTAGAAGAGGATAAGAGAGAGCAACTGCAGTATCTAATCATTGATATACATACATTAGTAGTAATAATATTAAAAGATGGAGGAGAGTGATGTGCCGGATTCTAAACGTAGGAGAACCTCCGACACAATTACATCAATCACCCAACTTCCACATGATTATCTAACAGCAATTGCTGATTATCTACCACAGATATCTCGGGGACTTCTTGCTGTTGCATTAACAGCTCCTTCTACCTCATTCCATAAAACTACTTACAGTCAGAATTATAAAGGCGAACTGAGCAATGCAGGCAAGGCTGTTCTTTCATCAATAAAGACACCATCAGCATAGTATAATATCTTTAGATACAAGTAGTGTAGAGGGGAAGAAACGTATGGATGAAATACAAAAGGCACGATGGGAGATACTTGATTTTAGTGATATTGATGACTTGGCCGGTAAGCTATCCGATGACGATATTGGTGCATTATTAGTATCTATTAAAGCAAAGAAGAAATTGAAAGTATTGGATATTGATTGTTGTCACAAGATTATTGGACATGGATTGTGGCCAATTGGAGGTTCTACAATTTTAGAGCGTATGAATCTTCCTTTGCCAACAACTTGTAAACCATTATCCATAAAAACGATCACTCACATCCTTGAAAGCATCATATATGCATCTGAAGACCCATCGGATAGAATCGCACTTCTTAAGGATATTACTTCGAAGTTGATGAAATGTGATGATCGAAGGAAAGCACCAATCAAAGATTTCTTATTGAAACTCAACCAATTACTAATCAATATAGTCAAGTGTGAAATATGCGAAGAAGAAGGATATGAACAAGGTCCTGAGCCTATTCCTTGTGATATAACTTGTTTCGAATGTTTCAAGAGTCTATGTGATGGTTGCAACCATCTTGAAATTGAAGAGTGTGATAACTGTGGCTTCACGCTTTGCTATGAATGTAATTATTTTGCAAAATGCACTGGATGTGGCTCTAATTACTGCTCTAATTGTGCAGAAGAAGATGATGTTGATGCGGCCGTCACTTGTGGAAGAGATTTCTGTGAACAGCAGACATGCTTCGATTGCAAACCTTCTTATGGTTGTGGCAACTGCATGGAAATTCACACCTCAAATCACATCTTAAAGCTTGAAAACAAAATCGAGAAGCTTACGGATGAAAATCAAAAAGTGAAAAAGGAAAGAGATGAAGTTGTTGACGAGAACGAGCAATTACGCAAAGAGGTAGAGGAGCTTTCGTCAGAGTTGGGGGTGTCGAAGTGAAATAGGCATATGATGAGGGGACGTGACAAGGTAGCAAAGATATCATAATGACTTTACTTTTATCCCTTCTTTCCATGACTTGCGCATAGACCCCCCTTTTGTACCCATTTAGTACATCCTATATGACTGCAAATATCAGATGTTAGCTTTCTCCCATGTTTTCTACAAACTCCTCCTTTTTGCTGGACATAATTGGTACACCCCTTCCTCTTACAAGTCTTCTTTGTGGCTCCATGCATCCTACATAATCCCCTACTTTGAACAGTCTTAGTACATCCCTTTTGTTTACAAGTCTTCTTATTTGCTCCATGTTTCTGACAAACTCCTCCTTTCTGAGCCCAATTATCACAGCCTTTTTGGGTACAAGTCTTACGAACAACTCGAGCTCCATGTCTCTTACATGCTCCTCCCTTCACAGCAATATTCGAACATTTCCTGTGGCTACAGTATTTGACTGCCGACTTTGCTCCATGCCTAACACAGACTCCATTTCGTCTAGCATAGCTTTTACATGCTTTATGACTGCAAAGCTTCCGTGCCTGTTTAGGACGTGGTATCGAGTCATCTTTGCTCTTCCTCTCGATATGAGCTTTCTTTCGAGATCTTGTTGTTCTGGATGTATCTTTACCTTGTGCTACCTCTCCAGTCCGCTTTATCCCACGTCGTTTCTTATCTGGTTTATCAACCGAGACATCTCTTGTGTTTTGACTTTGACTTTTACAAGTATCAGTACCCTTGCTTGTTCTTGCTAATCGAGGAGATCGTCTACTTTCTGGCTTAGTATCACTTGAGATAGGAGTACTAGTACTTGCTAAACGAGATGATCGTCTCAGTTCTCTTGGTTTACCCTTTATAACTCCCAATAGAACTATGCCATATCATATCATAGTGTGTTTATATATTAAAGATATGACATATGATATGTACACATATATAAGATACCACAATATGAATATCAGATTAGATATAGATTACTTACCGCATTCATCATCGGTATCATCATCCGTATCACCTTCACCTTCATCGTCAGTGGTACCATAATCCTCCTCTTTGATGGCCTCCTTCTTGATCTGCCTATCGTATTGTTGTTCTTCTTCATTGTCTGTATCTAAATGATACGCATGGGTATCTTCCGTCTTGATACCTGATGAGATATGTTCTGATTTGATAACCACCGGTTGCCGATGCCTACCCGCTACTACTCTTGCGGCTATAGAGGACGACATCATGACTACGGTATTGTCTGTGATGGTTGAGGTAGGTAGGGTCATAAAGTTAGTAGGTACAACTCCGAAGAAAAAGTGACAACAAAGATACCTAGCTAGAAAATCAAAATTTTATTACGAGATAGACACCAATATTTGGCACGACGGCTAGGAAGATATCTATTGCAACACCAACTCATAAAATCTACCATCGCCGCATATCATCATCTCCACTAATCGATTATCGTCATCGTTATATCCCCTACACAAATACACATATCATAATGTTCAAGCTTTCTACACTATTATCACTATCGGCTGCATTGGCAATGACACGAACATCCATCGCCCAAGATGCTATGCCCGACGTGGAAGGATTGTTGAAAATTGTGGAGTGTTTATCAACAGATGGAGAAAGTCTCCTCACAGACGACTGTACATGTAACGATCTGAAAGGTTTGGCAGATATGGAAAGTGGTGAAATTGGGAGTCAGTTTGAGGATAGCGGATTAGCTCTACAATCGTTCAAAGATTGCTGTGAAGATGGTACTACCAATGAAGAGTATACTCAATGTATCTATAACCCTGATCTAGGAGTGGGTGATGAAGGTGATGGTTCTTCGGAGGATGGAGTTGATGTTGACCTACCCGACGAGACTGATGAGGTTGAAGAGCCTGTCGATGAAGAGCCCGACGACGAGGAGGAAGCTCCTCCCCCAGCCGCCACAGAAACCAGCAGTGGAATGATTGTCAGCTTTGGATCTTCTCTTGTAATGCTTGGTGTGGGTACTGCTCTTACTAGCTTGTTCTGAGAAGGAATAGAATGATTTGTATGTTTTGATTGACAATAATTTCTCTCTGCAATATCAAAGGTCGGCGTCGAGAGACATGACGCTCCACTACCATATGATATTGGGAGAGACAAGAAGAAAGTATGCATAGTAAAGCTAAAAGTGTTTGACAAAAGCACATCAACATCGTTTCCAATATGTACCTTCATGGACTTTAGTATCAATATTTCAATATTCTACCATCTCTCTATAAGATACCTCAAAAGAAGAGGAGAATAAATGGGTAGTGGAGGGGGGGGGGGGGGG
>Ga0214477_100530_pt1 | contig 26375 bp, 21 predicted proteins | sample M1_20Mar14CPVII9_FD_165058 | JGI IMG/M metagenome (GOLD analysis project Ga0214477, IMG submission 165058) | Marine eukaryotic communities from Monterey Bay, California, United States - M1_20Mar14CPVII9sort6BwellC16 | ecosystem: Environmental > Aquatic > Marine > Unclassified | place: USA...
AAAGAAGATAAAGTTGCATCAGAGCAAACAGATATCAAAGAAGATTACTTCAATTCATCATCAAGTCGAAAGTCGCACTGCTACACCATTTGTATGGTCCCTCCATCCTCTGCAACACAAGCTTGGGAAGAACTTACTGCTATTAGAAAGCAGTGCAGAGATCCGGGGTTTTACAGATGGCCACCACATGCCAATATATTATATCCATTCCTAGAACCAAAGTACGATAATGAGAGCGAGGAAAGTAAAGATGCTCAGCGTACAACATTTAGAAACGAGATGGCGATACAGTTATCAAAGGCAGCCGAAAGATGTGAGCCATTTGATGTAACAATTGATACATTTGGTACATTTGGTGGCAAGCAGCGGGGTGTGCTGTGGGCATACCCAAGGAGTGAATATATACAATCTACTACTACTAATAATAATGACAAAGAGCTCGAACCACTGCATCATCTACACCATGTCTTAGAAGAACAGTTTCCAATGTGTAAAGATCAACGAAAGGGTGGCGAATTCAACCCACACATGACAATATCACACTATGTCAATAATGATGCTGCATTAGCAGCTAAAGAAGAGATAGAATCTAATTGGAAACCATTATCATTTCATGTTCCAGAGATTTATTTACTTGAAAGAAAAGGCGATGACGGTCAGTTCAAGATAGCCGCTACAATACCATTAGGGAAAGGATCAAACACCATTTATCATGAACAAGCTTTACCTTTCCCTGCAATGCCAAAAGAAGAGGAAGAATGGGTATATAATGAACGAATGGAGATGAAGAATAGAAGAAAGAGAGGTAACAAACGAAGGAAGAGGCGTAGTAAAAGAAGTAATGTTGATACTAGTTCAGAAGGAGAAGAAGAACAAGGTACAAAAACTTAAATTAAGCCATTCCTGATGCACTGGTTTGTGATGTGATTGTTTGAGTGTTTGACAATTTCTCTGTTATAAAATGTCAATCGTTATGTACCATCTTATAAGTATAATACTTCTCAACTAATATGTTAATAAGAATACCATATTCACTATATCATCTGTTTATATTTGATGATGAATCGCCGCTTCCTTCACCTCTCATTTCTGATCTTTGTTTTTCTGCGTCTTTTAATTTTGATAGCATTTGTGCTTCTCGTATTTGTTGTGCTTTGTCTACATCTTTTGTTCGTATTAACAGTGCCATTGTAAATATTAAACCCTGTCCTAGGAATAGTATCTTATACCGCAATGGCACAGGTCCTTTGCCCCATAATCCGCGTGCTAGAGCTGGCGGTCCATACTTTTGAAAGAATGACTTGTTGGTCATTGCAATGTATTTGATATTGTATTACTGATGTCAATATATACCAATAAACACTAGTAACTCTGGTGAACGATAGATAATAAGCAAGTTAGTATTTGTAAATGTATAACGATCCTTCTAATCCATTATTCTTATCATTTGCGAGTACATCTCATCCTCAACATAAGTATCGTATATGAATCCAATTTGAGATGAGATACCACGTGTAAGCATTTCCCACACTCTCAACTCTCATAAAATTTTGCAACTATTTATGTACGAGTACTGATTGTTGGCATACATATCATTGCCGCAATTGTGCCATGGCGACCCCTACAATTATATTATTCACCCTATTGTACTGTTTGATATCTCTAAATGAAGTGCATGCGTTCATACCGGTATCAACGTACCTCAACTTGAGATACACATCACATGAACACACCACATGTCGTTATGAATATTATACAACAACATCATCACAACTACAACCTAAACTATTTGCAGTAAACAATGATAAAGACGAAGAAACAAATAAACAATTACTATCTCACTCAGATATTGAATGGAAACTACGACCACCTGAGGGTACCTCTAGATTAGATAGATGGAAGATAAAACTAGGAGCAAACTTATTAAGATTGAATAGTAATGAACTGCCACCAATTCTTTGTCCAAAAGGCGGACGAGCTATGCTAGAAGCATATTACAAAGAACCTGGTAAAAGGAAGAAGAAAATTGGTCGATTTGGTTTCACTACTTCTCGTGGTCCTTCATCTCCTGAAATTGATACAACAATACGTGAGATATACAACATTAATCCACCACCACTATCTGCAACTATTGCTGCAATAATATACATGTTTGTGGAACCAGAGTATCGTAGTCGCAATGTTGGAGCATTGGCATTAGAAGTTATATCTGCAATACAATCAGTTCAGGCAGTTGACTTTACAGTGCTCGTTGCCGATGACAATGGTTCAGGAAGCTTGGTAGGTTGGTATGAAGAACATGATTATTCAAAAGCACCATTGATGCAAGATATCTTGGGTTCACCAAATAAAACAAATGGTATAAGTATGATATCACCAGTCACGATTAAGCCGAGGTTCTTCGATCAATGCGTTGTCAAGTGGTGGTAGCGTTTATAATAGTTTGATACTAGTTATCACACACTATTGCTACATTATCACTATTACTATTCTTCTTCTTCTACAGCGCCATTCTCCTCCACTTCATTCGAGCCTCGAATAACTTTAAGCTGTTGAAAGTCTTCAGAAGACATTTCATATGCAACAGCAAATGTCTCAGCTGGAATGCCTCCACCAAGAATAGTCTTTATCTTCTTTGATACCTCATCATCTTCCGCAAATCTATCATGTGATGTAAGCTCATCTAATAGATCCTTTCGTTCTCGAGAGCTGTGTAGATGAGGACAATGATAAGCAAATAGCTTGACAGTATTCCGAAAGCTTAAAGGACCAAGTTCATGCACACTCTCCCCGACAGTAAGCCTATCACCACCAAGACCAATGGACTTGTTCGACGTGACCAAGACATGTACATCGTTTGTATGGTCAAAGATCTGACCGAGAAAGTAGTGCAAATCTTGTGCTTCAGTCGACCCTTCTAGATTTTCAATTTCATCGAATACAAGCAGTGATTGTGTACGTTTCAATGAAGTTAAAATGTCTTGAATGATTTCATCTAGATCTCCTTCGTAGGATATGACCTCAAGCCTTCCAGCTGAAACAAGTTGGTTATGTAGAGAAACGATAGTAGACAATTTTCCAATTGTCGGCCTCTTCAACTTGATGTAATAGATGTCATCAAACAGCAGTGTACTTTTCCTTTCGTTAATGTAGTGACACAATGCTGCTGCTAAACTACTTCGTCCCATTCCACTTGGCCCAACGATGTTGACGAAACGTCTATTTAGTACCGAATTAAGCGTCTGATACATGTCAGTTTCACGACCGAGGAAGCCTTGAGGCGGAGCAGGCAAGGAGATATTTTCATCATATGTGTTAGTTCCATTCTGTGGCAGAGGCCATTCTGGCACTTGCTCTGCAGTGAAGATTGGAATATCATGGACACCATCTTCAGGCAGTAACATAAACTTTTTCATTTCTTCATCTGCATTAGGTACTGTGGCGGAACTTAATACGGCTTGTTTACCAATCTCAAAGCTATCTTTGAGAGTCTTACCAAATGCCAATGCAAGATAGAAAGCCCTGGTAAAGGAGAGGGCCGCACCATCCATAAGCTGTGACTCTTGTTGACAGCACACTACATGTGGTACCCCCGAGTCTACAAATGTTTGTCCAGCGAGAGCAGAATGACAAGCTGATACAAAGACGAATCCAAAAGGTGGCTTTCCCTCTTCCATGCCACCAGAGATCAACGCCTTTAACTGATCGACACTAAACCAATGAATACCACCTGATCCGTCCTCAAACGTTAACGAATGAGGATGACCATGTCCTGAAAAGTGAAGAGCTTTACATCCCTTTGTCATAACTGCCTGTAGTCTATCTGTTGTTGCATTATCATAAGACAAATCAATATTCCTTGACGCTTCCGAAAAGCATTGCCAAAGTAAGGATTTCTCTCGTGCAAAGTCTAACTGCTCAATGGGATGAAAGTCATCTTCGCTGTCTCTCCATACTAGCGGTGCCGAGAATAGTACAGTAATACCTTCAGGAGGCATCTTCTTTGGATCTGACTTATCTCCTGTAATATCGGAAATACTAGATAACTTTGTATCACTGTCCGATTCGGACTGAGAACTTGAGCTGTTAAGCTTCTTGAGATGTCTAGCAACATACCGCTGACGATTTGCAGACAGTAGTTCATTCAATACCATTTGTTGATTTGGAGCTAACAAAGGCTCGTTTTCATCCAAGTTGATAAACGACATCTTCATTGATACGGTAGCGCTCAATTGGTGTAGCTTGGTTAGAAAACCATTTATACTCGAGCTACTGAAATGGTTACCTGATATATCCAAGTTGACCATATTGCATTCATGACTTGGATTCCCAATTGTTGCTGCCGAACACGCTCCCAGAGCAGTCAAGAATGAGCCCGACAAACCGTTCCCTGATAGATCTATGGAGTGAGTATTTGATAAAACATCTACAATCGATGCTGCAACTTGATATGCCACTTCTCCTTCTCCAAACTCATTCTGAGCAAGATTTAGAACTTTTAGTTTGGGTTCATTATTAATTGACGCATAATACTGGAAGACACTTGTTACAGCACTTCCATTTCCAATACTATTCCTTGAAAGGTCCAAGCATTCTATAGTCATGGAGGATGAAGGAGACAAAGCGATGGATAAAACTGTGGCCGCACAAGTGTCGCCTAGTAGGTTGCCCGATAAATCGAGAGTACGAAGGAATTGCAACGGAGAAGAAAGTCCTCCAAGCGATTCACACAGCGATGTGAAGATTGACTGATTGATGTGAGGACTGTTTATGATAGCAAGCGAATGAAATGACCTCTTCACACTAATGCTTTTACTACTCCCAGCAGTGTCTTCATCGCCATCTTCATCGTATACACTCTTCAAGATGTGGGTCAGGGAAAGTGCTGCACTGTTTGAAACTATAAGAAGGGGACAAAGAATAGAGTGTAAGCTTTTGCATATGGCATTATGAATAAAGAACATCAGTAAAGAAAGCTTTCTACTTACGAGCATTGTCGAAAGTTAGGTGGTTCACCGAAGATGGAACAGCTCTAACAAGAAATGGTAGTAACTCCGTCCCTTCATATACACGAGAAGAATCTTCTAAGACATTCTCCTCTTCAAAGTCCTCATTTGAAAACGATAAACCTTGTATGATTGGACACATTACAAGAGCCTGGAGTAGAGACTCTGCAAACTCTCCCGCATAAGTGCTGTCACTAAAGCATAACGTATAGTGTGGTCTTTGTTCTGAATGATGTACATTCTCACATTCTCGAGAAAGCAGCTGCCCCTCTCGTCGGAACGAATAATACCTGCCTGAGGGCATGGTTAATGCTCGGAAGTTGAATGAAGCGTCGGGATCAAATCCATTCAAGGGGATTACTTGATCTCTAATAAGCTTCGATGGGAAACACACACGCAGCAAATCCATCCCTCTATCAGAAAGCCAAGGAGAGTACGATGCATCATCATCACGTATGGCCTGACAGTGCTCCATTACCCAATCTTTTTCTTCAATTGCTGAATTCAAGGGATATTGATGGCTTTCAAGAAAGTTATCATCGTCGTAGGATGGTGGATTAACAGCCCCAACAAAATCAGAAAGCACATGTTCACTAATTTCGCTCATCCGATTGGTTGCTATGCCAGTTGATGTTGATCTAGCCATACTCCATAACTGATCCAGCTCTTCTTCCCTACCTTCATTATAAGAACTACGGCGGTACATAGTTCTTTTCATTTTCTGTCTGCGACCAAACGAAGATGAACTCCTTGATAAAGGCGGCGTGGACGACTTGGGATGGCAATCATATACATTCTTGAATTGATGTCTAAATTTGTCCCTTGACTCAAGGGAATCTTTCTCTTGGATTAGGAATGGAAAAAGGGCTCCAATATCTTTACTATCATAACTCCTTTCTTCATTGATGTCATTCTGTAACCGATGCTTATTGGCTTTTAAAGCTGGTGCCCATATTTCCCTCAATAGATGTCTAATCTCATCTCTTACTAGTGATTGTATCAATCGGGATCTTCGAATAGTAAACTGATCACCAAGTAGATGTGCATCATTTACCAACCCTGTTTCGATTTGGTTGAATCCTAGGGATAGACACACCCGGGCTGCTGCATCACACACGTTACGATTGTCATGTCGGTGAAGAGTAAGAAGCAGAGGCATAAACTCATCTATAATTCTCGTCTTCATTGGCTCACAATCAGCCAAACTAACAATTCCCTGCAGGGCATCAACACATACATCTGGAATCATACAAAGTATGTTCGATCTCAGAAAGCTAACCAAAGCTGATGATACATACGGCGCCCATTTTGCGATACCTGTCAACTCCTCATGAGACGAAAGGAGCAAAGAACATATAGAAGAAAGAACTTTGCAAGAGTCCACTTGAATATCATGGCAAAATCGTGGTTCACGAGTGATAATCTCTAGTGTTGCACAAGCATCTTGTCTTAAGGAGGCGATCCATAGCATTTCCCTTATTCCACCACTCGATATCAGTTGGGCACACGCCATCAATTGAGTGTCCACGAATGCTGTTGGATCAGAAGACGTGTACAGTATGTTGACAAGTCCACGCAAAACATAACGAATTTCTTGTACTGTATCATCTGACGAATAATCTGACTTGCTGGTTAAGAAGTCATTACTCAAAGAATCATTGACAAGATCGCTTGTGTCAGACAGTGCCAAGTTGTTCTCAACAGACGAGCGGATGAAGTTGATATCATTAGATAGCAACTTGCCCAGAGCAGAGACTGCCCCTGCATCGCAAAGATGCCTTTCCTTTCCATTGAATTTCATATGACCACTACACTCTTCACTTATAATACGGATTATTTTGGCCGATAGGAATCGAATACTTGCACAACTTTTAGACTTGGCCATTGAGACTAGCGTGTTTAAGGCTCCATTATCAATGATATCACTGTGGGATGAAATACAAGGTAATATATACTGTTAGACATATACAAGGAGAAATCTAGACATGAGGAGCAGCAAAAACTAAAACTGAAAACTCACTCAATACAATCTTCCTTCGAGGATGTCAGAGGGGAACCCATTGCTAATCGTAAAAGAGCTTTGCCTGCTGCTAAAGCAAGTGCTTCATCGTGGGCTATGTCAACAGAGCCCAAAAGCTGTACAAGATATTTTACACCATTTGCTTCAACAACTCCTGTCCTAGTATGTGGTGCAACCGTCAAACTTGATATGATCTCGGCCATGGCAAGTCGAACTTGTGAATCGCTAGACTCTAACTTCCTTACAATGAGATGCAGAGCATTATCATGAAGTAGTACTGAATGCACCCAACCCGCAACATAACTGTCTTGAGTCAAAGTTAGATTCCTCAACGCATTAGCTGCAGGTCTCTCCAAATCGATACAAGGCGATTGAAGCCATCGTAGCAGTAGTTTTAGTACTCCTTTACTCATGGCCATGGGCCTTGAATACTCGACAGCACATATAGATTCAACGATGAGTGCAAATTCAAAGTATACATTCATATCATGACTTGGCTCTTGTCCATCTTGCCGTGACAACTCTGATTCAGCTGCACAAATGGAAAGGGCCGTGAAATTATCTATCATGACACTGGTGTCAACATCTTCACCATGAGAAGATAAACTACTCCTTCTTCTTGGGATGAATCTACTACTAGAGAAAGGATCACCATCGTCTCCAGAAGATGTATTCATAGTTCCATTCATCAAAGCCAACTCAGAAGAAGATTGCAGCTTAGGTTCAAGCACTTTAAACCAAAGATTTGTCATCGTGAAGGCTGACGCCGTGCGGATTTCAGATAAGGATATATCAATATCAATACTTGTTCTCGATGATTCGATAAGATATTCTAGGCATTTGATCACACTAATGTATATAGAGCTTGATGCTTGTACATCCGATTCAAGCAACGCTGGAAGAAGATACACTACAGTGAGCGCCGAGACCATCATCAATTCTACATTATCAGGGCTTGTTTCAAACAAGGTTAAGAGTGATTGCATTCCACCTGCAGTAAGTACTTCGTGGCACCTTTCATTGTCTAATCCCCTCTTTGTAAGCCTTTATTGTTCAAATAAGATAAATACATATAAATACACAATAATTCAGTTTGATACAATGCAAACATGGCAGGGGAAGGATACATACACTTGTACAAACTTACCGCAACAATCCCCACACTGCTTTGTGTCTTTGTTTAGTTCGAAGACGACACAGAAGAGCCATAACATCTCGGTCCTCAGAATATGACGTTACACTAACAGTTTCATTCCTCGTCGACTCAGCTGCTTCAATGGCATCCGTAACTAAATCATGGACAACAATCAATTCACCTAATTCGTGTGCGGAATCTTCTCCTGTAGTCGCCCGTTGAATAGTCGTATTTAGTTGCTCCAGATTTGTCTTACATACATCACTGAGTTGAGAAACTGCCCCATGATGTACATCTGAAGAAAATGTAGCACTGCGTAATTCCCGTGCCATATCCTTTATATCGTTCAAATCCAATGCCTTGGTATCATCATCCTTTGGCGACTGATTAGACATGTAGCTTTCCTGAGCATCAATTGCATTGAGGGCTTGATCCATCAATCCAGAACGATCAATATGAGGTTCTAAAGCCATGTTTTGAGTAACGAGAGCATCCCCAGATGTTCTACTCAGAGCAGGTAATGATGGTATATTATTATCATTTGGAAGTGTACAGTTATCCCAGATGGATTGTGCTTCTTCGAGAGGCATGTCTTGGGGTACATAAGCATCATTTGTATAATTGATCGCACCACTGATTGTGTGTCCTCGAATAAGATCTGGTTGAAGAAATGTATCATTAATATCAGCTTGTGCCGAAATAAAATTTGAAGAGCTTATAATCCGAACATTTGTATTCCCCCTCCACATGAAATGATGATCAGATTGAGCTCCAAAATTTGATCGAATAACAGTCTCATGTATAGAAGATATACCAACACTTGGTATTATGGCAATGGAAGTAGATGAGAGGGAGCAAGTTACCGCGGAAGTATTAATCTCATATCCATTCCTTGTGAAGAAGTATTTTGGATTATTTCCAATTGTAACTCCACAACCAATTGTATCCCCCGGTTGGAATGGTTGTGTAAAATTAGGAAAATTAACACCAGAGATCCACAAATCTCCATTGATATTAAGGCCAATTGAGTCTGGTGATATCCCGGGTCCAAGATTGTTTGATGATGATGTTGTTGATTGAGCAACATCTCTATCCTCCGTAATATCAAATCCCACTGAGAAGAATCCAGATATAAGAAAAACTTCAAAGTAATATACATAATTTATACCACCCACACTACTGGAAGATGATTGATGAGATAAAGTAGGGGGTGCCAGTGTAGGGCGTGTTTCTAATATTCTTGATCTGTTTATGATGGGGAGTAAGTTTGATATGTTGATAGTTTTGTTTGCCCATATTACGCGGAGAATAGTATTAGAATTACTAGATGAAGGTGAACTTCTAATGTTTAGGCCATCTTATAGGAAGAGGAGGGTAGGAGGTTGAGATAAGATATGGGCATAAATGATGTTTTGTCAAATTACATTGCAGCAAATTGCAAATACACAACAAATAACCACTCACCACATTGGATATTAAATATATCTCGAGGACAATACCATTCATTTGGAAGTATACTGCTAAAGTCTAAAGCATTATAATTATTATTATTCAAGGAATGGAGAGAACTATGCAGATCATTACTCTGATCAGTACTTGATCTTCTTCTTATTAGCATTGTGTTGTTGTTGCTGCTGCTGTTGTAATAAATATAAAATTAGTTCTTTCTACACTTAATTATATTCGTTAACATTGTTTATACAAGAGATCAGCGCGGCGATGTCTAGAGTGCCATCAATGTTGCAAAGTTGCAATTGCAATCAATCTGCTTTTAGAAAGTTTTTGGAGGATACCGATTGATGAGGCTAGACCGAGCAATGATGATACGACAGGTATTCGATTCAAGTTCTTCTCTCTTTATTATTAGTTTATGAAGATAGTGTACTCAACACAGCTCTGTATAACCTTGTCATCTCAGTAAGCATATTGACTTTCAGAAGCCTCATCCCAAGCTGGCTGTTGCTCACCTGGAGATTCCACTGAGTATCCTCCTTGATGACCAACTCTTGAGTCTCTACCATATGAACCCCTCTCTTCTGTATATGCCGCAGACTGTTCATCTCTCGAATATCCTCTCGAATCTTGAGGTTGTGAGGCATATTCCTCTTGAGAGTATCCCCGAGAATATTGCTCTCGAGAATACCCGCCTCGACTATCGTACTCCTCACGAGAATATCCTCCCTCTTCTGTGTATCCATCATCATCATAATAACTTCCACCCTCGAGCTGCTTTAACTTTTGATCTGCACTATAGGCATCGTCTTCAAGCATTGCGCCACCTTGTGAGAAGCCTGTTCGACTTGCTCCTCCTCCTTTACTTCTTGACCTATTTCTACCTCCACGGCCACCACTTCTTCGATCATCGTAATAGTCATCATCGTCATAATAACCATGTCGCTGTTTATAATCTCCCTTATCAATATAATCAGTAACACCCCTCTCATCCATCAAATCCCTTTCACGTTCATCCATCCCATCCATAATATGATTCAAGACATTAAACTTACTGGGAGTCTTCTTCCGACAGCAACATCTAAATATAGTAAATCCACAACAATATACCTTAATTGGTGCCCGGTAATCTTTACTAATCAATCTTGCCACCCTCTTCATACTCTTATCAATAACATGATCAATGTCTGGTATACCAAATGGCCACAGCCAGTATCCTGTAATTTCATTATATATTTCAATGGCCGCTAATCGCATTATTTGATTACGTCTTATTCTTGTATCCCAGACTATACCCAAGTGTCCGAGTGACATACATTCCAGACGACTTTCGAATAAGTCAAATGGACGACTTAGTTTGGTTGGTATTGATGATTTACATGACCGGTTGATTTGATGATATGCACCGTTGAAACCAGAGAATCTGTAAGTGTGTTTTATATATCATTGATATAATAAGCAAACCAAAAGGAGCAGGTGAGTGAAATTTATACTAAGAACATGTCAGCACAAGGATACAATATATATAATGTCGCCTCAATCTATACCACCAACATCACAAAAGTTTATAATCATATTGGCAGTTCAAACATGAGATTTCATCTATGTACCCATATTATACAGACTGAGTAATGACATTGAAAAGTACATTACCACAGCTTTATCAATAGAGGGGAGCATCAAACACCTACATATTCACAATACACCCAAAACTCACACAAAACAAACATACTCACCTACTAACATCACTCCTCTTATCTTCCGTCTTCTTAGCCAATACAGTTTTAGTTACAACTTCATTTTCAACTTTTTGTAATGCCTTCCCGCTAGCAACTACTAATGCAATTTTATGTGATTCTGGTTCTTCTACCATGCCTATTGCCTTCCGTTCTTTATTGTTATTTTTAGATGTAGATTGGGGATTGATTGGTATACCGTGTGTAACACTAACATCGGCCTCATCACCCGCCAACTTATTCTCATTATTATCCATATTAGTACCAATATTACGATCCATCTTCCATCCACGAACTTTATCAGCCAAACTACTCAATTCATAAATAGCAACCTCATGCATTAACTCTTTACCACTATAATCAACTGTATTCATAATAATTAATAATAATCCAACAAAAAAACCAGCAAAACCTATTAATAATGTTAACAAGTCGGATATTTGTATTTTAGTATTTATATTCATATGTGGTTTAATTGCATCTGTGGTTAAGACGAAGCCTAATATGCCTATGAAGATACAGCATGTGATTGCTGGTATTAATAATAAGAATTTACGTGATCGGTAATATTCATTGGATAGTTTATGCTTTTGTGTGGATATTTCACACTTTTTTAAGAGGGAGGATAATTTTTGTGTATCGGATGTAAAGTCTTCAAAGTCTAATTGTTGATTCATCGTTGTCATTATGTGTTTGTTTTGTATTGCAATGTCGATAATATGTCGTAGATATCGTAATATAATACTTTTGGCAGTCGAAGAGAGCCTGCAGTGGTCTGTTCTCTTTTCAATGTGCCACCGTCTCTGTACACTAGATATGATGAGCCTCTTCTACTAAACACTAAACCCTAACATCACTATTGATTTATTCGTGGGGCTTCTGTATTAACTGTTTTGGCGATTATATTTGTCGTACCACCATGTGTGTCAAGAGTATGTCCAGCCCTTTGCTTGGTGTCACGAGTAGGGCATAATTTAGAAAAAAATGACAGCAAAGTTATTGATAGTGTTATTGTTAAGGAAGTTGGCCGTCTACTCACTCCGCGCTGATGACAAATGAACTAAGCTAGTCAAATCTGAAGCGTTTCGACATTGAAACAACTTCAAGCTCCGCCGAGCACACATAAAGATACCAAGAACTACAAAACTAAACTAAACTATCTACCAACAATTTTGCAATCATGGCACTCGCAATGTATCATGATAAAGGAATGAACATACAAGAGTATGAATCCTACAATGGAAACAATGATGATATTGAACAAGCTCGATATTCATCTCGTTCCAACAACTACAATAATAATAGTTCATCCCGCAATAATAATAATAGGGATACCATGAAGCGTACCTCAAACAATAACAATGTAGGAAGAGATACTACTAACAATAATCCACGTCAAATACATCCCTTAAACTCTACAAAGACAGGATATCATCCAACAGGAGCACCCGGTCAACCACCCCACTCCAACCTCAATTCACACAAATTACCCACCGACATTGACACCTTCCAAACCTCCTCTGAAAAACTATCCTCCATACTAAAAGTAGCCGATGTACAATTACATCAACATCTACTAACAATCGACTATTACACTATACGTAAATATAGTTTATTAATTCCAACAATACTAATGGCATTAGTAATATCAATATTAGGATTCATTGCAGCATCTAACTTAATGGAAGATCCAAATTTAAAGGTACACGACACAACACTACAAGAATTTTTAATTATACTAGTATCATCATTTGCATTCCTAATACTACTCTTCGTAATAATCAACAATCAATTGGATTATTCTACAAAAATTGCATTCCATACCAGTACAGTAAATGATTTAAGATTATTAATAGAAAAGATTAAATATTATAAGATTGAACGTAGTTTAGATGAAAGGAATAAGGAATATGATGATGAATTAGAAGAAATGTTTAAGGAGGAAGAGAAGGATAAGGAGAGTGTTGTTAGTGATGTTTTGAGTGATGATGAGTAAGTTTAATTTGTGTATGTGTGTATATGTTTGTGTGTAGGTGTGTGTGTGCAGTTCGGTTTGTGTATAAGATATATACGAACTAACATTTCTCTCCCCCACACTCCAACACATACAAACCAGTGACGACCAACTAATGCCAACAGGAGAGAATGCACTAATACCACACACCGGTCAAGCATTAATCCAACTAAAACAACAAAAGAAGGCAGCCAAACTACAAGCTAAACAAATTGCACATAACAAACAAAAGATTGAACGTCATAAATCCAAACTAACGACTAACCTAGTTAAACAAAAAGTTAGAGCGGCACGACAACAGCAGGATATAACCAAGGATACGATAACATTCTACGGGTATCATACTGAATTATCATCTATATTAAGTAGTTGTAAGAATGACGTGCCGGTTCATATAACACAATTCTTTGTTATTATGGAAAATCGAATTGAGTTAATGTCATTAAGTAGATTGGGTGTTCAAGGTAGTGAGGGTGGAACGGGCAGTGAAGAGGAAGATAATAGTCGAATGCGTAAAAATCAAATAGTTAGACTAGCATCCAATGAGATATATAATGAAATATCCAATTATATACTATGGCCAATATTAACACCATCCATTGATAAAACAATTGAAACATCCTTAAAAAATGTTGGACAATTATTAAATATGAATCATCGTCCATCAAAGCGATGCAAGTTAATACCGTGCTGTCCATCTATAACATTACCATGCTTTAAGAAGAAGACTTCCTCGAATATATTTGCAATTATTAATGAAGGTATAGATCAACGTGAATTAGACTTAATGCAAATTGAACGTATGGAATTAATGAGAATGGAGAATGATAAACGACAACGGATGAATGCTGGTCCTGAGGAGATTGTGGAGATGAAGGATACGAATGTTGATAAGTATGGAAAGAATAGTAGGGGTGGGTATGGTAGGGATAGTAGAGGATATGGTGGAAGATCACGAGCTGGACGGTCAATGCGAAGTGGTGAAGCGAGTACCTTTGCTGATGTGGCTACTGAAGTTAGTTACAATTCACGATCGTACTATTCAAGAGGTGGACGGTATAGTAGCCGTGGTGGTGGACGTATGGGTAGCCGAGGCGGTGGACGAAGTCGTGGCGGAGGCATGTATCATGATGATGATATGATGACAGAACAAGGCGATGTTAGTCGTTATACCGAGGATAGGTCACGTTATACTGAAGACAGGTCACGCTATACCGAGGATAGATCTCGATATACCCCTGAAGATCAGCGATCAAGATTTACAGAAGAACAATCCAGAGGCATGGGAGGAGGTCCAGGTGGCGGTGGTGGAGATGTTAGAGGTATGATGCAAGGAGAGGATGAGTATGGTACCGATGGCACTGGTACTGATGGCGATTACACTGATGAGGAAGATGAGCTTGGAGCCAAGAAGAAGAAAAAGAAAAGTAAAAAGAGTAAGAAGAAGAAAAAGAAGAAGGATAAGAAGGTTAGTATTTTTGGTGTTTGATATGTGGCATATACAACATTCGTTTGCTAACCCTCAAGTATCTTTTACTTCACATTTATATTCGTAGAAGGAGAAGAAGGTTGATGATCAGGAATTCATGGATGAGGAGGAGTTTATCGAAGAAGAGTATGATGATGAAGTTTATGATGAGGAGTATGATGAAGTTTATGATGAGGAGTATGATGAAGAGAATGCTCAATATGTGGAAGGTGACTTTCAGGAGGAGGTATCTCAGATGGAAGACGAGATCTATTCCGAGTATTCCGAAATGGAAGAATAGAGCTACGGATGTGTTTTGGTCGAAGTATTTGTATTGTTTGAAGACCGTGTTTTACATGTGTGTGTTGTAGAGTTAAGACTAAGCTGATTGTGCTAAGTATGGAAATGCATCTAGCATGTATCTCGTGCTACTTTATGACTGCTCTTTCACCTTCACTCTTGATATAGGTATAAGTTGAGAGGCCAACCTTTTCATACACAAAGATTTGATAACAATAACTCTTGGTTGTAGAGCATTACCAAGCGAATCAAGAAGTGCTAAGCTCTCTAGCAATCCATTGCTTCCGCTCAAACCCCCAATGTCTGCATAGACAACATCATATCCTAGAGACGAGTCGGTAGCGCAGTTATTCATCTTCAGTTTGAGTAAATCAAGCGTATTCCAAGCATTTACAACCTCAAATGTAATGTCAGGGTATCTTCGTTTGGCATTCATTATACTGCCAATGTCTATCCCAGCACAGAATCCTTTGTTCTTTATCACAGCTGCAGCATGTAATAGTTCTGTGGTAGTTCCATAATGGCAGCCAACTTCCAATACACTATCTCCCTTCCGTACAACCATGGGTATAGTCTGTCTATAGTCATTCACACCTACACATGGTATCAAGATAGGGGTTGTAGATCGTTCTAATTGTGTTGGTAAATGTGTTGTACCATCTAATAGCCGTTGTGAATGGATAATCCTCTTTGCCAAACTCGATAATACCTTCGACTTTACAATCACAACTCTCGGTTGTTGATATGATATAAACTCATTGCAAATAGTAAGGGCAGACAGATGTAAATCATTGCCAATGGTAGATCCGACATCTACCACTAATACATCAAAATGTTGTTGTTTTATCAATTCTTTCCATTGTTCAAACAGTTCCAGTTCATGATATTCGATACGATTTGCAAATGTTTGCAATATTGATACATCTCTACCTTTTGATCGACCTGATGTGGTTTCTTTTCTCTTTACATCCACAAGTACTGCAGTACCTTTATCAGCGGATATGGCTTGACATAAGTATGAACTTGTATCCGATAGTTGAGATCCTAGCTCTAATATCCGATCATTTGGATTAATGTATATATCAATTGCTTGACGTACTTCTGCATTTGATTTGCATGTTATTATTGGAGTTGGCTTTGTTCTTGATGGTTTAGTATTGAAGCAGGATATGGGTGATAGATGAAGTAGTAATAGAAAGATACTAAGATGATGGGGAGGTTTTGGTATCATCATCTCAAGATCTTGCGAGATATGTTTATGTTGAAGTACTATAGTTGATAGTTGATATCTTTTACTACATCACAAACATCTGTTGAACATCACCATCAGGCCAAATAAAGTAGAGGTGTTCTCATAATAAAGTTGAAGATGTTCGACTAAACTCTCATGCTAAGGTTATACGAATTAATCGCCATCATGTCCGATGTCCGACAAAAATTTCCTCCGGCGAGGTCGTAGTTACCTTCTTATACTTAAAATAATGTATAATTTGTATAACACAATAATAAAGGAACCAATACTGTATTTGACTCGAAAAGGTAGTGACTCGGAATTATCTCCGGTACTCATTTTCCGTTCGACCACATTGCACATAAATCGAAAAAATGAAATATGCGTAAATAAGGCCAATAATTGTTGCACAGCTTATCTTTTGATTCACTAATTACCACGTTTATGAAATAAGAGTAAGCCCATCTATATACCACAACCAAACAACCTCCTCTATCATCAAGTAATTGCAATTGCAATCCTGAATATCCCCTATTCGACTTGCCATAAATATTGTACTTTATATTTTATACATTAACACAACCATGGACCTCGATGCAATGCCCCTACGCCTCTCTGGAAATAATAGTGATGCAGAGGACCTCGACGGCTTTGACTTTGCCCTGGGTGATGATGTACAAGATGATCGTCTCTTTGTATCTGGCTCCTCCGACATGATCATGGAGGAGAATATGCATTACAGCGGCAGCAATGATATGCACTTTGATTCTTTCAATGAGCACCTTGACGGTACACCCATGAATAGCAGTAGCCCTCGTCGTCGCAATCGTCATCGTCGTACAAAGAGAGAACGATCCGCAAGCCCTCAAGATCGTCGATTCAATGGTATTAACTTCGATCCGCCATGTCGTCGACAGGCAAGTCATGGTGATTTATCCCATGCCGCGGCAAGGGCAGGATTCTCATCCTCAGATGATCTATCCAAGTCTCAGTATACTGAGGCCCTTACCAAGTTGGCAGCGTCCATGAGACAGACACAAGAATCAAGAGAATACATGGTTCGAATGAAGAAGGAAGTATTTAGTCCCCATCAGCAAAAGATATTAGAAATGGCCAAGGAGCAATTGAAGAGAGAGAATGAAGAAGCTGCAAAGAAGTTAGTTACACCTCCCAACACTCCACCTCAAGAGATTCAAATCATCCAGCCACCACCACGGGATAACTCTCCTGGACGATCTTCTTCCATCCTTACCGGATTCCTTTCTTCTAGACGAGGAACTTTAACATCCGTAACCTCGGGGTTAGAGAAATACATGGGAACCATGAACCAGAAGACCCTCTAATATGAATATACTTGTGAAAGGTGAATAGGAAATGAACATATTATGAAGATAGTTTTATGTATGTAGATAGAAGGCTAGGGAGAGGGGGTTTATATATAACCCACCCATGTTAGAAGACAAACGTTTGTGGTTGCACATACTTAAGAGTATTGCATCTAAATAGGAATTAAATGTATGATACCACCCACACAGACAGCTCTTATATCTTCTTTCTTTATGTTATATATGAGGAGCATTCTAAGGTTTGCCCGCCACATACCCTTATCCTCTTATATAGGTCAAAGCTCTAACAATTATCGTCGTGATATACCCAGTCATCTTGTTTCTGTCCAGGTTTATTACCGGCATGTCGTGCATTATCCATAGGTAAACTCTTCCGTTGTGCACCACAAAGTATACTCATGATACTTCCAGCAATCGAACTAGCAGTCATGATAGGACGCCAATCCTTCCCAAGTAATGATAAACATATATCACCATTGGTATAGACATGTTCATGTCGTGGTGTGGGTGATAAGAAGTACACTGATGGTGGACTTGTTGGATAATCATTTGGAAATTGCACACGCAACTTGTACACTTCATTAGCGTAGATTGTATTCTCGGGCATTGTTAGTGTGATTATCCATAAGCGTACATTCTTACCAGATATTTTGACTGATAATCCTGGTGGTGGCGACTTGATGAATTCTTTTAGTTCACGCTGTATCCTATAGTTGGGGTTGGATGACTTTAGATTGTTGGATAAGAACTTTTGTGAGGCGACATCGGGTCGTTTTGGTTTTGTAGGAGCCTTCTTCTTTATTACGGGCGCTTCTTCTTCTTTGATTGGTTGTTGTGGTTCATCTGATTCTGATGTTGATTCAGAAGTTTCCTCTACTACTTCTACCTTTTCACTCTTTTGATTAGAAGAACTGCGTTTCTTCTTTCTCTTCTTTGTACTCACACTAAATTCTTCCACAAGTACTTCCTCCTCCTCCTCCTTCTTCTTCTCTTTAGACCTGCTACTACTTTTCTTTGCTTTGGACTTGGTCTTCTTCTTCTTTTCCACAGATGGCAATACCTTAAACCCCGTTATACCTTCAATGAATTGACATATCATTTCAATAATCTGTTTAATCGGAGATGGCAGTGATGGAAAGTCTAATATGGACTTGATAATACTTTGTATTGCATTATTATTGGATGTTGTTGAAGATGCCCCACCTCTTATTGAAAATAGAGATTCCAAGTTTGTTGATAATGATGATGGAGAAGTGATGTGTGTATCCTTTGAGATACTATCTACACTACCGTGGTATGTAGTTGCAACTTTATATAACGCCTCATTAATATATCTTTCTTTTGAATGAGGTACTATATTGCCAGATAACTGATTATATACCACATTAATGTTTTCATAATTACTTTGCAACAATCTCGAAGATGTTGATGCATGATGGTTGAGAAATGGTGATACTACACTCCATGATGATTTATGTCTAGCAAATGATATATCGACTAAAAGAAGACATATAATGAGCATATATAGCACCCCCATTAGAGTAGTTATATGCATATTGCTGTATTGGTGGCAGCCAAGAGGTAAGAGGACCACAAGGATCACTACGATTGTTGTGCGGCTTGAGAGTTTCGTACTTGCAATTGAAAAATATTCCACTCCGCACCGTACAAGCTTACAATACTAAATGTGATACACTCTCTATCTCAAATGTGGCGTTGTGTGAAGTAGTAGTATTGTACATGTAGTAGTATTGTACATAGACCACACCGCTTCTTTAATATATCATCAGGAGCTAGAGATTGATAGTATCATATATCTGCCTTTGGTTGTACTCATCAAGAGCTGGTTGGTACATCGAACTTCCAAAATTGGACAAATCAGAGTTAATTAGAATATTATATTACTGCAATACTTACTGTCATAACAATGGGTCCAAAGAAAGGAGGCGTTAATCAGAAAGTAGCTGCTGCAAAGGAAAAGAAGGCGGCGGCACAGGCTATAAAAGATAATGAAAAGGCACGTCAAGTTGAGGCTGCCACCGCAGCTGAATGGGCTAAAGGTAGCAATCAACGAGGTGCAGCAAGAAAGGAAGCTGCTGCATCAAAAGCCGATGAACAGGCACGTAAACGTCGAGAGAAGGAGGCATTGTAAGTTTTGTGCGTGTGTTTTTGTGCACATCTTGTGTATCTAATTGTGTGTTGTTTGCTCATATATCCATACAAACCCAAAGACTAGCAGCAGAAGAAGCTGAAATGGGTAGTGGAAAGGCTGTTAAATCAAAGATAAGCAATACCAACAAAAAGAAGGGCAGTAAGAAAAAGAATGATCTATCACTATTAGAAGATGCACTAATTGGTGATGCAGAACAGAAGAATAAAGAGAAGAAGAAGATGGAAAGAATAAAACGAGAAAGAGAAGCTGCCGTCAAAGCTGAGCGTGAAAGGAAAGCAAGTACTGAACAAAAGGCTAAAGATCCACTACTTGCAAATACAGATTCAATGATTGGCGATTTCGATGAAGACGATAATTATATTGGAGGAGCTGTCGGCCGAGCTGCCAATGTTGCTAGCATGACAGAAGTACAAGCATCGGGCATAGATTCGGCTATATCGGCATTGTCTATTGGTGGTGGAGGAGATGATCGTCATCCAGAAAAGAGATTAAAGGCAGCTTATAAAGCATATGTTGAGAAGATGATGCCTGAAATGAAACAACAATATCCTGGATTGAAACGCCAGCAGTACCTTGATAAGATATTCTCGTTGTGGAAGAAGAGTCCAGAGAATCCATTGAATCAGCAGCAGTAGATATGTACAAAGCCAAGGGGAGATATAACTACTGAAATAGCATCTATCTCATCTCAATCACCAAGTGTTTGTTAATTGTTATATACCATAGACAATTTAGTTTTGTACTCGGCAGCTTGGAATTCCCTTGGTATTGGCCCTTTTACCTTAGTTTTTGTTGTTAGTTGTTAGTTGTTTTGAGTTTGGTGTTTGTTGGCTAATGCCGCTTTGATGCTTGTGGATATTGTGTAGCAGATATACTATTAGTTAAAGAAGCATAAGACTCTTCAGATTATGAGTGGGGATATCAATGGCGGCCGGCAGCGCCACAGTGATGACAGTAGTAATATAAAAAGTAAAGGTGCACCAACACAATTAAAATTACAAGATGGTTCAGCCCCATTGCAACAAATAGCATTGAAATGCAGACAACAACGGCGTAGTGATCTAGCTCTCTTCATTATAGGAATTGCAATAGTTTGTTTATCTATATTTCATATAATATGGCATACAGATAAACTACCATATCATCATTCACATTCACATCCACAACTTAAGAAACCAAGAGTGAGTGTTTCTAAATCGGGTGAGGTAAAAGATCATATAGTAAGAAAAGACAGAGCGCAGTTACAACACTTGGGTATTAATAATACAAAACCAGACAATGGTAATTTGCAATCTGCTGTAAAGCACGGTAATGATGTGCAGCCAAAGCAAAATATCAATAAAGATGTACAGTCTCATAATAATGTCAATAAGGATGTACTACATCCGGTTGCCAATAAGGTGCAGCCAAAACCGAATGTAAATGAAGATACATCACATGTTCATCAAAACATCAATAAGGATGTTCCACATCCAGTGGCTCATCTTAATTGTGCAGACCACGGAGGACCAAACAATAAACAAATCATCGATGAGATGGTGTTTTGGTCTGATATACCGAGTGATTCATCATACCTCAGTCCAATGCATCCACTGAATGATCCACATACACCTGATGATACTGAAAGGTATCTAACGTTTGAACCGTAAGCTTGTATACTGGTGTTGCATGAGTGTATTATTAATATATTTGTTCAATAACTTTATATGCTCACATCATGTTATACTCATTACACGCACATATATACAGTGACCATGGTGGATGGAATAATATACGAATGGCAATGGAAACAGCATTAGTCATGTCACACGCAATGGGGAGAACTTTAGTATTGCCACCAGAACAAGGGTTTTATCTACTACAAAAGTCTGATCAGAAACAGCGCAACACTTTTAGCTTTCAAGATTTCTTCCATTTGGATGCAATATCGATTGAACATAGAGGGTTCAAAGTGATTACAATGGAAGAGTTCTTAGTTAGAGTGGCTATGAAAGGAGAATTACGCGATAAGAATAGTAATAAAGTCATGTATCCTCCAAATAATGAGACGAACTTTGATGCAAGTGGAAGAAACCGCAGAGGTGATCATGACCTTACGAAATATCTACGAAGTGTTGCAAATACGCCAGTATGGGAACCATGGGATTGTGCATTGGCATTTCCTTCATCGACAGAACCTAAAGCGATTGAAGAGCTGAATACAACCTTGAAATCAATAATGGATGGCTCATATGGCAAGCCAAAGCCCAAGCTTGAAGAGTTTAATGGTAATCCAGTGTCAGTGAATGCAAGCATGGCAGAAAGAATGAGAGAAATGCTCGCCGATAGAAATGATTTATGCATATACGACAAACCACTGCAAGAAGCAAAGCTCATTCATCTAAAGGTAGAGAAGGGTGCAAGACTTCTAACACACTTTTATGCCTTTCTCTTCTTTGCCGATTGGAAACAAGACTTGTGGAGTAAGCGATTTGTACGAGATCATCTGCGATATGTTGATGAAATCATGTGTGCAGCTGCAAGGGTTGTAGAAGCCGTTCGAAATCATGCAAGGAAGAACAAACACCACAAGCCAAGTAGTGATGAGGGTATATATGATGCCTTACATGTACGACGTGGAGATTTCCAGTATGCACCAACTCAATTACCAGCTAATGAGTTGTATGATTTAAGCGAGAAAGAGTTAATCGAAGGTGCTACACTTTATGTTGCAACAGATGAACGTGACAAATCATTCTTTGAGCCCTTCAAACAGCATTATGATTTGGTATTTCTAGATGACTTCATTCAGGAGGCAATACCCGAATTGAATACCAATTACTATGGTATGATTGATCAGCTAGTTGCATACAAGTCAAGAAAGTTTTATGGTACTTGGTGGTCAACATTGTCGGGCTATGTTAATAGAATGAGAGGATACTATATTACCAAACACAAAGAAGAAGGTTGGCGTGATGGCACGATGCAATCTTGGTATTTCGTACCAAAGGATAGAGTCAATCAGATGAGAGAGTATATACCCGTTCGCAAACCAATATATTGTCGAGAATTCCCAACAAGTTGGAGAGACATTGATCAAGGTATAGAAGGGCTCACAGAGGAGACAAAATAAAACATAAGATGTGAGCAAAAGAGTGAGCAAAATTTAGTGAGCTTTAAAATTAACCGGTCTACTCTAGATATACTATGCATTAGATGGCGTCAGACATCTTTGATAGTTCTAAAGGCGCCAGTAGTAGAGATCGACGACCGAAGAGATCAGAAATAGGCTTGTAAGCTAAGATTTCATTGCAAAGGCACTGTGAATGTGCGAGTCACTTATTTTTCAGTCTTATAATAGGTCATGCCATGATTGACGAAAATCAACAGCATAATCACAAACTAAGAGGAAGCAACCACAACAGTACTAGAAGAAGTTGATATAAAGATGCAGACGGATCGAGGCCTCCAGGCCTGTATTGGTGTAGTATTAGCATTTTCTCTTCTCTGGACAATCGCAATAATGATACCCGACGATCGTGGACGATCAGTTGTAAGGGTACGATCTAATAATTCCAATCGACTATCAGTTGACAATTCTAATAATCAGTTAACTAGTGACGTGAACAAATATAGTGGAAGTCAAGCGTCTTCTTCTTCAAGGAATTTATCATCAGCTAATCATCAGGTATCATCAAATCAAGCAACACAACAGGCTTCCTTCGGAGCAACAAATCAATCATCTAGTAGTACGGTATCTAATGACAACAACTCTAATATCAGTTCATCTTCATCAAATAAAGATCAAAAGAAGAAAGCTCCACTCTTTCCACGATGGGCTTGGTTTGGAATGTTTATAGTATTTCATGCACAGCGTTTCATAAAAAAAATCAGAAAGAGACACTACTCGTCTCAACCATACACTGGGGAAGGTTTCTATCATCACAAATCTGGAAGTCTTGATGATCAAAGGTTTTTATATGATACTAGTGGTCTCAATTCATACTATGGTTTGGAATATGAAGATGATACTAGCAAATATGGCTCAACTTCCCAGACTAATTGGTCCGGAGATGCCATGGATAAGTTTGACATGGAGGATATACTATCACAGAGCTCAGATGATTTGTTAAATACAAGTTTAGATGATTCCGACTTGGATGATTTGTTGGAGTTGTAGGGTGTGTTGTCAAAGAAGGATAATAAATGTGATGATTCAGAGAGGTATATCCGATATAAGTGTAACGCATTGAAGTATGTGTGTAAAGTAGTAGAAACAGTCACTATTATTCATCCACATTAACCTCCTGCTTCACTCTTGTCTTGACCTTCTCCTTAAACATTACATGGGCTTCATCCCAGGCTTTCTTCCATGCTTCCTTCTTATCTTGTTGACTATTATCACCTTTACTACCTCTTCCTTGAATAGTTGACACATTGATTTGAGGAAAACCAACCAATGGACAATCCCACCATAATACCAACCCTGCCATTGGTACTGCCTTGGGCAATGTAATTGAAACAAGTTTAGTACATTTACTATTATCCTTAAGATGATGATTGTCTTCAATCTCAAAATCGATCTCGTCTTCACCTTCGTTTAAATGTATTGGACGGGGTAAGCTGCCGTAAAGTAGCATTGTCTCCCCTCCTTTCTCATCAAGTGATGTTACTTCTATTGAACCAAATGACGGATCATGACTCATAATACCACCACCGCTTCCAACTGCAGAGAATCGATCAGTATACTTTAATGCACCTTTCACATAAACTCTTATACTTTTTGATGGAAATTTGGATGGTGGAAAACCTATTCGTAAGGTAACTGTATATCTATCTTGTGACCAATATATTGGAAGCTTAATATCTTCTTCTTTATTTGATGTAGGACTATTTACTGTGCAATAATGTTCTCCACCATTCAATGTAAGTTTAGATTGCAATTGTTTATTATTATTCATCTTAGTATCTTGTTGCATATTATCCTTAGATTTGTTGTTGATATCATTCATTGTACTTATATCAATAGTATCTCCACTAACACTACTAGATACTACGGGTATATCAGCTGTTGTACTACTTTGTGATTGTCTTGGTTGTGAAGTTGATGAAGATTTGCTAATCTCAATATTTCCATCCCCTCCAAATGTTACACTGCTCTCTGAGTCTAAAGCTGTTACCCGAGGCACTTTACTATCCTCCTCTTCATTATCAGAAGAGTCACTGAAGTCCATCTTATCCCATTTCGAATAATCAACCATCTGATCCCTTCTAATTGCTAATCACAATCAACAAACAACACTTGCCAAAGGGTATCCTCAAACTCAAAATTTATTATCCTCACCGAGCCACAACCAATCTGAATGTAGATTTATTGGCTGTGGCGTAATAGGGGACCACAACCAATCTATGTAGATTAAAGATTTATCGGCTGTGGTAGCCGGTGGCATATCCCTATTCCTAATCGATAAGTTAGACGACCAGCTTCTTGATATCAGATGGTTAGGATATCTAATCCTAAGTGTATCTATATAGCCTCTGCTGCACACAACGAGAAAATCTTACACTCTCATATTTTTTTGATGAGGTCGATAGTCGATATCATAATATCGATGTCTAAGAGAGCCGAATAAAAGAAAGGATATAGATATACTACAGTTCATATTTATTATCAATTTATAATTCCCTGTTGGCCGGTGTTAATACCAGAGAGCCGCAAGTTTTATTGCAACACACACATACTTATCAGAATTATTGTACATCATGGCAGCCGAAGAAGATAAAGAACATATCGATTCCGAGGAGGAAGATGAAGATTATGTACCTGGTATTGATCCCAATGAAGAAGCGGCTTCTGACGATGATGATGATGCAGCCGGTGGTGATGGCGCAACTGAAGACGACGGACCAATCATACTTTCAATAACAAAACAAAAAGCTGTAGATGATGCCTTTTATGACCTATTTGGATATCATTACACCGCTACAAATACAAAGTCTAATGATAAAATACCAACAAAGAGTAAACACACGATAACCAAACAAAAACGGATATTATCAACAATATTTGGTAATCGATCATGTAACAAACTTATCAATAATGCAAAGTCAATAGCTTCATTGGCAAGAGCAAAACCTAGTAGTGGTGGTATGTTACGTCTTGAAAAACGAACAATCACTGAAGTGAAACGATTTGCGGGACAGGAGATTAAGATTGAAAAGGTTGTTATGGTTCCGGTCATGCTGGGTGATGGCGATAAAAAGATTGCATCACAGTCATTATCAAATAATACGACCAACAATACTAGTAGCACTGCAACTACATCATCAGCGTCAGCTACTGCAGGAAGAAAGGCAAAGGGAGTAGACAATCTACTACATGAAATGTCTAAACCAGAAAAGTTATCAACCGTAGCCAAAACAAGTGCCGATTGGGACTTATTCAAGTCAAAGAATGCCGATGCATCATTGAAGGAACAATTGGAAAGTCAGGCAACGGGTAATGATGCATACTT
>Ga0214477_100531_pt1 | contig 26276 bp, 22 predicted proteins | sample M1_20Mar14CPVII9_FD_165058 | JGI IMG/M metagenome (GOLD analysis project Ga0214477, IMG submission 165058) | Marine eukaryotic communities from Monterey Bay, California, United States - M1_20Mar14CPVII9sort6BwellC16 | ecosystem: Environmental > Aquatic > Marine > Unclassified | place: USA...
CTACATATATATATATATAAAATAGTACCTCTAGAGACGACAAACAAACTTACCGACACTGCCTGTACACGGACCAGATTGACATCCAGTTCCACAATATGCATCAGACGTTCCACACCATCCATATTGACTACAGCAATATGAGTTTGGACAGAGAGCATTATTTCCTTGTGATCCGCATTGATTTGCTTTTGTTTGTGTTATTATTGATAGAATGATAATGATGCATAATATATTATTGAAGAGATGCATGATTATAATAGATGTAATCTTCTATTAGCCTAAACAAACCGCACCATTTATATATCTATTGTTTGTATCATCATGTTCTAACTCTTATCTCCGAGTGCTTACAATATACTTTGTTTGAACGGGTTGACCGGAGGCGGGTATAAAATTTTCTAGGGGCTGAGCTAAGTTGCAGCAACATTCGCAAAAGGTACTCAGAGAGATATAATCGAGCGAGGGACTTTAAGGCTAGTGTTAGAGATAGGTAGAGATAGAGATATTTGAATTGATGATGAAGGTGATACATCATAGCAAAGCAGTAGGGAAAGGATGGTAATATTGAATCTATTCATGTAGATACAGGATACCGCAGTTGTTTTTTGAGTTATTGACTTATGTATCTTTACTAGTGCAGCAATACTACTACATGCATAGTAATACTGCTCATATCGATCATTCATCTTTAAGATTATGATCTCTGCTGTTGATGAAGGAGGAAGAGGCCTCAGCTGCAAGTGGAAAGGAAAGTAGAAGCAATTATCTCTGCATGCGGTATCCTTTTTTCATGCATTTTTTTGATATCTTGCCTCGAGACAATGATGCTATCATCAAAGATCTTGCTGATACTACACGTATGCAAGATCGAGACCACTCTATCTCCCCTCGCCAGATATCTTCTTGAGAGTAAAAGCTCATAATAATAATAATCGAGCTGTAGAATTACACCCAGAATAAAAGTAAAAAATTCAAATTACTCTCTCCTCCCCATATCAGAACTAGTATTGCAACATTATTCCAAGTTATTCTTATAGCGCTTAGAAATCAATAAAAGATATATCAACAACATACAACACAATTACAATGACATCCTACACAAAACCATCGTCCAACTTTGATCTATCGTCACCATCACCAGTATACACACTTAATTCTGGACATACAATGCCAATCATTGCTTACGGTACTTTCCGATCAGCTCCTGGAGAAGTAGGACCAGCGGTCATCGAAGCAATAAAGGCAGGATATCGTCATCTTGATCTTGCACATGTATATGGAAATGAGAAAGAGATTGGAGAGGCATTAAAACAAGTATTCAATGAAGGATTAGTGAAAAGAGAAGACTTATTCATTACCGGAAAGTTATGGAATAGCGATCATGATGTTGAGATTGTACCAAAGGCATGTGCTCACTCGCTAGAGAATCTCGGATTAGATTACTTTGATTTGTATTTGATTCATTTTCCTGTTTGTTGGAAACACACCGGACTAGAAACACCTTCATGGGGAAAGTCTGAGTTAGGAGATACGCCATTGATTGATACATGGAGAGCAATGGAAGCTTTGGTAGAGAAGGGCATATGTAAAAGTATTGGTGTGAGTAACTACCCATTAATGTTGATGCATGATTTGGTAACACAAGCAAAGATTCAACCATCATGTAACCAAATCGAAGTTCATGTATACTACCAACGAGAGAGTTTAGTTAATTACTGCTTGGCTAGAAATGTAAGTCTGCTCATTGTGTTGATTGTTTACAGACTTTGCATGAATTTGATACTCATATCACATATCTTCTCTCCTCCAACCATAAGATTTGTGTAACTGCACATACACCGCTTGGAGGAGGAACTGCCAATGCCTCAGCTGGATGGACAGAAACATTGATACCATTGAAGGACAAAGTCATTGTAGATATTGCCGAAGCACATAAGAAGAGTCCAGCACAGGTTCTCTTAAGATTCTTGTTGCAGTTGGGCATTGTGATATTACCGAAATCTGTAAAGGCACATCGTATGGCAGAGAATAAAGATATCCTTGGTTTTGAATTGACTGAAGATGATATGAAAAAGATTAAGACTTTGGATAAGTATATTTCATATAAGACAAACCCCAACCCTTTATCTGCATTCTTGGGAGGCAAAGATGCTTATTCTGCTGACGGGACAGATATTTTCGATTGAGTGATCATATTGTCTGATATGTATCGATATGGTATGTATATGATACACTGTGTGGTATGCTGTATAAGTATCTACTTGGTGCTATTGTCAACTAGGGTAGAGTAAAGAAAGTAAAGAGAGTTCTTGGATGTTATGAGATAGATATAGTGCACTTAAGCTTAGTGATGCTATATAGAGAACTGAACATCTTTTGAACATGTGTATAGTTAGTAGCACCCGAATCTTCCCGTCAGCTAGTTCTTTCACAGGCATTCCATTCGTCGAGTACTCTCCATCATATCCAGTCTCACATATGATCTTCTTCCGTCGGCATCTTTACTTCGATAGAATACTCTCTTTATCTACTATATGATAGCCTTCAGTACATGTGGTACAAGGTTGTCGAGCACGTATTGTAGTCTCTGCAAAGCGATGGCGTAGGGAAGGGGTCTCTGTTATCGTCATTAGCATTGGCAATTCTCTTCTCCGAGATATGTATGCGTCGGTATGGACGATCGATAGCATGTGTATAGTACAAGTATCGTCCATAGCAATAAAATCATTCTCCGTGTATCTTGATGGTGTAGGTGTTCTTTTTGAGACGATCAACGAGGCAACTGACGACCGCGCGCGCGACGCTCTCTGCAAATGATGGATAGCGTTGTAAAGAACTTCATCGTTGATAATGTTGTATATGTTCTGCAGGTTGGTAATGAAAGTGATTTGCAATGGATAACTTATGATAATTGTGAGCACTACAACAGCATCTCACGCTAGCATATTGAGTCAATGCCATTGCCTCATGCTGACAAAGAGAGTTAGCAGATTGATTTGTCTATTTTGTGCTGAATCATTCAATAGCGCGTGTCGATTCAATTTTGTCGACAACTCAATAATAGACCCATACGGCTTACCTTATATCGACAAAGATGTTATCTACATCATATTCATTACTACCAATAGTTATATTGGTTCAAATATTAATATTAATGACGGCACCGCTGGTATCCTCATTTTCAACAACATCAACATTGACAATGCAAAGAAGAAGTTCCACTGCATTTGTTCTTCCTTCATATTATACACATTCATTAGTATCAAATCAACAGACGAATCCTTTTAATAAACATACTACTATTAGAAATAAACTCACTAATACCAGAAATGAGCACACTACTATTAGAAATGTCAATACTCATCTAATGGCTATAGATCCAATGCAGCAAGCATCAGAAGTAGAAGTAGTAGACAATTTACAAGTAGACAATTTACAAATTGAACAACTCAGTCCTGAAACAACGATTATAGTATTCATAATTGGCGTTATACCTTTTGTTTGGGCTACTTGGGAGTTCTGGAGAAGGATAGCTGTAGGTGCTAGTTTTGGCACAGGAAAAGACTCAGTCGTAATACCTAGTCCATTTGAGGAAACCGATAATGATCTGATAATGATTGGAGAAGATGGCAATCCACTTAGCTCGCGAGGTAGACAGACATTGGACAGAGGTGCATTGACGGTAGCATATGTACTATTTGCAGTTGCAGGAGGTTCAATTGCCATTGCCATTGCAAGTGTTGTAATGGGGCCAGCTCCTCCTCCAATGTAGTAATGAAAGAGAAGAACAATGCATACATATCATATGCTAACCGCATTAAACTGACGGGCATAATCTTCTTTTCTAGTGTAAATAAAGTATAGCGTATCTCAATTACAATCTAGTGTTACATGTAAAATTAGCTCATTTCAAATGCTCATGGGCGTGCCGTAAAGAGTAAACTCCTAATACTTCCGTACATATCTGCCCTTCCTTACCTCTCATCCCAATTACCTCCAGTAGAATTACTCAACGCCTTTCCATGTTCAATCCTATCTTTCAAGGTGTTCCTTCTATTCGCTTGTCTCGTCTCCCAAGCAGCTGCCCGATGAGATGCTTTATATTTTTGCATGTCTTCTGTTTCTGATTCCGGCCATGTGTTGCTGTGTGTATCAGACAATGAATGCCCACTTTCAAGACGACTTTTTAATGAATCCTTGCGTTGTATTGATCGCGTTCTATGTTGTTTAGCATCTAATTCATCATTCATCATCTGTTTTCTTTCTTTTTCTTCTGACTTTGACATTGCTGCAATTTGATATGGACTCTTGCCAGCATGTTCATCTCTTCCCAACCCAAATATGGGGTGTAACAAATGTACGGCATTCTTGCCTACAGAATAATACGGAAGTGAAGGTTAGTGATGAGAATACTATATAATCAATGTATGCATATTATGATTATGATATGCACAGAGTATACACTTACCAGCTGTCGTGCTCAATACAAGACTACCAAGAGCACCTCCACCAAACAATGAAAGCATAAAGGTATTCTTACACAATGGAGGGACGACTCTTAAACATTTGTATATCATGCTATTTGTATCAACTTTCCCTTGAGCAACAGCTTGTGCAGCAGTTAAATTGTCTGGTAATACATACTTTGTTTGCAATTTGTGTATAATGTAATGGCCAAATGAGCCAGTAAATGTGCCCGCAACCAATCCAAATATTCCATTAATCCAAACCGCACGACGAACATCAGCCACGGTCTTTATATCATCAGGTGACATACTATCTGGTGGAGTAAAAGCTGACATAATAATAATAATATGATGAATGACTTTATTCTTGTGTTATTATCTTGTTGATGTAAGTACCCAAACTTGATTCGCAGATCAACCAGAGCAATATAAGTATAATAATACAAATATGATAATATAATCCTATCCTATCGACGCTGATCACTACTAACTACATACACTGCTCTTTCTTTTACCGCTATGAGGTGCAAGAGTCAGAACAACTCACCTCGGGCGGGCGCCAGGCGGCGGAAAAAAAATTTGTTGAAAGATCCGGTAATATTGCAAAAAGATAGATATGAAGTCATGATGGTGGCAATCATGACATAATATAAAGCCTACCATTGCAACTGTATGACACACGGCACTGTAGGCGATGCAGTAGAGGAATAGTCCTTTATCTTTATATTATTGTTCAGCAGAAGGGGGTATCATCTTAGCTCGCCCTATTTATCACCTTCATATTTATATTATTGTTCAGCAGTAGATACTAGTGTGTTGAGGGTATTATCGACACATATCACTTAACAATATCTAACAATAGAGAGTATTGTCGATCTAAACAAAACAGTACAGAAAACAGTATGGCTTTCTCTTTGGATATCGATCAACTATGTACCTTAAATGTTATGTTAACAATAGCAATTGCAATGACTTAGTTTGGTATATTAGTTTAGATATCTTCAAAAAGTACATCTACAATTCACTCGAGAATAAAGATTGGTGGCATTCTAATGCATTATGAAAGTCAGACGTATCATGTGAATTCAAGTGTTCAATATAACGTGTCGGTGATTTGACTACTTCACTTGAACTTGTTTGCCTTTATTTGATTGCCATTTCAAGTCATGTGTACTAACATATATGTTACTATCATCTCCTCTCTTTTGTCGTCATAAATCGTGATAACGCGCATCTTCCAGCACCTACCACATCAATGATGTCAAACTTTGGATATCCCAAATCTCAAACTGATAAGTTTCCAGATGGTGTCACAGAAGAGATGGCTAGAGACTTTTATGCAGCCCTGATTGCAATATGCTCTAGTCACTTTATCTGTGCTCTCCCAATGTTGCCAGTTCTAGTAAATGGTTGGGAAAACTCACCAGATTCATACAAGATTATGTTCATATTAGGGACTCTGGGTGATGTAGGCTTTGACATCTACGATTTTGCTCAAAATACCGTGAGATGCTTCAAAAAGGGGGTTGCTCTGCCTATACCAATTGAAACATGGGTCATCGTATGTTTAATGCACCATACTACCGCTTTGGCTTTAGTGATTCCGATGAACCTGAAGTACAGTCATAGATTTGAGTATCATCAAACGGCCGTGTCATTACTCATGGCAGCAGCAATTTGTTACGGCATTGGCTGTTATAAGTTTGCCATTGATATTGGAAAGAAGACGAGTTTTTACTTGTACAAGCTCATGGTGGTTTTTCAATTGGCAATCATTCTCTATACTCGAGTTTATTTATGGTTCCCAACCGCAAGCTCGTTTCGATCTCATCTCAAGGAAGAGAATGATACCGCATTCTTATATGGTGCATCCGTTATGATCTTTATCTTTAGCCTTTTTAACATGATCCTGGTGGCTGATGGTGTGAAGGCTGTTGTTAAATGTCTCCCCAAACCCTTCCCTAAAAACAAAGCAGAGAAGGAAGAAACAAAGCAAACATTCCGTCGTGCTAGTCAGGGTATTGACGCGCTAGGCTTAGGAGCTTTGGCCGAGGTTACGGGTATGATGCATAGGAGAAAGTTCAAAGCGGCAGTTCATACTGTCATGGCTGCCAATAGGATGAGCTCATCAATGGATAGTGATAAAGGAAAGAGTGATTAAGTTGCCTGTATTGGATTGTGTTGATTGCAAAGTGTGATTTGTATAGGAAGAATCAGGCTTAAGATAATTTTGCTTTTGTATCTTTTCACATCCATTATTACAATTAGCCGCTTATCTGACTTGCTTAATACTGCCATTGTTAGACATACCTCTAGAGTCTCAGAAGATTAAGCTTGCTTGTCCTTTTATACCTACAACATTTTCCTAACTGTTCAATGTATTACCCTCTTTATCACATTGGGTATATATAATCCAATGTAATTGTTGTAACATTATCATTTAAGCCAATCCAACACCCAAAACAACAATTAATGCAACTACCAATATACATATCCCACCACAAATATACTTATCAGTCTTATCTAATTGCCAAAACCCTAATGTTTCACCCTCTAACATTTCCTCCTCCATTATCATCTGTTCCATTTCAACATCGGCTGCAATTAATTCATCTGGATTAATCTGTGGTTCGGCTGCATTATTACCAGCTTCGGCGGCATCGGCTGGATCTTCTGGTTCTAATCCAGCACGTTGTCTTGCTCGTCGTCTTGCCGATGCTGATCTTCTAACTCGTGGACCTTGTCGTCGTCCACCAGGAGCTGCCTGTGCCACCGCGAATGCACCCACTCCTCCGGAATTGGCCACACGACGCATTGCGGCCTCATCTGACTTAACCCTTTCATCTCTTGTGCGAGAGTCATTAATACCCTCCACCATTTGTGCACCTGGCACTCTAGATTCGTCGTGTTCTCTTGGCATTATGCAGTTGTTGTTTTATAAGATATTTTGTTTAAATCTTGACTAAATCAATTGCAATGTTATATCACAGGCTGTTGTGTATTATTAGTTTGATGTTCAACTTGACATATAAATCAAAAAATTGCAGTATGACCGATCTCAAAAAGTAGCTCGAATCGCGACTTATTAAGTTATTGCCTCGAGATTTAAATCAATGATCGATTAGATAATATACTAACAGTTATTGTCGGCTATAAAGATATATGCACTGGTTATATTGTTATTAATAGCATCCTATTAGAGGCTCATCTCATTTATTGTTTTACTAAGCCTTCTGTGGGTCGATACGTAGCTAAGATTGTATCCTAAGTATCAACCTCCCATGTTCGGCAAACATCTACTCAAATCTGCACCAACAGATAACAATACGCTATGTATTTATGTACAACAAACCACCAATCAAATATATTAACTAATCAATTCTATCAGTAAATAAATAGTTTTGCAATTCACCACCACAAAACATATAAAACAATATAACACAACAACAACATGTCAATTTTAGAGTATAATGGAGCAGCAATTATCGGTATGTCCGGTAAAGATTGTGTAGGAATAGCATCCGATAATCGTATGGGTATACAATTCCAAACAGTAGCAATGGATTTTAAGAAAATATTTAAAATGAATGATAAGTTATTCGTAGGATTGGCCGGCTTGGCAAGTGATGTACAAACACTTGATCAATTATTACGTTTTCGTATGAATTTATATGAATTACGCGAAGAACGTGAAATGACACCAGCGGTATTTACTAATTTGTTAAGTACAATGTTATATGAGAAGCGGTTTGGTCCATACTTTTGTGAACCGGTAATTGCAGGGTTGGATGAGAAGGGACAGCCTCATTTATCTACAATGGATTTAATTGGTGCACAGGCTGGTGCTAAAGATTTTGTAGTTGCCGGTACCTGTGAGGGTAATTTGTACGGTATGTGTGAAACATTATGGAAACCAGATATGGATAAGGAGGTATTATTTGAAACATTGGCACAGGCCTTGTTGGCTAGTGTTGATAGGGATGCCTTGAGTGGTTGGGGTGGTGTTGTGCATATTATTACAAAGGATGGGGTTATTTCTAGGGAATTGAAGGGAAGGCAGGATTAGATATATTAGCATATTACAGGTCTTTCGGGGACAAGATATGTGAGTGAGGATTAATCGAGGTTGGTTTTGGATGTGACTTGTTGAGTCTAAAGACAAAAATTATTGTTTGGAGGAAACGAGGTAGCAAGCAAGTCAACTGTATAGTTATTATCATTCATGCATGCAATACCCACTTCTTGTACTGAATACGTATGATAATTTTCATTACCTACTACCACTCTACAGTTGTGGGATTCTATATTCATATAACCATTACAGGAAAACGAGACTACTACTAATAATATTATGTCGAAAGGTAATTTCACCAACTTTACCACCCATAGGTACATCTACCGTAGCAATCTTTTTGAATACATAGCTTACATCGACGTTCTCCACAAATCTCTCTTCCCCGATCAGGATAAACAAAGTATTGATTGTGATATTCATCTGATACCTCATCTCCACAAATATCAATACAGTCTTTACAACTCACTGTGCAGCACACACCATCATCCGGATAACAAATTATTCTTTCACTCTTTACTAAAACTTTTCCACAATGACCAGGCACGCATAAATATCCTCCACTATTTTCACCTGTCGGTGGTCGGAAACCGCATCTCTTCGATGCATTCGCTCGGCATTTACTGTAGTGTTTCGCAAAACAAGGATTACAGAACTCTTTGTCACATAACCAACACTTGTTATATGATCCTTTTGCTGACGGTGACCCATCTTCATTCTGTTCCTCCCAGCAATCAATTAGGGCATCCCCACTCGACTCATTCTCAAAGAAACAGCTTTCTACAATCTGATCGAAGCAACCAGGACAACTAATATGTTTCACACAAGTTTCAACACAACATCGATTGTCTGATTTATCAAATGTTTTGTAAAACTCATTACATTCAGCACAATATGAGTCTGGACCATCTACAGACTTCATATGTTTCAAAGCATCATCACGTTTTGCTGATAATTCCTTTTCTCTTTTCTTAATGTAGGCCTCTTCCTCATCGTCTAGCTTCATCATTTGTAACCTCAACTTTCTTCTTCTATCTGCAGTCGTTGCGGCAGCCTCATCTGGTATCGATAAGAATTCATCAATCAATGATTTCTCTACCGCTCTACATGAAATTGTTGCTAATGAATCTGGTTGCTTTTGTTCTTCTACTGATGCATCGGCTTCCTCCTCGCCCATATCAGACAAAGAACCGCTAGCATCACTATCACTCATCATCGTGCTTTTCGTATTAGCCTATTATACTTTGATGTTAGATCTCTCCTCTTTAATCGATATGTAGCAATACGTTAAAGACAGGATGGGAGGTTATGAGGTAGTTATAGGAGTGTGCAGTTTAGTAATCCAACTGAAATATCCCGTCGCCAGACTATTCATCGGAAGAACATCAACGACAACTAAAGCCACGCTAATATTATGAATACCAATAAGCACACACCGATCAATTCATCTTATATACTTCTTTGTGATTTCGTTTGATCGCCAATTCATCAAATATCTTTTTTCTCCCCTCAACTCCGCGATGCGATGACGAGTATAAGGATTATCACCACTAGCCACTAATTAAATTCAATAATAGAGATCAAAATCAGTAGGCTAATAGAAATATTCTCCGTTAATCATGAGCTCTCCTACTTGTACCGTCGATGGCAATATCCTCAATGAAAATACAGTCGGTCAAATGGATGATCTCGGATTGTCTGTCTTTGCAAAGTTATGCGGAGTTAACCGTGGAGCGTTCGTATTAGATCCACCAGATGGTAAAACATATGGGTGAGTTATGTAGTTCATTGTAATAGTATGGTGTATAGCTGCATTATTGTTGCAATGTATTGGTGTAATCGATGATATACTTTATGCTCACATCTTATGCACAACATCTTTATTTTATAGTTGCACAGCATTCCCCGAAGTCTTCTCAACAAATGCTGGTCTAGATTCATCTGCTGCCATCCCCGACTCTGCAAACTTGACACAAACATTCACAGCTGGTAATATTACTGCCGCCGCTACTCTAGATATTGTCAATCAATACCTCACCGCTGTATACTCATCTTCCGATGGAGTTGCATTAAATCCCTATGCGTGTGATATGAACGGACTGGCTACATTAGATAATTGTGATAGTGATTCTAAATCCAACACATCTAACAGTTTACGATCGGATGGTGATATTGTAAAGAGTGTTACATTGGCCGGTGCTTTTATTTCACAACCATGGGCAACTGGAGGAAAGGAGGAGCTATCGATGGACGAAGTGAAAGATTTTTATTCATCCAAAGACTTTCAAGAAATGGCTGAGTTGGGTGTGAATACTGTACAAATTCCAGTTCCTTGTGATGCATTCTATAAACAGGGTGAGGTTGCTGATACTGTATCACACTTGTTGGAGAAGGCAGACAAGGCTGGATTATCTGCAATCATTACATTAGTTGCAATGGATATGGAAGATGAGGATATTACTGCTGATATGATTGATGAACATATCTCAGCAGCTGCCAAGTTTGCAAGTGATTCGTCTACTGTTATTGCATTACAGTTGCCTTCACCCAATTCATCTTTATTAAGTGCAGTAAGATCAGAGACTTCTGATTTAGCCGTACTTGTTCCAACTAACAAGGGACAGCTGAGCAATCTATCATTCCCTCCTGACAGTCGTGTCTTTGCTGCTTTGGACGTTTGGCAGTCTACATCAATTGCTGATATTGCCTCGTCGGATAGTGAAAGTGATCGTATGAAAATGTTTTACCGTGAGTTGTATGATCATTGAACAACAATTAATGCACATGTTACTTTCATCTAACTTTACTTTTCCTTCTCCAACCTCAGATGAAAGTATCACGTGTATTGATAGGAGTCCAATTGAATGGCTAGACTGCTTCAAAAACATGCCTGTATATGTAACGTCAGGATTCGATCTCGCCATTGATGACTGCATCAATCAAGATAGTGATGATTTTACTGACTATGGACAGTGTGATCGTTTCGATGAAACGACTACCTCTGGATGGTGGGACCGTCATCGATTGTCGTTGGTATCTCGTCAAATGTTTGCTTACTCACAGGGACTTGGGTGGAGCTTCTCAGCTTGGAAATTGTATGAGGATGATACTGATGGTTCTATTCAAGCTCCTGCCAACTTATTATGTCTTCGAGATGTGGCTGCTGCCGGATTGATGCCAGCTCTTTCGAGTACTTCTAACTCTTCAGAGTTGGGTTTGGCGTGTCTGAATGGTCCACAACCTGACTTTGTCATGGGTGATGAAACCTATGCCCCCACAGCCGCCCCTCATGATTGTGGCAATGGATGGTGGAATGCCACTACGCTACAATGTGACTATTGGGTACCACCCCCACCCGCTCCCAAGCCTACCGACTACCCATCTTTGCTCAAGGGTGCCGCCGGAGGTGCTGTTGTTGCCTTGCTAGTGAGTTGGTTTATGAATAAGAGGAGGTCTGGAAACTCATATGATGCGTTGCCTTAAAAATGTTTGGTATGATTGATTGAGATTGAGAGTAGTAGTAGAAGTAGAAGTGCTATAATGTTTAAAAGAAGACAGAAGAAGTATCTAAACAGAAGCTAAGCTGACTTCTACTCTAGCCTCTCTCCGCCTGCCTACGAGCGAGTAGCAGGTGGGTAGGATACCGTTCTCAACTCTCATAAAATCAGATGCAATGTGATGTGTCAACTAGTCTTATTATTAATTTATTGCATCTCCTCATTACCTCCTTCTACCTCTACTTTGTTTGATAGCTATACTGATTTGAGGTTTACATGTTGATGGTTGACGTTGTATTTCCATCAGTATTGAGCTATAAAAGAAGATATTTATTACCACTTTCAACACAACAGACAACATGACCACTACTACCAGAAATCCCCTTGAGGAGATTACAAATGCAATTGGTTCTTCTTTAATAGATTTGTGGCAGCCGCGTGATTGGCCGCATCGTCGTGGTGATACCCTTACACTTGATCTGCACTCCAATCCTCTCACAGCATCGAGCCCAGGTAGAAGACCTGTACGATGTGAACACTGCAATCGAGATTGTTTATGTATTCATGATAATATACTATGCTGGAAGTGTAAAGGGTGCTTCTGTTTTCATTGCACTGGAGGCGGCGATCCTTCTCGTGTATGTAATATGCCAGCGGCATCCCTTTTGGAGAGAGGATTTGGTACATGCTTCAATTGCAATGAGCCACTTCGTTCAATTGCACTTGTGGATTGTTTTCGTACCATAATTGAAGCAGGGGGTTGTTTTATTGGTAGGAATAACCCAAGTGTTCGTGGTTTGGACATTGGAAATACAGGGCAGTCACTTGTAGCAGAGGCAGAGGATGCATTAACAAGAGCGAGAGATGCCATGTCAGATGAAAGTAAAAAGGAGTATGCCATATCTGAATTTACCCATGCAATAAACGCCATAAATTATTTGACGTCAGCCTCCAACGGTAAGAGATTAGTATTACGTGCACAAGACATCCTAATAATCGCACACCACGAACGAGCAGTATTGGAATTAGAAGAGGGGAGTAGTTCCGAACTTTGCAAAGCAATTGTAAAGGCATACCCCAGACAAAGTCATCGTAGTAGCGGAAAGAAGGATACAGTTTGGCATTTGACATCTACTGCCTTTAATAGTCTTTTCTATCCCCTTCCTGCTAATACAATGGTGGGATCAAATATTGGTGTAATGTTAAGAGTTGATATGCGAGATCAGAGTAAAAATATGGCATTTCAATCTGATGATTGGAAGAGACAATTGAAAATAGCAAACATGAGTGCTAATGAGCTGTCTATAATCGATATGGTAAAGGGTACTATGCCAAGTACTGATGGCATTGATTCGCGTTTTGATGGTCTTGGGGGTAAATGGAAAGGCGTGCTTGTGCATCAAATTGTGCCAAGGGCTCCAGGTGTCGTATCAATCAACTTAGAAGAGCACTCGTTTACATCAGGTTTTATTGTACAATTCATTCACAGTTTCTCAACTGACATCTCTGCTCGTGAGTATACTCGGCTTAAGACCGAAATGAAGGAGATCGGAGAAGAGACTGGCCCATTGAATGCCAAACACGATGCTACATTGACAAAGATACTGAAAAAGATGCTCTGTGAGTTGGAAGTTAGTGACTTTCATAAGCTGCATGTTCTCAAGGGGGCACATGGCCCAAATTTATCCATATCAGTGGTTGTGACCATTGGGAATGTAGCAACAAAGATCTTTATGCAAACTACGTCAGAAAGCAATTTAAAGCCAGCGTGCTATTTGGCAGCCAGGGCTATTGCCTATCTCGATGGGCAACTACAAGAGTTCAAAGCCGCAGACCAAGTATCTATGCGGGAAGCACTACACCATCATCCAGATCTCACTCTATGTGCCTTCTGTGGCAAAGCTGGTCAGCCAACTCTAAAGAAGTGCAGCAAATGTTGTTTGTCGAAGTGTAAGTACTCTGTCTACATTCTCTCATATGTCATATCAACCTAATGTCCTTCTTCTTACCTTTACATACCCCAGATTGTAGTGTGGATTGTCAAAAGAGTCACTGGCAAATGAAAGGTATTTATGGACATAAGAGATTCTGTAAGAGTGTAGTCTCCAACTGATGGAAAACGAGATAATGTTAGAATATGACCAAGTAACAATTATAGATGTTTAGTTCAGTTTAAACAGTACTAAACCCAATCAATCTTGACACTCCCCATTGAAGATATGATGAACATCTCATCTCATTCCCTCTACCCCCAACTACCTACACAGCACTCTCTCTCTCTCTCTCTCTTTATTTATCTTTCTTACCCTCAGTATCATCATCCGCATCAACATCCTCCTTCTTCTTCTCAACCCCCTTGGCAACATCCACAACCAACTTAAACTCCTCCTCAACTCCCAAAAACTCTTGACTTTTAATAGTAACACAAAATTCATACTTCCCAGCCTCGACAGGGGGTGGTAAATGAATCTTAACCTTACCAGTCTTCTGCGCGACATTGGAAATAACAAATGGCCATCCAATAACAATACGATTTTCACAATTTGTTTCAGTACTAGCAAATTCTGTAGTAAATGATGAGATGGTTGAACTATCCAAAATTTTGTACAGTGAATCATTCTTTTCTTTTAAGAATTTCATGTGGTTGGATGCTGGATGATTTGCATCACCTAAGGCACCATCCCATGTTGTTACTGGTGTTACTCCATCAGTATCATCAACCTTACGTGCCCGTACCAAAATAAACCATGCCTCACGATATGCCTGCATGGCAATTTGAGGTGGGATACCCTGCTTTTGTGCCGCAGCCAATTTTTCTTTTGTAAATGATTCAGCATGTTGACGTGTTATTGTCATTTCCAATGCCATCTTCTCATCAGTCGTAGTAACCTGCTTAGTTTGCATAATTTGTTGTGCAATTTTATTCTTTTCTTCTTCCTTCTTATCGGCTGGTGATAATTTGTTACCATCCTTCTTTTCAGGTTCAGGTGTAGGCACACCCAAGAACTTATCATCCAAAATTAATTTCGGTGTACCACCTTGACCATATTGTTTAACCATTAATCCATTAAACCAATCACGTTGTTCAGTAGAGTTAACATCCATTAAACCAATTTTAAACATAACAATAGCATCTAATATACTTGATGCTAATCGGTATGAATGTAATGTACATGCCATACGTAACGTACCTTCTAATACCTGTCCAACACGTTGACGATATTCCATAGTTGCTTGGAAGTAGGTTGGATCAATTAATCCTTTGGGTCCAGCGGCCATTAGTTCAGGATGGGTATTTAACTTCTTGGCATTTAATCGTCCCATTGTCATTATTAATGCGCGTTTGACACCTGGATGGTTTAATGGTGATACCTTCTTACCATTCTCGTCTGTGAATTTCTTATTGTTCAATTCGGTAGATGTAAAGCCAGGCGGTGGCCAAACACCCAACTTGGTTAAGTTAGTAACCACCCATTCTTGTCCTAACACTCCATCATCAACACCCTCCAACTTTACCTTGGTAACATCAGTAACATCTTTTCCAGTAGCTTTAGCCAATCGTTTCTCTTCCTTCTCCTTCTCTTCTTTCGCTTTCTTGGCCGCCGCCGCGGCTGGATCATCTTCATCTTCTTCAGCCCATCCATCATCATCGAATAGATCATCCATTGATTTATGTGATGCTTCTGATTTCTTCTCAGCCAAGTGTGCTAATTTCTTTTCACGTAATTCATTTGCCAAGGCGACATGTTTGGAGGTAACGGCTACTGTGTCAGGTGTGGTGGCAATGGCGTATAATATTTCAAGTGGAGTCGATGTAGGACGGAGACAATTAACTAAATATGCTGCATCTGCTTTTGGATCAAGTGTTACCTTATTGTCAACCTTTTTCTTCTTATCAATACTATTAGTTAGTTTACTAACCTTTGGTGATTTCTGAATGTAACGTATTGATAAGAGGATTAGGATGATTAAGATGGAGAGGCCGCCGATTAGTGGTAGTGAAGATGAGGATGCTACCTCCTCGACAATCACTGGGATTTCTTGAGCAGCAGTTTCTTCGTCCATATTATTGATATATGGATGGGTATTGCAATAGTATAACCACTAAAGAGAGGTCTATTGAAGCAAATCAAAAATTTATGCGGATGAAACGTATGTGTGACGCCAATTGAAATTCACCGTATGTGCGTACGCTATTCGTCCAACTCTCCCGAAATACTAATTACGCAAACCTTTAAAGTACTCTAAAAGCTAACGATATCCTATAACCCCCGCCGTAATATACTATCTAATAATGTATTGGAGTAAAGAGGATACATTCAAACTACTAGGTCTCATATTATTCGTTGGTAGTTTTGTAATTGTATTACAACAATTATTAGCAGCTGAGGCAAGGTTGAATAATAAGGGTGGTAAGAAGAATTAAAACTATATATATAAAAAAAGAAGATGAGTAGTAGTACAATTGTTAATAATAGTAATTGGGAGGTAATGGAGGCAGCGGATGATAAGGAGGTATCCGAGAATAATGTCTCTACCAAGAAGAATATATCAACCGTTACATCAAACAGCAAGAGTATGAAAGGATTACAACTTATTCTATGCTCGTTATTGGGTATTAGTACCGCGGTAGGTATAACTGTAACTCGTTGGATATTATTGGAAACTGGTGAGGTGTTGTTACTATTTTCCAATAATAACAACGAGCCAGTTGAAGATGATGATGGCATATGTGAGAATTACACGAGTGATTCTGATTCTGCTTTAACTTCAACATGTACCACCCAAGATTATACTCCTCAAAGCACATCATTATCAAACCAAATTGGAGTAGTATTACAAACAATAGCATCATCCCAAAAATTACGATGTATACCAATTATCATACTACTTATATCATCAACTACATTACTAATTGGATTAATATCAACACGTCAAACTATTCAATATTATTATGAAAAGTTATACACAAAACAAAATGAATTGAAAGTAATATTGAATAAACAAATTGATACTACAGTACAATATATGGATAATTTAATATTAGATGATATGTTACACAAAATTACAAAGTATGGTATTGAAATTTCGTTTGGGTTATGGAGTGGATTGTTATTATATTCATTACCAGATGAATTGTTTACTACTAATTCTTCATTGTCTAATGCCAAGAATACAAGACGACGATTAGTAAATGCCACAGATCCAACATTAGACCGTGCATTATTTACTCAGGGTGGTATTTGGGATATAGTCCCTTTACAATTGAAGGATGTTTTATTGAAGAATAGTAGTATGAGTAGGTCGGGAGGCGGCGTTCAGAGATTGCAATTAACAAATAGTAGCGAAGAAGAGGAAGAGGGTACGGATACTACATATTCCGTGGAAAGCAACGAAGGTAGTTCTGAACTAGTTGCCTCTCCTACGGCATTGCCTGTGCCAATTCATATTGTCCATGCTAAATCAAATAACAACAGTGAGGAGAATACCAGCCCGGCTAATGATCAAGGCTCGAATGAAAGTATTGCAGATGTTTTATCTACAACTATTAATAATTTGATAGTTTCCAATATCACAGGTGGTGGTAGCACGATACATGGGCATCTACAGCCAAACATTCAAGGCACACAAGGAGAAGAGCCTCAAGAAGAAGAAGAAGACCCACTGAAGTTTCAACTTGACAAAGTGTTACATCATACAAGTTGCATTGCAACATTCCTATTCATGTTTCATCTACGTAGTAGTCCATCGACACGTCGAGCATGGGGATCTGCAGTGAAGATATTAACGTCGTTAGGTTTGGTTTCTACCGCCATTGGTGCTGGGGTTGCCTCAAGTATGTTAAGTTCAAGTGATCATTCCACAACTGCTGGAATTACCAATCCTCTAGTTGCCATGCTATACTCCAAGATGATGGATCAGTTGAGGATACCCAAGGCACTGCCGATAATGAATACTATCGGCAGTAGAATACAATGGTTACGAGAACAAGTTCAAAACAATCATCGCTTGAAGACAGTTGTAGCTTTGACAGTGTTCTACGGTATGAAGAGATACACTCTAAAAGGTGGCAAGAGACAACAAACTATCACGTCTAAGAGTAGATAAGGAATCTGTATAGTATGTATAACATAAATCACTATCAATCACTGCTTTCTGCTTTCTATTCCTACCTTATCCTCTTTTCTTGTTTCACATACACATTCAATTAGACGTCCATTGCTTGTTCTTATTTAGACATAATTGAGTTTACGAACTTTGGCCTTGGATCCTTTGCTAGCCTTTGATTTGCTTGCCTTTGATCTCGAACGTGTGGAGTCAGAGGAGATAGTACCAAAGGCTTGTACCTCACTGAGGCATACAGTAGGGCAAATAATGCCTCCAGTAGGGAAACCTATGCCTGTGCATTCACCCTCAACGTCAGTACGGATAATAGTAATAGTAAAATCGTCACCTGCTGACACACTGACTGGTGTAGTAAGAGGGTTAATTCCTGTATAAGCTCCATTGCCTGGATTCGATGGGAAGGTATACTCTTCCATACCAATCCTAATCTTTCCCGGAGCCCGAACTGAACTATTTGCGTCATCAACAGAAACGTATACTGCATTAACGTTTACATCTTCACCGAACCTTAACACAATTGGGAACTCGTCGGTTAAAGTAAATTCATTTCGGAAGTCCCAGCATACATACTTTTCTCCTTCGGTATCGCCTAATCCTAATGCTTTTAAAGTTGCAATTTCCCCATCGGTTAAGAGACCAGATCCACCCGACAGAGGTTGATACTGGTTTGGATCAGGTGCAAAACCGTTGTTTATGTTTGGGCATACTGGTACTGGTTGGAGATTCTCTCTAGGATACGCTGTATCGGGGAAGCATTGATCTCCATCAATCATATCATATGATGATATATTTAGCTTTTGGTTGCCCTTGGTATATCCGACGACAGCTCCACCGACGATGAACTTCAATGACGATGACAGTTTCATTATTAATATTATTATTGGTTTGATCTACAAGTTGATACTGAGACTGGATACGATATTGATACTAAGACTGATGATGGTACGATACTTGTCGACTTGTTGATATCTTTTGTGTTGCAATTGTTGTGTGATATCTCTTACCCTTAGTGAGATCTTAATGAAGTTGTGGCAATAGCACAATCACAATGTGGCATGAAGTTTATTTTCTTGTAAGATAGAAGGGCAATCTCTGTTTTCTTTAGATACCTTGCGGGTACTATGGCGAAGAAACGGGGTCATTTGGACTCACGCTTCACGCTTGCTCACAATCACCCACACATCCTCTCATCGGCCTCTACTTGCATCCTCATACCCTTTGCCCTTGCTTTGTGAATATCACCAGTACAATAGCATTATAACCCACTCTAGTTATCTTTCTCTTGGGTAGTAGTTGTCGGGCTAAACAACAACAAAAGATACCACAAAAGATACAGTACACATAATATTTTTTCTACTAAACAAACAATACATCAAAGAATGGTTGCAATAAGCAAAGGGGCCATGCCTCAAACCCCTTCACAGCCAACTGATGAAGAAAATCAGGAAGTTGTACCACTCGTAGACAAACCCGCTCCACTAAATGTTGATCAATCAGCAGACGCAACAAAGAGAGATGTAGGCGTAGCCGAATCACCAGCCTTTTGGTTATTCATGCTCTTCCTTGCCTCGGTTACAATGACTGTTGGTAATAAATACGTCATGAAGGCATGGGGTGACTTTGCCAATACATTAACATTACTACAGAATGGTACCGCTGTGTTATATCTTGCGATTAATAGACATTTTGGCGTATTAGAAATGAAACCTTTAACCGGCCAACAATGGAAAGTATTCGCTGCTACTGCCATCTTCTTAACTATGCAAATTGTTACATCACTTAAGGCATTACCATATGTTGCCATTGCAACTGTCGTTGTATTCCGTAATACATGTACGGTTATTATTGCAATTATTGATTATTGCTTCTTTGGGAATAAGTTTAGTAAATTACAGGTATTAAGTTTGGTGACAACTACTATCGGTATGTTAATTTATGCCGGGAAGGATATTAACTTTGATTTAGTTGGTTATCTATGGTTAGTGGGTAACTCATTCGCAACTATTATGAATACATTCTGGAATAAGGTGTTTATTACCAAGTATACAAAAGAATTAAAGATTCAAACAAGTTATGGAGTAAGTCTTATTCAACAGATTGAGACATTGCCGATTGTGTTTGTATTGGCGGCATTTAATAATGAGGGAGGTGCATACATAGCCTTTGTGCCAATGGATATCTATGCCAAGTTGACGGTTTTGGCCACATGTGCCGGAGGAGTATTGATTGGTATTGCATATCCCAAGTGCTTCTCCTTACTCTCGGGAACAAGTGTGGTAGTGGCAAGTACAGCAAACAAGGCAGTATCAATTATTATTGGCATGTATCTATTCGGTACCAAATTAAGCAGTGTGCAAGTACTTGGGCTGGGAATTTGTGTTGGTGGAAGTTTGTGGTATGCACTTGAGGGTAAGAGGAAGAAGTAAAAGGGAGAAGATGCTTGTAACCTGAATATTGAATTTTAGATATTGAATTTTAGGAAGAATTATTACGGGGTATTTGTGTACAAGAAGAGATGTGCTGACGGGGGAAATAGTTAAGAAGCACAAATAGATAAATAAAGGCATTATCCTAATAAATTCCTATACTTTACAGTTTTAGTTACATTCTCCTATGCAAGACTGGTGGAAACCATTCCTTGTTCTCTACAAGATTGGAAATCCCTCATCATCTTCTGAGCAAGCCAAGGTCGACGACGTACAAAGGTATGTTTCTCGGTCAGATCGCCTCTAAGCTCGGGATACTTCAGAAGTAGTTGTGTAGTTTTCATGTGAGAGATATGTTCGACCTTAGATAACTTGGCTCTTTCGCAATTGATGACAAGTTTTGTTTCGTCTTCCTCATCAGAGTCGTACAACATTGATAACGGTTGAGGTGCAATAGGTGACTCACGTTCCCAAACAGTAATACCAAGTTCATCATTACCGTACGTTTTTTGTACATCTCGTAGCATGAGCATATCAGTTACCAAAGTTTTCTCTACATCAGAAAGAATCTGTGCCTTGCGAACTTTTTGTATTGGTGGTCTAATCAGCTTGCGTATCATCTTATTCCAGTGCTGAGCATCTGAAGAAAGTTCGGAGTGTGCTTATTGTAACTCTTGAAACCTGGCTTCTTCTCGATCTCCTTAGCCTCCTCGACATTAAAGTTTAGTGGGAAGGTATCATAATCGCTCATCCAACCACCGTTTTGGCAATCACCGTTCAAGGCACCCATGGCCATCCATCTCCAGAAGCAACGTTGGTTGTATTCGCTCACACCGAGTTTTAACAATCGCTTGTAGTAATAGAAAAAGTCGGGGTGTTTCACTGCATCTTCTGGAAGATGCGCGTTATCGCAAGTTATGATGATGAAGAGAGATGATATTAACATATGTTAGTACATATGTTATGCAAGGGCAATCAATAAAGGCAAACTAAGGTCAAATAAAACAGCCAAATCGTCGAGACTTTATACTGAACACACAGAGTCATACAATAAAACAATACTAACGCGGACTTTCCTCTCGTTAGTACCTTGGTTTCGAATCCTATACTCTCCCAACTTTCTTTCCACACATTGATCAAGTCTTGATGTCCTTGATCAGTGCTTCCAGCTGTTATTTGTGAGCCATTTTCTTTTTCTATTGGCTCGAAAAATGTGTGCATAATCGGCTTCCTGTTTTTGTCACAAAGAGTGGCCGATCCTAGTCGACGATTAAGTATGTTAGGATACTGATCTGTTAACCATCGAGTGCTCGGCAATACTTGTTGAGCAATCTTTTTGAAGAGAGGCATCTTTGTACCCTCTTCGTCATCGTAAGATGTCGGGGACGTACATGAACTTCCTGATGCTTTAGAATATGAGCACTCTAGAACTGGTATCATCTTATTGCCGTCTGGTAACGACTCGATGATATCAATATAGTTAGATACTGGCTCGTATGCCTTGATCACTCGTCTAATAGGTCTTACGAAATCTTGCTTGAACATCCAGTCGACGAAACCTTCCTCTGTGCCAATCTGTTGAAAGAATCGTGAAGCCTGATCGGCAATCAACTTAGACTTGTCAACACGATTCCGAGCATATGCAAGCTTTTCTTGTAGGTCACTCAGATCTCCTTGAATTGGAATATAATGTTCCATTGGTTTGAGATGCTTGTGAAGAAAATAGTCGTCTTGATCATCAGTAAGACGGCGGAACAACAAGCCGGGCGGTACATCATCTTCCGATATGACATCAGATAAGCCTAGATCGATGTCGTACTTAGAACTGAGCAATCGACTTGACATGGCCTGATCACTCTGATATTGAAACCCTGGACAGAGAGTCCTTGTTATTGCCCACTGTTCGAAGCAATTCAGGTGTAATCCTGGCTTTGGCAATGGTATTAAGTTAGGGTAGAGCGTTTCATCTCGAAATACACCACCCAACACGAGCACCGGGGCCTTTCCTGATGTGTTTGGCAACTTGGAAACTTGAGTGTGAGGACGTTCACCAAATGCTATCGGAAAGGCAAACTCCTGAGATGCTAGTCCTCGAAAGCGTTCCCTGTTTACATGTTAATGTATTGAAAAATAGATCCAAGTTCAGTATGATGATGATGAGGTTGAAAAACAACACAAAAGAAGGGAAGAACAGTGACCTAAAAGACTTACGGGAAGTAGATCCTAATCATATTCAACAAACTGATCAGATTCCTAACATCAAAATAGTTTTCTTCTGATCCATGCTGTTCGGGCATATAAGCAATGAATTTATCAGTGGGCCTATACATAGATGGACGAAGAGGGAACGAGGTATTACAAAAAGGTAAGTATACTCAGATAGTGCATATCATGTGTTCATATAAGATGTGCATATCATATGTGCATATATCATGTGCACATACCACAAATCCTTGATCAAAAACACAAACAACAACTTACGGATCATACATGAGTATAGCAAATGCTGAATCAAACATATTCGCTTCTTCTATAGTATCAATGAGGTTATATGGTTTTATGATAACATCAGATTCTGCCAACAGGTGTCTTCGATCGGTGGTTATATATTCATCATCATTCAAGTCTTTTTTATACTCATCATCGTTATAATCATCATACGATGATAACACTGTTGTCGTTGGGAGATATTCTTCTTCATCGAATAAGAATACGCTTGCCATCATTGATATTGTTAATGCAAGTAGAAGTACTGATTTGGCAGACTTGAAGTGCCTTCGATGTTTGTTTGCAATTGCTGCAATCATGGCTCGATAGGATACTCGAGTGTCTAAGTATTATCAACCTTGCCACCTTTTGCAATTCTATTATTATCCGCGTTGTCAATAGCTCAACTATCTCTTCATATATGTATAGTAGGCTTAATGGTAGCATTAATAGACTACTACTATCTACCAACATCCTTCATTCGATAGTCATCTGACAAAAAATGTAAGATTAAGAATGACCGTGTCACACCGCTAAAATTTGAGCATCAAGCAACCCCACATATACTCTCTCCTCCATAGTCCATAGTTCATAGGTACCATATAAGAGAGAGAGGATTGCTATTAATACAGTCTACGGCGGCGGCGACATAAACATATATCTCGATCAATATGGTATTGCCCTATATGATAGTTTTTCTTCTTCTGTTGGTTCCCCTTGTTGCAACAGAAGAGATGACGACGACACAACAAGATATCGGATGCACAAGTCGAAAACATAAGTTAATCTATGTACACATTCCCAAAACAGGTGGAACGACAATTGAAAGATCAGAATTATTCGATGATCGCAGATTAATAGGACCAACGGGTGGACATCATACCATATTTAACATGATGAAAAATGCAAATGAACGAGGCATAGCAGACTTTCATACTGCTGCAACAGTTAGACATCCTTGTAATAGATTTATCAGTGCATTTCGATATCTAACATCTGATAAATGCAATGAAGGTGATAGGATACAAACACAACAATATATTGGTAATAGAACGATTGATGAATATGCACATCATCTTGAGACTACTGGATTTGATAATGTACAAATGCATTTTAAACCACAGTACAACTTTATTAGAAGCAAGGATGGACATACAATTGAGGTAGATAATGTATTATGTCAAGAATATTGGGATGAAGGTATTGATCGTCTTCTCATTACTACACTTGGACACGGTAATAGAGGTAAATTTCCAAAGTTAATGAATCACGAGTTGAGCAGTAACAACAATAATCATAAAGAAACTTGTGAAGATTTGGCAATGGAAACGATCGCTGCAATTGAAAGATTGTATTGGTTAGATTATTGTTTATTTGGTTATAATTCTATTCCTCGGTCAGAGTTTGTTACTGTTGAGGGCAAATGTCCAAGTAAGGGTCTTGAAAGGGGAAGGTTGTCTGAAAAGTTTCAGCAGTGTAAAGGAAAGCTTAACTCTATGCATTCAGTCTCATACTTGAGACAGCAGCGGTGATAAAATGTAATCATATCTAGATGTAATACTAGTTAACTTATATAGGACACTGCCTCACATTGAGATGTGCTTCTAGACAATGTGAGGTATCTTGAGGTATCTTCGAGAGAATTGACCTTCAAGATTTAACTACCATAAACTGCTTATAGGACACTGCCTCACATAAACTTCATCACTCTGACTTGCAAAAGTTCTCGACACCTCCTGTTTAAGGCAGCTCTTTGGACATGGATTCAAACAACCCCCTATGATGATATTCTCATCCTTCTTAGTGATGGGGCCCTCATGACAAGTCAATTCGAGGTCAGGCATAAGTTTAAATGGTAGCATACAAGATGGACAGGCATGACACCATCTCAAGGGAGTTGGTGACTTCGAAACATCCTTCTTTGTTGCTTCAAGCTCGGCCTTAGGCCCAACAGCATGCCCGATAAGTAACTGACCCATTAACTCCGTAACATTTGAACAGACAGTCATGACATTGTCGGGATTATGTTGATCTACTTTTTCGCACATACGATGAAAGTGCTGTGATTGAAGTATGTGATCTGGCCCAGATTCACCATACATTCGATGCTCTTTAGATGCCCCTATTCCATCAACATACCGTATCCTCGAATCATTGATTGACGACACAACTGCACTGATATCCTTGGAGTAGAGTTTATGAATGGACTGGTCCACAAGTCCACTAGGATTGTCCTTTATTACCTGCCTATATCTACTTCGACTCTGTAAACCTCCTTCCGCGGCACTAAAGGTACCATCACCAAGGAATAAGACTCCAGTCCATGAGCTTGGTATCATCTCCAGAAGAGGTAAAGTATGAATTTGAAAGCTTGCTTTATTCCTCGCAAACATTTGCAACATGTATATCACGTCAGGCCATTCATCACTACTTCCATTCCAAATCTTTGACCATATCTCTGTAGCGTTGGCATAATACATTCCCTTCTCCTTCGAAAGCTTTTCATTATGGCACTCGATGAATGGTGGTTGGTTTTGCATACTGGGTGACTCGAATTCTGACACTCGCCAGTCTTGATAGGTTACCTCAAGATTGTTCTTTTTCACAGTCATTCTACCCCAACATTTTTGAATGATAGAGCTCGACAACTCTTCTTTCTCTGCCTTATCAAGCATCATATCGACTAGTGATAGGAAGATACCTCGATGGATTGATGTGCCTAAAACATAAATCTTTTTCTTTTTGGGTATACTTTGTATCTCATCATAGCTGAATGTTTCAATCTTACACGCCTTCTCTCTACTTCCCATCATTGAACTATCCAAACTTGGTACAAACGACCATCCGTTGCGTAAGCTGTCAGTAGATTTAAAGTCTGGTCCCAACCAATGTCCATCGAAATGTGTAAAAAGTATAGGAGATTCGATAGTTTGGCATGGTGGTAAAGCGTTTATGTTTCTATGATCTTCTTCTTTCTTATCCTCTACTGAAGATGGAATATAAATAGGATATACTCCCGGCTGTACCAGTTGAGTTTTATCACCATTCTGATTTGCACTACTTATTTCATGCACTAGTATATCATTTGTACCTGATATGAAGGGAGTCCATGAATATACCAGAGTTGTCGAGCTCTATCATTCAAAAAAGTTGGGGTAGAATGACTGTGAAAAAGAACAATCTTGAGGTAACCTATCAA
>Ga0214477_100532_pt1 | contig 26241 bp, 20 predicted proteins | sample M1_20Mar14CPVII9_FD_165058 | JGI IMG/M metagenome (GOLD analysis project Ga0214477, IMG submission 165058) | Marine eukaryotic communities from Monterey Bay, California, United States - M1_20Mar14CPVII9sort6BwellC16 | ecosystem: Environmental > Aquatic > Marine > Unclassified | place: USA...
TCAAATGTACGCCATGCTAGCTTGGCGTGGTTACTCTCTTCAGTCTTAATGATTTGCAACTCATCACGAATCCAAGTTAATGTCTTCTTATCAATACCCGCATACTTTGTAGCGACGGTATGATCATCTCCGAGGACTGAATTGAGAAGTTCAATTTCAGCAGCAAGCTCAATGGAAGAAAGAGTCTCATCTACACAACCCTCCTTGGCCACCGCCATTGCAAGTTTCTTAATATCATGAGTAAACTCATGATTAGATGCGGGAAGTGGACCAGGCTTGACTTCCTTTCCTAATAACTTACTTGCAATTGCAAAGGATGTACTGGCATGACGAACCTCATCTAATCCAGCCTTCAGGGCGTCTTCTACCAAATCACTTGGGGCACCATTAGTCATTAATGCAATTGAAAAGGCGGCAAAGGAAGCAACTGATGCATCCTCACCAATTGCATTACGGACCCATTTTTGTCCGAGACTTGCTTGATTCTGGTTGGATTCCGTGCAGTTGTTGTCATCAACAGTTGGAATATCTTCTTGATTAAGCTTTACTTCTCCTACCACATTAACCTCTGCAGCAAGTGTCTTACCAGAATCATCAACATATGGACGACCAGGTACGGCACAGCTGCAACAACCCATTCCCTCTGGGGCGTCACACCAATCCGATACATCACAATCAGCCCATCCATAACTTGGACAATTACATTGTTCCTTAATCTCATCATTTGATGCATTAGGATCACATTGATCTTCACCTAATTCCGATTCTTCAATTCTAGTACATTTACCCCATTTACCCATATTAACAGTAGGAAATGGATCAGCCTCACGTCCATTGTTGGTAACAGTACAACATAACTCTGCTTTGTCAGTACCATCACAACGGTAAGGAATATCGTCTTCGCCTAATTCCTCACATGCCTGTTCAATATCCATAACTCGTAATTTGTTACGAGGTTGGATACATGAGATACGAGCATTCTTATTGACAAATGAGATGATGCCACTTTGTTCATCTGATGTTTGATATTGAGATTCGGGTAGGATACCGCGGAGTAAGTTGGTATAAGAAGCAGTTGCATAGTTATTGTTGTTGCAAGTTGTTGATGATAGTAGGGTTACGAATAGTGTAGAGTATTTCATTATGTTTTGTATTATTGTGTAAGTTGTTTTTATGATATATTAAGTGGTGGAGATGTGATAGATTGATGGATTGAAGAGATCAAGAACAAGATAGACAATAGGCTAAGCCTCTCTTGGGTCTACTTTATTCTTTCCAACTCTAATTATCCTCTTTGATTATCACGATATATGGGAACGACAGACACTGAGCGCGGCGTTAGTGCTTGGCTGTGATAGGCCTAGATATGTAATATATAATCTATAAAATGTGTTTAGAATATTACCAATCATGTAACATTTAGCTACGACATTTAAAGTATCTTTACTCTTAGTTAGTATTATCATAAGAAAGTCGGTCATTGTCAAAGATATTACAAATAAAGTGACAATTGTCAGTCTGACATAAAGAAGCAAATCAAAATAAATGCACCGCCATCTCATAAATTGCTGCTATTGCAATACTTATCATCATCATGAAGGTTGTTGGGTTCCTATTAGCGCTTGGAATTGTTTCCACAAATGCCCTTAGTAAGTCTGCTAAGAGTTCATCAACTCGTTCAGGATCAAAGAGTGGCAAATCCGAGGTTTTCGAGGAGATTAATGCTGTAAGTATTTTTTTCAATTATATGTCATGTAATGACTATGGTCTACAGTACCAAACAACTCATTTTTATATACCACCCTTTCAATGATAATCAGTTGGCCAAATCTGGTAAGAGTTCGACTCGGTCGGGGTCCAAGAGTGGAAAGGCCGCTCTCTTGAAGAAAAACATTGCAGTAAGTTTTTATACATTAACGACATAATGAACAATCGTGTATAATACCAATACAACCTTCTAACTCAAATATACACCTTATATTGCACTTCTTCTACATATATAGGTCGGTGCTGCAATTGCAACAATCGACGAAACATTCGACTTTGAAGTAGAATTGGATGATGAAGATGATCGTAACTTTTGGGATCTAGACCTCGAGATGGAGGATATGGAAAAGAGCCGCAGGGGATATCGCAGGAATCCAAATAATAGTCGATCAATTAGCAAATCAAATGCACGTAACTGTGTGAGACGATGCGATAGTCGACGACGTGGTGGATCACGTAATGCACGTGGAGATTATTGCGTGCCCGATTGGTAAGTCACCCCCACTCTTTGAGATTGCCCAAGTGATACATTGCCTCACCATATTAAAACCTCCCTCTACCTTCTTTTAATATATAAAACAGTGGACGTGCGGTATGTGCTGCTCGTCGAGGCAGAAGGGGCGACAGAGCTAGTGATTGGTAAGATTTAGTGCACATGTCATGTGTTTTTATAAAAACTAACGGTATCCTAACTTACACATCTTTTCATTACCTCTTTCTATTCTTTATCAGTCTTCGTGATATTAGCACTAGCTTTTCCAGGTCTCGACGTGGACGTGGACGCGGCCGTCGTTCATTCCGTAACTTCTCATCTGATAGCTGTGATGGTGAAAACATTCGTAGGTCTAACAATGGACGTCAGCGTTGTAAGCTTAATGCCCGTGGCAAGCGTAGGGTTAACAGGGCACGAAACAGAGCCAGGAGTCGGGGCCGTTCTCGCCGAGGAGTTGATGATGGTAAGACATGTCATGTGTATGTGTTAATCAATTTCGGTATCCTGTCTCACATATTTTACTTCATCATGACCTCTTTCTAAATTTAGATAAGGTCGGTCGCCGAGGCCGTGATGATGACTTCACTACTTACGCGTCTGAAGATGAAGATGAGGAAGACGAAGATCAAGACTTTGCCAAGGATGAAACTGCTACTACCACTGTGGCACCAACAACATCAGCTAAAGCATCCAAGGAGGAGAAAAGGGCAGCTAAGGAGGCAAGGAAGGCAGAGAAGAAAGAGGCCAAGGAAGCTCGTAAGGCAGAGAAGGAAGCTGCTGGTTCTTCTAGCTCAAAGTCTGCGAAGAACCCTACTACTACCGCCGCAACTGAGGCTCCTCCTCCAGCTGAGATTGCCTAAGTGTCTTGTGTGTGTATCGGGGGAATTAGTACACACGTTCGTTTAGATTATTAGCCATCCATGTCTTTGTTATTGCATTAGGTATTCACATGCTCTATCCATATGGAAAAGATGTTAATCTTTTTCGATTAGAGTTTGAATTGGGGGGAAAGAAGTTTTAGTTTGTGTTAGACTTCTAATAACTTAGTGTTTCATTTCACATTAGTTAGTTGCACTTATGTATCTCTAGTAGTTGTGCATTTGCTTCTGAGGGAGTACCTTATAGAATCATTCTCTTTAATTGCAGAAATTCTTTATGATTACTCTATCTAGTATACCACAATCTTATGTCATTCAGTCAGCCAATTACGAACAATGTCTCTCACAACTTTAGATTTTCTCATCTTCAGATGATCTCCTCTTCTCCAAACTCCCGACACATTGTTAATTGTAAGTAAAGTTACCGGACTGCCATATCTTGCAATGCTCTTTATGTATGGGCACATCTGCTAACTGGCATGCCTTGCTGCAATATTGTATACGCTCACAACCCGTACACATAAACATACTAGTCCTCTCTTCCCTTTGTTTGCAGCAAACACAATTCGACATTTTTGGTGTTGTAGATCTTACTTGGGAGTATAATTCATCCAGACAATTGCAGGTTATTTGATTGACAAAGTATTTAATCCATTGAGAATATCCACATTTCTCAATAATTCCTTTGCATCTCGTTCATCAAAATTACCAGGAGGTACAGGGCAAGATGGAGCGTAAGAATCAATAAGCATCAAAGCTACGGCAAACCCCAAAGATACTGCTGAGTTGGAGTCTCTGTCCAATTTAATGATAGCAGTTGTCCCTTGGCTAATAAGATTCTTTTTTACAATTGTCCGATATACCTCATTATTTACAGCCTCTGGAAATTTACTGTGTGCTGCAACCAATGAAATCCTTACCACCTCAATTAGTGTAAAGGTTTTCTCTATGTTGTTTGATTCCGATACATCAATATACTTTTGGAAGTACACCATTAGAAATCCTGAACATAAACCTGGAGTTGCATTCATTGGTTGGCCGTGATTGCAACCATTATGAGCACCTCGCTAAGTTGCATCATCCGCTGCTCTAAATTGTTGGCATTGGCAGCAGCGGCGGCTGCCTTTGCCTTCCTTGCCTGGCCCTTATTTCTCTTCCTAGACGACGGCGGCATCGTACAGTGTGGTACTATCTCTTATCTCAATAAAATTGTTAGGTGCACAAGATGTGTACTTTTTTTGCAAAGATTTTTCTATAACAATAAATCAACTCGACGGCTGTCGCCACCAACCGCCGAACTAAAACGTTAATACTCTAATATACAACCGTATGAAATAGCAACCAATGATATTGAGCCCAACAATACGCTGCACACTAACTAACTATCCTAACCATTTCACACAGGGATATTAGCTAAATTGATAATTTAGCGATCAAACGAAGATCTTCATCACCATATTGTAACTCCTCTACCTCTAGAATCTAGAAAGCAACTAAATCTCTATATCTATCCACCAATACATCACCTCAATTGCAATCTCTATAGTAAGAAGGATGATGGTCGCTCGTATGCCCTTCATTCAGTGCTTGTTGGTATTCATCATTGGATATGCTTTGTTTTGTGATGCGTTCACAACAACTATCCCACCTTCATATGACATGCCATCAACTAAGATATCACAACCATCAACTAAGATATCATATCCACAATCTCCAACATACTTGTCAGCAGAACTGACCGGATTATCAGAAGGTGATTCAAAGGAAGGGTTGCTACTCTATCCAGTAATAAGTAGACTAGCAGGTAAAAACTATACAGGTACCTGCAAATACATCAATGAAGATTTAGTACATTTATCAAAACTAAAACTTTTTGGTGGATTAAGATGGGATATTATTGGACGAGAAGTTACATTATCAAGTTACTTAACATTTCCAAATGGTAATATACGAGAGGTTGTTATGAAAGGCTGTCGGTCTAAAGATGAAAAGTATACTCCAGTACTTACAATGCTACCAGAACAAGAAGGTCCAATACGAATATTAGTTTCGGAAGTTGGTGCTGATACGATTCTTGTGAATGAGGTTGAGATGGCTACTGGTAAGGTTATTATGACATGTTCTACCACAATTACTTGTGGTGTGGATGGGAAGGAGGAACTAGTGCAAGTGTCACATGAGGTTGGCGACAATGGAATTGAAGGTCATCAAGTTTGGAAGTTGACTGAATTAAAGTATGTAGAGCCTAAGGATGAAGATAGAATGGGAAGTTTGGATGGGAAGTTTGTTGATACTACAGCTCGTTGAGTTGTACAATATGGCAGATCATCATCTTTATACGTCGGTGGGAAGGGTAGAGATAAGTCCAAATCAACAAGAGTTAATGTTAAAATCAAAACTACAAAACAATATACGGATAGTAAATACGGTAGTGTATCACACTGTGCTAGTATCGGACTAGAATTAAAGAAATAAGAGACTTCTGGTCTATCTTACTGTTATTTATATGTCAAACAACTTCATACAGATTCATTACAAGTCGCCCTTTGGACATCATCATTCAGTTTAATACTGCTCCATTGCAAACTCCATATCACGACGTTGACAATGGCTATTATCACCACAGATACGATTAGCACCACATTCACCATTATTTATACACATATCTCCAGAACGAGGAACCATCCGGTTACGAATCACACAATATCCAGCATCATTGCAACGCTGGGTGTCAGGGTCAGGACAGTCGTTATTCCTACGGCAAGTTTGGGTATCATCTGATGATGAAGAGGCATTACGACTAACACATGTTCCTCGTGCTTCACGGCCTCGGAACTGGCAGATATGGTTGCTCGGACAATCTCTGTTGACGAGACAGCTGTCCGAGGAGCTACCAATGGCAACGAATGAGGTTTCAGCCGTGGCTTTGGCAGATGTCAAAGCTGGCATCGATTGATAGTGTTCTCGAAGAAACGATCACATACAGCAGTATCCTCACCACTAGTATTCAAACACAATCGAAGTTGATCTGTGGCACAACGTCCACACTTTCTTGAAGTACCAGTGCTAGTACACGCCTCAACGGCGTCCTGGGTAGACCACCAACTAGGTGCTTGGCGGGTACCTCTAATGCTTGCTGCATTGGCACTAGATACGGCAAGTAATGCTACGATGAATGATTTGATTACAAGGTTAGGGTTAGATGACGAAGACACAAGTTTGTCGGCTCGGGCGTAGAAGAGTCTCGTTAACTAAATGAGGGAGATTCTATTATGATTCCGTGCTAAGTTTGGCGTAATAGATCATTATCATTCCTTCTCATGTCTATATTACAGCAGATGTACTAGGAACATAACAGTACCCCAATTCATTAACAACCAATAGTGGCGGCAATTACTTCAATATCATTAAGATCACTCTCCTCCCCTTTTATAGACGAGTATTTCATATCTATATCAGTATCAGTACGTGTAGCAGTATGATTGTATGACATCACAGGAGGATCAAGAAAGCATGCCGTACACAGAGTACAAACCGACACAAGTAAGAGTACTTCCAATACTAATATTGCTCCAACTGTATGAGTCATGATATCAACACAGCATGTCGTTAACCCAGCAGTGAACATCCACATTCCATTCAATGTCATTACAGCCCAACTGGCTACATATGCAAAGATCGATTTTGGACTATACACCGAGTATCCAAACGTTACAAAGGCGACAAAGTTGATATGTGCTTGTAACATGTGAACACGAGCATCAGCCGGTTCAATCTTCATCAATGCGTGTTCATTCCACAGTATGTATTGCAATAGAAATGTCAACGTTAATGCATATCGATGTGCATTCTCAAAGAGTAGTTTATTCCCCTCCAGAACACATACAGCACCGGTAAAGAAGACACTTAAATATAATGCTTCGTGTGCTAATTGATGGAAGAGTCCTAGTCCATCCTTCACTCCACCGCCGGCCTCCACTAAACCACCTAAAGTTGTACATATCATTAATAGAATACCCGATCGTAATAAAAGTTTGTGGTTATGTTCGGGTAGGTACACATCGGCAAATGATAATGAGAAGGCGACCTCATCTTCATTCTTCTTCCGTTTCATATCAAGATATCGACATCGTTTTAGTGCCAATAACAAGAAGAAACACCCAAATCCAAAGAAGAATGATGCCGGTAGCGCATGGCCGATAAAATTACCCGATCCCATTATTATACTACTTGATATATCGTTATAATTCTTTTTGTACATATCATGTGCACAAAAGTATATCTCTCCAAATTCCACCACATCGCCCCTGTATCATCCTACCCTATCAACTATTGCTGCTTCTATTTTCATCGGCATTAATATATATCGCCTGTCCATAGTTTATTAGGTAGATAAAAGTGTCATAATATATCAAATCGTCATCATTTATGAGGAGAGTGAGAGGCAGGATTCGTTTGATCGCTAGAGTTGCAAATAGGTAAAAAATCTTTTTCGCAATGGTATTGACCACAAATTGCTATACACTACCCTGCTCCTATTAACTACGGCCATACAAATAAGTCAACAAAAACAATGGTGGAAATCTCTGAAATTATTGAGGATGATGAACCTCAGTCTCCTCCAACAAACAACACCGCCGCAGACGATCGAGCAACCGAACGACTCTCCGATGCTGATGAAATCGAGTCATTGCTAGTCGCCATTACCCGTCCCTCGGCAAAGTTACATCTTGAGAATTTAATTACCAAGTTACGCAAGGAGGGTAAGGCATTACAGCGTGTTGCTGCCTCCCAATCTTCTGCCACCGCCGCGGATAACACTACGGAGGCAACAAGCGATGAGCCCAAAACAAAGGTACAAAAAGTAGATGCACCTCCAACACCACCCAAACATACACCGGTAACCAAACCAATCATTACCAACTCCAAATATCAATCATTCCCAACATATTACTTTGATGCAGGTAAATTCCAATCACCAACTGTAAGCGTCTACGTCCCTTTAGAAAATATTGGTACACATGATAAATCCAAGATTAGTTGTAACTTTACTTCAACATCATTTGATTTAGTTGTGAATGATTTGACTGTAGGGGGAGGGATGAAGAAGAGTTATAGATTATTGAATGATAATCTTGAACATGATATTGATGTTGATACGAGTAAGTATGTTGTTAAGGCTAATAAGATTATTATTAAACTTGGGTAAGTTGTTTTTTTGTTTTCATTGCAATAGTTGATTAGTGATTAGTTTATCGCGCGGCAAAACTCCGTGTGCATTTATCTATGGGTTAAGATAGTGCTTATATCATATGAGTTTATGTTTATTTGCAAATCCAATCATCATCTAACACTTCTTTTTACTACATATCTATATCATGAAATAACAGTAAGGTCAAGGGAGAATACGGTTCATACGATAGTTGGAACCAGCTAACAGCTAAAAAGAAGAAGAAGGACAAGGCCGCCACAAAAGACAATCCAATGGGTGGTATCATGGACATGATGAAGGACATGTATGATAATGGTGATGATCAAATGAAGAAGATGATTGGTGAGACTATGATGAAACAGCGCAATGGTGAATTGAATTCGGATAGTTTGATGAATGATTCAATGAAGGATTTGGGTGGCCAGACTAGGGATGCAATGAGCAAGGCCCAGAAGGAGGCTCGTAAAGATCTAGGGTTTTAGATGAATGAGGAAGTATGCTATGAGGAAAGCCAGTGATGAATTGACCAGGGTAGTGAATGGGTACGGAGAGACAAGAGAAGAAACAGGGAATGGTATTCCCTTTTTTTGGAAGGATTGAAGAAGTTGGAAGAGGAGAGATCTGCTCTTGCAGTGAGTGGATTTGGTGGGGTTATAATATATTTTAGCAAGTCTTGAATACATGTGTAGTCTATCAAAATCTCTAAGTGTCACCGCAGCATGGGGGCATCCCATCCTTTATATGAAGCATTGCTAATGCAAATGTAGCCGCCCACTTGACTTCCTGAAATCCACCTTTGGACAATGCATTCATAACCTCCTCCTCAGAAAGATATTGTATCTCTTGCTTTTCGTTATCCCCACTCCCTTGATACTTAGTAGTACCACCATTGGGTACTAGTGGTATAGCATTCTTTAATAAGTAAGAGTATAAGAAACCACCTCCTCTATTGGCTGCTGTCCTATACCTACCGAGAAATACCCAATCCGTATCATCTGATGTTCTTTTTGATTGTCCATCTAACAAACCATATTCATCTACTATTGGTGGATCATTCACATTGGCATCATTCACTATTAAATTGGATATACTTTGTACATCTAAATTATGTAAATTTTCATTATCACCCTTTGTATCTTTCACAAGTTGTGCTGTTGACTTTGAACCTAATCCTAACTCTTCCAACACTTCTCTCTTTGCAGATGTTAATGGTGATTCACCCTCATCTATAAAACCACCAACTGGCGATAACGTCGAACCAGGTATGGCATACTTATATTGATTAAATACAACAAATTTCCCGTCTATAGTTTGTACAATAATATTTACAGCATCAACTTCTTCTAGGAAGAGCCAATCATTGATTGTTGACTTTCCATCACTAAGCGTGTGTATATCACACTTTGCAAAGGCAGTTTCACCTAGTGTTTCTACTGATATTGTTTGTGATGTATGCCATGTTTTACCTTTGTAGACTGTCCCTGGTCTTGATGTAACATTGCTATTATGATTGTTGTTTGATGTCGATGATGATATGAAGTAAGATATCACGAGTAGGATAAGAAGAGCAAGAACCGCTCCGATTAGTCGATATGGTTGACGTCTTGGTGGTACAGTTTGAGTTTGTTGTCCGAAGTATGGACCGGCCATAGTACTAATAGTCGGGAATAGATAGATATCCAATAGATGAGTATACTTATGCCACCCTCGCCCTCGATCTATCGACTCTTAGAATAGTCCTCGCCCTCGATATCGACTATGGTATCCTCTATCTATAGAGGGCCAAAGAAGTCGATTATGGAGTATAGATCGGTCAAGGGACGCCGATGCTGTTTGACGGCATATCGAGCTTGATGGATGGTACGGGGCAATGGGCTGGTTATCTTCGGCCGTCTTTGCATGTTTCAATGCTTCACTCGCTCAAATGTTCAAAGACACTTCACGAGAAAATTAGAATGTCACATCGCAAAATCCAAATTTTCATAAATCTTGCCAAAGAGATGAAAAGCAGTGAGGCAATAAGGAAGTGATTATATATCAATACCACGGCGCCAAGCGCAGATACTAATACAATATACATCTCTAGTATATATACTATACCATCTGATACTATAAACAATGACAGACCGCCGCATGATACGGCGCCGCCGCAGACAACAAAATAAATATCATCTCCCCATTGCAATGATAATTGCAACTACCGCCTTACTCCTCCTATCACTATCAATCTCAACAGTATCAGCTACCGCTACCACCAATCAACAAGTACAAACACTACGAGGAGCACGACGTCGTATACAATCTCCCACAAATACTCGCAACCTCAAAAAGAAGAAGGGTGACGGTGATGAAACTGCAGGATTATTCGCCCACAAACAAAATCGCATCGATCCAACAACAGGTGAGATCATCAACAACACTTCTAAAAAGCATAAGAAGACTAAAACACACATTGACAAAGAAGGACGATTAGTAGATATCAATGGCAATCTCCTCGATAAGAAAGGACGACAAATTACTCTACCAGAACGATGTAAGAAACCTAAAGAATTAATAAAAGTGGAGGAAAAAGAATTAAAGGAACAGTTGAAACAGGCTGAAAAAGAGGCACAGAAGAATAAGGAACAACAGGCTAAGCCTGTAGTGCCATTTGAGGAGGTTGGTGATATTAAGGAACAGCGTGAGGATACTACTACTGCCACTACTACTGACGAAGGTCTTGTCAAGAAGACTTCGTCATCTGTAGTAGGTGATAAGAAGAAGGGTTCTCCCCTCTCCTCTCCCCCAGCTCCTTCTCCCTCTACTCCATTTCTCCAAATAGAACGCTCTATAGATCCAATAACTGGTGAATGGAAACCACCACATACTTCATCACCAATAACCCAAGCTGAGGCTGAAGCAATCCAATTGGCAAAAGAGCAGGCTGAACAAGCGGCAATTGAAGCTGCCGCCGAAGGTTTTGATGTATTCGGTGGTTCCTTAGGAGAAGAAGGTAGTACATCATTGGAAGAACTTCAAACTACAGTAATTTCCAACTCAATGTGTGACGAAGATGGTAATTTATTACCATCCTACGCATCCTTCAGTCCAACAATTACACCACCACTAGATGAAGGTGACGATGATAATGACGGCCTCTTAAATTGGCAAGAAGATGAATATGGAACGAATAAAACCAATGTTGATTCCGATGGTGATGGATTGACAGATTCCCAAGAGATAATATTAGGTACTGATCCATTGAAAGTTGATACAGATGGAGACGGGGTGGATGATTACACGGAGTTAATGGATGGTACTAATCCGTTAGACGAGATGGATTTCAATAAACAAGATTTAGTGGATACGGCAGAGGGTGCTGATAATGATGGTGATGGATTGTTCAATGAACAGGAAATTGAATTGGGTACTGATGTTGATAATGCCGATACAGATGGGGATGGACTAAGTGATGGTATGGAAGTTATATATCAACAGACTGATCCACTCAAAGTTGATACAGACTCAGATGGACTAACAGACTATGAAGAAGTTATGATACATGGTACCAATCCAAACAATCCAGATTCAGATGGTGATGGATATTCCGATGGGTTTGAAATATCACAAAACTTGGACCCGTTGGTACCCAATGATTATAGTTCGGATCCATTGGCTATTAGTCCTGGATGTGAATCATATATGAATGATACGGTTTATGTAACAAGTATACCTGCAGCCATTGATTTGGAGTACGAGGTGTCGATTGATGAGTTGGCGGATATTGATATTGTGAATGAACGTATGGAAAATGTCATGGCCAAGTTGATTGGTGAAACTTTGATTAATTGTGGTCAATTATCATCTGATAGTGAGCAAGTTGTAGGTGAAGACGGAGCTGTTCGTCGTACTCGTCGTCGTCGGTCATTGACATCAAGACATTTACTCGTTGATGGTATCGACCCGTCACCACAAGATATCATTTTAACAAAGAAGACATGCTCGTACTATACTGCTGATAATACAGACACGCCATCCAACACCAAGTGTTATGTCATCAAGTCATTAAGTAAACTATATCTACGTGAGGATAATGCCCAGAGCTCACCATATCATAGTTCTCAACAGGCGTTGCGGATATTACTCGATGCAATGAATAGTCCAAGTCCAAGCCCCTTCCTCGAGAGTAGTGGTGATAGAGAGTATAGTGTCGAGGGTGTCAAGGGAGTACGATATATTATGGGCACACCCGATGAGGGTGGAGTATTACTCATTGATAACAGTGGGGGATCAGGTCTGAATAATGGGGACGGTATTGATGGTGCTCAAGAAGCTGATACAAACAGTGATGGTGATGGGTCGTTGGATCCGTTGTCACCAGTTGGTATTACTTTGATTGTTTTGGGTTGTGTGGGTATACTTGCCATCGCCCTTGTCGCTGGTAGGAATATACGTAAACGAAAGGATAATGGCCAGAAGAAGTCACTCCAGTATGCCGAGTTCTATGATGATGAGAATGATTTGGATATGAAACATCATGGCTTAGAGGATGACGATGATAAGTTTACAGATAGGGATGCCTCCTCATTGCACGGCACTCCTTCACCAAAGAGATCTCGACGTGATCATCGAGAGGATGATTCAATCTTTTCAGGATTGGAATCACCAGGCAATGAAACGACGACTCTTGACCCAGCCTTTATTCATACTCGTACCTCGAATCATAATCGTGATGATGGAAGTCAAAGTCAAATCACAGCCGAGCAGGGGTATGAGGCTGGTGGTATGCAATTCTATCCTCGAGATCCGTTTCCAAGGTCAAAGTATGAGCCCAAGGTTCAAGTCGAAAGTCCCAAGTATGAGAATCCTGCAGGTATGAAACAACCTCCCGAGAGGAATGGTAGAGTTTATCATGTAGGAGATACCGTAGAATTCTAAAAGCGTTTTTTGAGATGATGTATGATATGAGTGAGAAGAGAGAGAAAGTGTGTAGACTATAGAGATAGGTGTGATTATGTGGAGTTGTGTGTGTACATGATGGGAACTAAAGTGATGAGTATGTTGTTCATGCTGTAACCTTATTAGAATAAGTTTACTATAAATCGCATGGTTAAAACGTAGATGGGTACTCTTTGATATTGCTCTACTAGAGGAAATCAGATATGTCGTTAGTGTCAAATCATGTATTAGAATAAGATTGACAAATAAACATAACACAGCAGTACAATCTAAAAACTAAGCATGCTTTGTAGAGATATGAGTAATCATATATACGTGTGCAACTAAATATTACATTTATATACATATACAATCTATAATCTACTGCGGTTTACCACTCAACAAAAACTCCGCGAATTCTAAATCATCTTGCAAGGCAAGTTTTAACCAAGCATGTTCCATTGCCATATCAGCAGTCCATCGTTTCTTAGTATCCATAGTTAACAAGCATTTGATAAAATCTTTGGCATAGTCACTAATACCGTCCCATATCTCAGGATTGTCCATCTTGTACTGTCCTTTACGAATCTTTCTAAAGATTGTTTCATCCGACGTACCATTGAATGGGGGTCGACCTGATAACATGACATAAGCAATGACGCCTATTGACCAAAGGTCACATGCTTTATCATATGATCCATCTAGTAGCTCTGGTGCCATGTAGTACGATGTACCGACAGTATTCGAAAGAGGAGGACAAGTCTCGGGATCATGTCGGATAGACAAACCAAAGTCGATGAGCTTGATTGGTGATGAATCATCGTCCTTGTCTACAAACAGAATGTTCTCTGGCTTGATATCTCTATGTACTATATTGTTGGCATGTAGATATGATACTGCCGAAAGTAGGCTGTGGATGATACGAGCCGCATCTCTCTCATTGAAGCATGCCGGAGTAGTAGACACATCTTGTGCACATTTTCTTGTACTTGTTCTGCTGCTGTCAGTACTTCTACTTGATGCCTTGCTAGTCTTCTTGTTACCCTTCTTGGCCTTGTCAACAACCTTATCGAATAGCTCGCCACCGTTACAAACTTCAGTAACGATATGTACAGTATCCTCATCTTCATAACAATCATACATTGAAATGATATTCGGATGAGATACCTGCTTTAGGAATGATACCTCACGCCTTAGACGGTCTTGACGACGAACTTGTTTCTTGTTAATGATCTTTACTGCACATAGATGTGATGTTTGACGATGTAGACAATGATGAACAGTCCCAGCGATGCCATGGCCGAGCTTGCTCTGTGGGAGGAGTTGATAGGTATCCTTGAATGTAGGTGGTTGCTTGGTACGTCGTGCCTTGGCCTTGGAGGACGATGGTAAAGTGAGTGTTGCAGACCGACGGCGTTGTCTAGAACGACTGCTTTGTCGTTGTTGAAGTGATGGCGATGGTGGTTGTGGCTGGTGAGACGATGCTGCAGAGCTATCCGATGAGAAAGCCAGCGATGGCTGTCGAGTATCTCCACTACGACCGCTATCATCTAACTTGGCTGCCAGTTTATCATTATCGTAGGTGATAAGACGAGGTTTCTGATGGATAGTACTACCACTGCTGAGCTTGTTAGATGCACCACGCTTGCCGTTGTTGGTTGCATCGATACTTCGTCGTCGGGAGTGATTGATTTTGTTGATGAACATTATAGGATGGTGTGTGGTTTGTTGTTTACTGCTATTGCAATTTCCCATTTAGTATACTATCCAACGATGATAGAGGTGGTGATAACAAAGAGATTTTATGCGTCTATATTGCAATGCAACATGCAAGACATGCAAGAGCCACAAACGATTGCCTCCTCTCATCAATCACACTTATGACTTTTTTTTGGCGAAGGTGGCAAGGCTAGAGGCTGAACTAAGAGATAACATCACACACGCATAAATCACGTGTAAATCACGTAATAATCACATTGTTTGGAAAAGACTTTTAGGTGACAAATTACATGGGCAAGGGCTGCACAATTGAGGCTTATCAATGGGCTCGTGTTGGTGAGCAGTGGTGCAGTAAACTCGCCCCATATGTAACGTGGAAACGAATGATACACGGCAAAGTGTCACAGGCTATACTATAGTTATTGATGTTAAGGATACCAATGCCAATGTGGAAGAGAAGAAGAGAAGAGTATCTAACTGTCTACTATCTTCGGGGGCCTTGTAAGTGTTTGATGGTACACGAGAATGTCAATACATACCAATGTACTATTAATGTTACATATCTCAAGCTTCTATTCTACAACTACATCTTCTCAAACTCTACAAGTCTTCTACTAGTCTACAATAGGTATCCTCTACAATCTCATTTCATCCTAATCCCTGCCTCTTCTTCTCGTTTCTATACCTTGGCATATTGAACTCCATTCACAAGGTAACCAACAGTTTCAGGTGACAATATCAATTCATCTCTATTGCTACCAGTGTCAAAGACTGTGCCATTCCTTCTTTGCATCTTGTTAGTATCATGTCCAGTATCATTTGTTCTTTGTCGTTTGTTACTCCTTGAGACAATATCGGTATGAATGATTGGAGCGGCGGCGGCGGTACTATCATGTGGTCTCTTCTTATCATTCATATTCATATCATTATCAAGTTGTACTTTATCATTAGCGATGGATGCTTGATGAAGTTCTTGGTGACGTTCAGGATATGCAACCTTATAATCAACAAGACCACGCCACTTGGCCTCCTCTCTTGCCACTCTTGAACACTTTGATGAGACTAGTGCTAACATCATTGTTGATTTGTCATTGGCAGTGGCTTGGCTGTTGCTAGTATTCGAGGCACCACGCAAGTTCTTCTGCCAAGCTAATACCGCAGATCGGGTAGACATCCTTGCTCTCTTTCTTGTTCGGGAGAAGTGATATCCTAATCCTCGCTTACATACCACTGCTGGTTCTTTTTCTTGCTGCTGTGTCTTATTTGATACCAAATCAACAACCTTGCCATGAGCAACGGTAGAGGAGTTCTGTTCTTCCACAGGAGTATCATTGTACTCGTTCTCGTTTCTTATCCTTTGTATTATCAGTGGGCGGTGTATCCATACTTGACAAAGAAGGATGCGATACAATAACATTCAAGTTAGTAGTATTGTCATTTATATTCTCATTCTTCTTGCAATCGAAATCCCCAATCTGGATGAACTGAGGTCCTCTCTTCTTCGTCCTCCTCTTTCCGTCGTTCTTTTGAGAAGAGGAGACATTGTTTGATTGCATTAGTTTGATACCACAATCTAATGCTGCTTGATATTTGAATTGATCATATTCTGTTGATGTATACCATAGTAATTTGTATTGAGGTGTCGTTGTTGTGTGTATGGAGTTTGAGGAGGGAGGGTGTGTGGATACCCGAGGGAGAAAGCTTACTGATTTCTTCTTTCTATTGCTGCTGTTACGATTGTTGCTGTTCATTATACTATTGGTCATATTAGTATCATGCCTCTTGTCATTATTATCTGCTGTTAGACCACATAATGGTGGTGGCTTTACATTGCAATGTTGATCTTGCTTCGTCATATTCATATCACCTCTTACATCCGAAGGTGATAGAGATATGGTTGGCGTATCCTCGAAGGCTGATACGCTATAAAGCTCTTTCAATCTCATCTTCATATCACTATCATTATATCTCATCTTCTTATTACTGTCGTTATCATCGTGATGATCTAGAGTAACCCTATTCATCGTCCTAGGGTAGTGCTGCTGCTTGTCAGTATCAGAAGATGACGATTTTCTCTTTGGAAAGAGATATGATGATCGTTGTAAATGCTTGGTGAATGATGATCGGGGATTAAATATTGTATTATTATCAGATATTGCAGTATTGTAAGGTAGTGGTGTTAATGCTGGTTCGTTGTAGGATGCTCTTCTTATCATTTGTGTTTATATTGCAAATCCAAAGTAGTTGATGTTTTGTTTTTTCTGTATGTTTATGTTGTATTGATCTGTTTTATCTTTATGCGTAGATTAAGCAGCATTATATTATCACTTCACGACTATCAACTCTAAGAATTTCTGATACTCCTACCACTTGATAGCGCTATATGCTTGTTGCCTTCTTCTTGCCCCCCGGTCGTGCATCATACGTTGGGCTTTTCAACGCATACCTGCCAACTGAATTCCCGGCGGTGTACGTTTAATCTCCAATTGATTCCTTGATTCCTTGATTCATAGGTATCCTAGTATGTGGCATTTTTGATATTTTTTACATTTGCTTTCTTCTTCCTCCTATTGCAACTCAATAGAAAGAGACGGCAATCATGAAGTTCACGCTAGTATCACTCCTCTTACCTGCGGCAGCAGAGGCATTTGCCCCTACGTCCAGTCGTCATGGCGTTCGTTCTTCATTAAACGCCGCCGCAACAGATGAATTCGTAGTCGGTATCCTAGGCGATTTACATATTGATCCTCGTAAAATGGAAGATTATGGTGTTGGTAAATCACACTTCAGTCCAATCTTTGATGAAGCCAAGTCAGATGGTAAAGGTGTTGCAGTAGTTTCATTGGGTGATTTAGGTGAATCTAAAAATTGTGATCATAATCCTGAAAGTGATTCGGAGTTGTTTGCAGGAACTACCCAATGTCATGAAATGGCAGCCGAGTTCTTAGGTAGCTTTGGCGTGCCATACGATGTGGTCGGTGGTAATCATGACTTAGAAGGATTAGATGAATTCGAAACTGATGAAGAGAATTTAGCAATGTATTTAAAGGCACATGGCAAGGATACCGCACATTTCTGCCGTGAGGTTGCAGATAAAACATTATTAGTTGGTATGGGCTCCACTGTCTTTCGTGATGCGATATATACCTCACATGAAGTTACCATTGACCAAGAACAGATTGATTGGTTTGAAAATTTAGTACAAACACATCCTGCTGAGGAGGGGTGGAAGATATTCGTTTTTACTCACGCTCCACCTAATGGTAGTGGATTGAGGGTATTGCAGGAGAATCATGTTGTGAATGGATGTTGTTGGTTGAATCATTCGAATGAGAAACAGTGTCAAAAGTTTATTAATTTGGTTAGGGAACATCGTTGTATCAAGGTAAGATGGTTTTGAGTTGTTGCATGGTATTGTGGATTGATTGAGTTGCAATTGTGTCAAAATTTCTCATCCATTTTCTTCATTTCCCTCTTATCTCTGTAGGCTTGGTTTTCTGGACATTTCCATTTAGGCCAGGATTACCAGGATAGTATTACAGTGAGTTTTAGAGTATCATATTATATCTATTCTTAATATGTGTCATTTCTTTTGTGCTCATATCATATGCTCACTTTTTCATTCCCTCTTTAAACTTAAGTTCCCAACTATTGATCCCAAGGATGGTCCTTACCCTAACCGTGGATCATGTGTCTTTGCTCAAACTTCGGTTATGCGCTCCGGAACTTCCCGTGATGGTCGTCAACAATCTCGTTTAATCCGTGGTAACAAGGATGGATTCGAAATCTGTACCGTCGATCACCAGAAGGATGGTGCCGTTCGTTTAGATGCTACTATTAGCTTTAAGGGTGATACTAATGAAGTTGGTGTATACGCTCATGAGGATGAGGCATATGAACATGACCAATACTTCAAGGTTTATGTTCCAAGTGCTGGAGATGCGCTACATCCCCCTGATGATGGCTTCAGGCGTTATGATGCCGATGGAAACATTGCTCCATTTGACATTGATATGGACACTGTCGGTTGGTGGTACATGTCATGTGGCCGTGCCCTTGGTATGCTTAACGGAAACCTCATTGAATATGATTCCTCAACTCTTGCCCCCCTTGGTCTTGTTGTAGGTGCCGATGAACTTGTTGGCAAGAGGATTGGTGTTATCAACTCAGGTCTTGATGCCGATACCTGCTCCATGATGTTTGAGGATGAGGAGGGTATGGAAGGTGCTGATTGTGCTGCCATGGCTGGAGATATTCGTGAACAGGCCGTTGTCTTACTTGATAAGGAGACCAATGTTGTTACTGTCGTCCAACCCAATGAGGATGGATCATACTGGCGTAAGATTGTCCGTAATAAGATGGTCCGTATGAAGGAGGTACGACGTGTCAAGGCTGCCAAGTTGTGGGCAGAGCAATACATGGAGGAATGTGGCATTGATGACGAAGAATGTGATGTTGTCAGTTCATGGGGACCTTACATGACCACTAGTGGTACCGCTAAGAAGACTGCTGTTCCAGGATTGACCGCTCCTGCCAACCTTTAGGAAGTAGATAGGGTCATCATTCAATTTATAATTGGGAAGAGACAATGTTTTAAGGCTCAAAGTAGTGAAGTGAATTGGCAAGTAAAGCAAGAGCATCAACTTGCAAAATAGGATTTAACTTTAAGTTTCTGTCTGTTCGAATCGACATCTCTGAATGAAAGCTTATGTACAACACTCTACTCGAAAAAGAGTCATGGAGGCCAACTAACAGCCTTTCTTTCTGGTAGAGCAGCAGATTGTAACACATCGTTCATAGATACAATTTGTGCACAACCAAACTTGGCTATCTCGCTAAAACCTTGATAATGTCCAGATTCCCCTAGAGCAGAAGACACACCCTCCTCTACAACATACACTTGGTATCTAGCATAAAAAGCATCTAGAGATGTTGCAAATATGCAGTAATCGGTGTTGATTCCAACTACATACACATCAGTAATACCGTGAGATTGTAATATCTGATCTAACTTTGATGGTTTGGCAAATGAAGAGTAATTATATTTTGGTACAAAGACAACCTCCGATTGAGAAGAGGAAAGAGTCTTCTTCAGCTCTGGTATCAACTCAGCCCCATCAGTACCTTTCCGTCCAACGTGTGGATATAGATCAGGTAGTGATGATTCATCGTCTGGACCAATCCATAAATGACTATCGACAATGAGATCAAAGTTTGCATTGTTAACTAAATGTACTATTGCATTGATTGTATCTTGCTTTCGGTAGGAGAGATCTGCCACTTGCTCAACCGACATGTCAACTATGATAAAAGAAGATTGTCTTCTTTCTGTTGGTTTTGAAGTAACCATTGCAGAATGAGGTAATTGGTGCACTATTGATTGATCTTGATTTGAAGAGAGATTAGAGTCGGAGTATCCACCGCGGATCTTATGAGCAGAGACGCTGATAGTAGTACCAATTAAGACGGTCAGTATCTTGATTGCACTCTTCATATGTTTTGTGTTTGTTGTTTTGTATGAACTTGAAATTTATGAGATGAGTCGATTGATAGAGACAAGAAACGACCATATCTTGTGTTCTCTTTTATAAAAAGCATGCAAGTCGAAGTATCTTGGGGTATCCTTACTTCACTACCTTTAATCTCCTTTTCCCTTGGTTGTCTATGCTCTTACTCCGTAGATTCAGTATGATATAAGATCCAGTGTGGTGTATATCGAGAGGAATATAGATTGCAGTGCTTGCAAGTATATACTAACCTCGCTATCATGTCCGTAAAATTTTTCATCACTCTCTCGACTCTCATAAAGCCAGTATCTTTTATTTCCGTCATCGGCCGTCTAAATCATCAACTATATTCATTCATAATTTGTTGACAAACATATGCACTCAAGCTCCTATCAAGAGATAGCGGAAGGGAGGCTAGAGCTATTGCTCATAATGAGATGCATGCCAGCTCTGAACATAAAAGGATACCAATGCTTTTTTGCATTTTCAATCCGCTCTCTCCTCATCAATAGGATGGCCAAATTTGTCTATCAATATCAGCCACACCTTCCAACTCAAAGGAAAATAGGCCACCTTATGTAGTGTAGTACTGCATAAACCCTTTCTTCCTATTGGCCGATATCGAGACATTTAAGAGAGGCGGGCTGAGCGGACAAAAATGAAACCGGCAATGACGATCATTGAAGTATTGCTCGGCCTCCACTACTTCATTCTACTATTGTGTTAGCGGGACGGCTCCTCTTCATTGGTTTGTTCTTCTTCATATAATATTAATTGCAGAACTCACAATAAATAACCATGGCCGCTGAAACGACGATGTCAGATATTGCAGAGATGGCCGAGGAGACAATGACAGAAGCAGCATCAACAATAGCAAGTTACTTCAATAATGTCAACGTTGTCAAAAATGATGGTCTATACGCACCACTAACACAAGAGGGCACCGTTTGCGGTGTCGGTTTAAACCTATCATTAATACATGACCCTCCATTATTCGATGGACAAGTCCGTGCCGGCACAACATACAAATATATCATCAATGTTGATTCTGTCGAATATAATACACCTGCATATAAAGCAGGTATATTAGCCGATGATGTTATAATTCAAGTTGATAATACTAACTTGATTGATGGACAGGCATTCTATTTGCCTGATGATGTTGCCAATTTAATTCGAGGTAAGGAAGGGAGTACGGTAATTGTTACAGTTGAACGAGAGGGGAAGATACTTCGCTTTAGTATGAGAAGGGAACCCGTAACAAAGGAGGTGGGTACGCCTTCATTATCGGATACGGTAATGAGGAAGGTAATGCCAGTAACACCGGAGGGTAATCGTCAGTTGGATAGCTTTGAGGATAGGATTAGATAGAGAGATGCATATGATAAATATGATAAATGAATGAGGAAGAAGTTTCCACATGGATAGAAGAAGAAAAAGTGGAACTTTGTACAGATAATAGGATTGTTCGGAGATGATAGAGATGAGCGGTTTTTGATTCTTTTATGAAAACACTTCTACTTTTGTATGAGCAGGGGAATCAAGCAATTATGAAAAGTGTTTAGATTCGGTCTGTAGGTAGAAGTTACATCTCTATAAATTCAATCAAGAATTAGTTTCAAATCATATTTCTATTATTGATTCTATGATCAAAAGGTACATGCACCGATCAATAGGACATTAGTGACTATTACTTTAATCTACAATTTATATATCCTACCATCATTGACAACCGCACAATTTCATACTCTTTTCATCCAAATATACTTTCTTCCGGGACATCATCATCTCTTCCAATGCCATGGCATATATACCCCACAGCGTTAACATATAGATTATGAATAATGAACTTGGTACATCTTGTTATATCTTCAATAGTTGAGAGGAGTGTGGAACTCATCATCCTCGTCCGTTGGTGGCTTATCTGGTGTTGATGGTTGTCCATCGGAAGAAGCCGATCTGTCGCCAAGAGGTGGATAGTGCTCACTGGGTACTTCATTGGCAACTTGTACCATTTCCGCTACCAAGTCAGGTGCTCCATTGTGGCTTTCATAAGTATCTTCCTCCTCCACTGCATCCTGAACAGCTCCGTGTTCATTGATAACTTCGTCTGCAGCATCTTGAACAAGAGTAGCTCCACTGACTTCTGGTACGGCTGCGGCACCATCAGCTACTTCACGGCCACCAAGGTGGCGCTCGTATATCTGCCTACCAAGATCAAGCATCATTACTAATGCACAGATCGCTAATGCACGGAAGATTTTCTCCCATGAAGCAACTACTGCTACCAATACCACCGCTGCTAAAAGGTTGACACCCCACATACCGGAAGCGCTACCAATTGACTTATTACTATCGGAATCGTGATGTTTATAGACATTAATCTCTTCCTGGAAACAATGAGATCCATTAACATCAACGCCTGGTAGCAGTCCAATCAGATTTAAACGAAGAGTATTCCTCCACACATGTAATGCTAAAACACTAGTGAACGCCATAGCATGATTCCATACATCTATTGAAGTCTTATAGCGTATATGGAATCTCGCGGGCGTGTCAATTGGTAACGTTTCAGTAACATAGCCATTATCTAATAACAAATCGGATAAGGCTTGTGGTGCCATACAAGTTTCAATAATTAAAGATTTATCATCCTCACCGAGAGATTCGTTAAGATAATTTCGGCCCAAGCTAGAATACATTTGAAAGAAATGATTTCTAGCTTCTTCGTTAAGAGTAACATAACACACTTCATGACCTCCAGGGGCAATCATTCCGCTATTGGGATATACTTCGTATGTGTTGTTTGACGAAGTAATCTTAAATATTATATTATTTCTGTTCTCAGAGTTGTGGATGACCAATTTGCCGTGCGCGGCGTAGGAAGATTTTACAACTGATATTGATAGTGTCTCTGCTATTGGACCTGCTTCCAATGGGACCGTTAGCCTAACTTGGTGACGATTTGCCATATTATTAGTATTTTTATTGTTGATTAGGTACTTTATATACTTGAGCGTTGGCAAATTTGAAGAATTGTGGAGCAATAACTAACTGCGATGTATATACTACCAGTAAATTTGTACTAATGTATACATGTATATATTAATCCTCAACGTCGATGGCCGCAGCGAGGTTGACACCTCGGAGGTGTTTGAAATTAAGGTACGCGAAAGTCAAGATTTTTGTCATCACATTTCAATTAGTTCCTTAATTGATTTCAAATTGCTTTTGTATGAAAATTATCCACCACTACCTCTTGATGTTACCGTGCTGTTGTAATATAGTATCATTCCGATGATACTGTGTGTATTTATTAACTTATCATATACTACCGCCAAGGCAATTATCAATAATTAGGCTCACATGATGTGTATCTTTTATATACTCTCATAATTTTACAAAACAAACAAATTCCACCGCCGGCCGCCCACTCAAGATAACCCCTGAACTACAACGTTAATACTCTAATATGCAACCGCGTATGAAATATCAACCATTGATGATATTAAGCCGCCCAACATAATATACGATACAATACAACCTTTTGCAATCTATTTTAGCGATCAAACGAAGAGCGAGGAGTGAGAGATTGATGGCAATGTGGTACCATGGCTGTGGTATTATCCCGAATAGAGAGATGGTTTGGGGTTGACGAGATCGAAGGTTGTGGTGATATCGATATGTGCAAACATCTATTGCGATTGCAATTAAATATTCATCCAAACTAAGATACGCACTCCATTACATTGGGCTGCACGGAATAGTCATTTAGAAATATGTAAACTGCTCGTTATTGATCATAAAGTACCAGTTGAATTGGCAATATGGCAATGTCATTTATCAACTGCAATATATTTAGTAGAAGTACTGGGAGCCAATAAATAGTTGGGGATGTACTACCTGCTCATTGGACGGGAAAGACACCAATTAAAGATGTAGAGTTGGTACGAAAAAACATGTGATTGGTTATTTATACAATGTAAAGTGGAGTTATAATTCACCGAATAATCATATGGACAAACGCCTTTACATAAAAGCTGCATATGTTGGGAATTTGACAGTTGTTAAATATCTCGTGGAACAGTTTAATGTAGTTGATTGTATACGTGATAATCATGGTAATACTGCAGCAGACTGTGCGGAAAGGAGTCAGAATAATGATTTGGCTAAATGGATTAGACGACACGCCTCAGTTGAAATACATCAGCCATTAATGTGTTGAAATTACAGAGAGAGAAAACACTCAACGCCTAGTCCTCAGAGGATACGAGAGGCATACTTGCGACTTGCCAAGAAACATCATCCTGACGTATCAAGCTCCAATAGTATGAATCAGTGGAATATCATTTTAGATGCATACCAACTTCTACAAAGCTATGGGATAGTGATATTGAATTATTATCGATTGTCAAATAAGAATCCTATCACGAAATGCAAAATTGATGGAACATGAACGAATATGTTGGCATGACAATTGGCACAACGAACAAGAACAACAACTACAATCATCAGAAGAGAATAATCATATCAATACAGATTTGGCAGAGTTTTAATCAAAGTTACTTAGGTTATTATCAAGTGACAGTCTCATCGAATCAGGATTATGTTTAGCACAACTACCAAAAGAATATGAGAAGTCTTATCAAGAGAAGGTGCCTAATTCAAAAGATTATGGATATCATAAATTGATTCAACTTCTTCAAAGAGAATGTCCAAACATTAATGTGACAGTGAATGCCGATACTAAACAAGCCTACTTGCGTGTTGCTTCTAACGATACGACCGTCTGATGACTTAGTCTCGTACTGGCTGGAGATGACTGCAGATGAAAGAGTGGAAATCATCTTCTTCGATCAGCAGTATCAACTCTCCGATGTTGCCTTATGACACCAAGAATGGCTCGGTCATTGAAGAGAAGATACGCCGCCGGGGATGATCGACATCAGTTTAATGACGAAGAAGAGGCTACGTAGTCAATCAATCACCACGAACCATAGGCAAACGTCTCCAAAAGTAGAAGGCGGTCTAGATAGATTGCCAGGCAAGAGGCTAATCTAAGGTGAACGTTCTTCCAGAACACCAGTGTTGATCTGTCCAGCATGGGCCAATGTAGTCCAGATTGGACACTCAAGTCAATGAGTTGGTTCCTATATTCAGTCTATGTCCGATGACACCGGGCATAAAGTCCACGAAGGAGTGATATGCGGGAGGCAAATAGGAATTGTCATCTTGGCACTGAATACGCCATTGTGCTATTACGGCTTTGCTTCTTCTTGTGGGTCCTAGGTCCGAAGATTTTACTCAACTTTCCATCATAGGTTAAACCCCGGCGATAGCATGCGGATCGTGCTGTTTCGGTTTCCTCTACAAGTACTCCCTACGGCGACAGGTTTCATTTCATTTCCCCGAAGGTACTCTTACTCTTACTCCTTAAGGCTAAGATCATGCGTCGCAGGATTTTGTTTGTCTTCACTGACAGGAGTTATTTGTCTAAGGTCTTACGGCACTCTGATCCCTTCCATGACCTTGGATGTTTTGGGAGGTCTTTACTGACCTGAGATAAAGTAGTGGGGTGTCGATATTGTTGTTATTCGTCCTTCGCAGGATATGTTAGATTTAAAGGCCTGGGGAGACCATATGGAGTAGTCAGACCATTTGACTATTTTGGTATTGGGTTACGGTTAGGTCAGTTGGTACCCGCCCGATACAATATTGTAACGGGCCCGATACAAGTATCGGATGACG
>Ga0214477_100534_pt1 | contig 26193 bp, 21 predicted proteins | sample M1_20Mar14CPVII9_FD_165058 | JGI IMG/M metagenome (GOLD analysis project Ga0214477, IMG submission 165058) | Marine eukaryotic communities from Monterey Bay, California, United States - M1_20Mar14CPVII9sort6BwellC16 | ecosystem: Environmental > Aquatic > Marine > Unclassified | place: USA...
AAGTATCCTGATGTTAAGTGGAATACAAAAGCTCTGACTAAGGTATGTAATCCAGACATATCAATCAAGCTCGGGGAGTGGAGCGTAAAGTTTCATCTAATGCCTCTCGAATGCGTTATAAGAAGAACAGAGGATGAGAAGAATGGAACAGCAAGGTAACGGGTAGTTATTGCTGACTTCTTCCTAAGTTTACAACTAAACTACTAAAACTGATCAGGGGCTCAACCAAATGTACAACAACTGACATCCAATCTAGATACTCCTCTTGTACAACTTTGCATGGGTATCTGACGGTTTTCTACTACTCAAATGTACACGAGAAATCTTACATGGCATGCAATGTTCCAATGGCAGTAGCTTGATGTCTACTCCACTCAGAGTACTGCATCGAAGTCATTGCAATCCTATCTTGTTTAAGCGTATCATCGACATCTGAATATATCCGAGCCTGCTCCATCCTAACAGCAAGTTGAACGAGGCGTTTGGTGACCATTCGTTTCTTAGTGAATTCGGATGATACCAGTTGCTGTTCTAGTCCAACAGGGTACGATCTAGGAGTCATTACATCGTCATTTGGTGTAGACGTAGATGTAGACATATCATGTGCTTTTTCAAGATGGGTAATCATATCATGTTTGGCTTGCAGCTTGAACTGCTGCTCATCAGATCGGTTGTACCAGCATGCCGAGGTATCATTACTAGGTTTAAAGCATACCATCTCGGAGTATTTTGAAAATCGAACTGTAGTATTCTTACCATTGCATTTCTTCTTCTTCTTCTTCGAGATATGACCATGAGCAGTACAAGGAGGGCGATCTACTGTGGCGTCGTAAAATGAAGAAGGACTAGACATGATATTAGATGTTGGCGTTAGTAATTGAGAGATCTTTCTTAAGAGTAATGATAATGTTATGTAGGCGGATAGTTAATGTGGCAGTGCAATCATTCACATAGGCTTAACTTTAGTGACCACATCGCCGCCGAGCTTATTCCTTGGCTATGCAGTATTTGAGCAATTTTGTGAGTTGTGAGCAAGAGTATCCAAGATTCGGAGTTACAAATGCAAAAAATCGTCTTTGTGAAGTGAATTGGGGTCTCTCAAAGACAACAAAACACAGGTGGCTAGTTAATAAGGTTATTGCGTTGAGGAGAGGGTTAAAGAGAAAATGGTATCCTGTCCCGTTGCATTACTGTCAAGAGTCTCTCCGTCATGTTAGTCACACTCTTTTTTGTTCGTCACGACCAGGGCAGTAAACATTCTATCCGATGAATATCTAGTGGAGCAGTAAAGCAAGCAGTATTACGAGAACAGTAGATAAAGTTGAATGCTAGTTGATAAGAAGAAGGAGAACAATCACTACTACTGCCATAATATAGGTGACAGTATTGCAATTGCAACAACTCAACCAACCACTCCAAGATCTAAACTGATAAACTATAGGTACTAATACTAATCATAATGTCTGCATCAAATTATCAATTTGATAATGACAATGCTATCACTCTTCAACAACCATCGGTATTAAACCTATCCCCTTTGCCGAAACCAAAACGTCCCCTTAGTGGATATAATCTGTATTACCGATATAAACGCATCAAGATACTTGAGGCCACATCTCACTTTAATGATGACGAAACGACATCAATTAATGATGATAGTAAGTCCATCGTCATAAAGAATATTATCATGTGTCTACCCGGACTTGAATCTATACCACGCCATGATATTATGTACCTATCAAAAGAATCTATTGATGAATTACGCGCTTCCAAGATACGTTTAGTGATGACGGGCGATAAACTTTTACCAAATGAGAACACACGAAGTCGCTTACACAGAAAACTACATGGAATGGGCTTCGTGGAAATGGGAACAATTATGAGAGAGGTAAGTTGGTGTATTTTGTTTTTGTTAATGTTGTGTTATTGGGGGTGGGGTTGGCGGTATATCTTATATAGCTACTTTTATCTTGCGCATATTTAAATGTGCACATGATGCACACTTTTTTTTATCTTCACTAATCCCCAATCATTATCTTCCTTAATTAGATGTGGGCCAATGCAGATGATCACACTAAGAAAGTGTTCTGTGATTTAGCTGATTTAGGCCGTGTGACATACCGAGTACGTTTGCAAACGTGGAAGGAAAGGGAGGATTTAATTACTGCTAACGGGGGTAATAGGAGTGGACAGGACGACCAAGAGAAGGGAAAGAAGGCCTCCTCCTCCAAGAAGAAGGGATCAACCAAGCGATTATTATCACAAGATTCTCAAGCCTATTGTGCTGCTATTACAGCAGCAGCTGCTTCTTCTACTGAAGTGACTCCTCAAGTTGTTCCCAAGCCCTTGCTTCCATTCCCATTTGCTGCATCAACACCGCTCCTACACAAACCATTTATCCCTTCTTCCTTTGTTGGGCAGCATAGTATTACACCTAGCGTTAATGATAATGATGCTGAAAGAGCATATTTTGCCCAGGCAGCCATGGAAGCTGCGATGGCTTCCGCCACTTCCTCTTTTGAACCACTTTCCATCCCCACAGTAACTACACGCACCCATGAGTACGAACGACGGGTATCAGTTGATACTAATACTGTCATTTCCAATGAAATGGATAAGCTCTATTCAAGATCAAACATGGGGCAGATGATACCGCCGCCACCCCTGTTCGTACAAGAGCGTTCACCTCCACATCGATTGGTTTCATCAAATAGCTTCTCAAGTGATCAAGAAGTTACCCCAAGCTCAAGTATTGAGAGGGAAGATGAGACGCCACAAGACTTGGATGTGTCAGCTCAGGACTTTATGGACCTTATTGCACATCTTGAATCATCAACCGAATCCAATCCTGAGGTGAAGAAGAAATCCTCTCAAGTATTCGGAAAGCCAATGTTTGATGTGGAAACGATGTCACCGAATATTGGTCCTCTGCTTCCTTCACGTGAAGAAGAAGAGGTTGTTACAGCAAGGACGGCATGAATATCATGCTCATTTGGGGGGAGACACACTAGTCTCTCAAGATTGAGAAGGGCCAGGGGGAGAGGGGAAAGGGGAGGGGATTATGTAAAGCGGGGGAGAATAATAATTGTAATTTTAATAGTATGAAGATCTAAATGAAGAATATGGTCTTTGTAGGATGTAAGTTGAATCAATTTATCATCTACTCATTCATTTAGAACTAATACGGGCTTTTGCGTCAAGTCCCGACCACCCTTGATCATTGGATACTCAATCGATATCTTCCCTGCATTTTGTAACTCCTTAACTTCTTGTGGTGTGTATAATGCAAATCCTGATGAAGTCTTGACCATCTTCTTTTCACTGACTGCAAATACCTCCGGATAATTCTTCATATAGTATGCATTTAGAGAATCCTATACAAATGTATGATATAGATGAGGTGAGAAGTTATGAATGGAGCACGGTGACTGCCATTCCATTTATTGTATACCTCTTGATAATATGCTAGCATTGTATAAGCTCATTATCTTCTGCTAGACTATCACAACCATCACCTTCACCATTAGCACATCTAGGACCACTGATAACATCCGCATTGGCATGGCTTGATATAGAGGTGATGCCGATTGTAATACCCAAATGTTTAATGATATCTCTTCTCGTACTTTGATCCGAAACAACTGACTGTCTCAGTATATTAAACGATGATACCGAGGAAATAGTTAGAAGTAATACTAATGATTGAAGCATTGCAATCGGCTCTCTTTATTGCAGTGTTTTAGCCGACTAAATAATTTTTAATTTTGGTTAGGTCTTCGTATTCAATGCTCATATTATGAAACGGATCAAATATCATACCTGATTTATCCAGCCGTCATCTAAATGGTCATCTCAATTGATCATATGATCATGAAATAGCCAGCCGTCATCTCAGTGTAGCTTTAATATTCGATTGGTGCTCAAGATGACGGCCACAAGTTAAGCAAAATCAAAGCCTAGCCTCACATTTTTTTGGTTGTAGATGGTTAGTTATTACTAGATGTTAAGGAGAGAGTATTGCAGAGATTGACGACGATCACACAATGTTACTAATGAAGAGATGGATAGTAATATATGTCATACATGCCACACTCAACTTTCTTTTGGTTGATGCATTCAATAATAATATAATATCTCCTCAAAGATTATTTCATAATATACCACCAATTGTAAAAAGAACTGTATCCAGTAGTAGAAGAGTAACAAATAGAAAAAGACAACAACCTTTATATCTACCATTATCATCATCATCCAATAACAGTGATGGCGGCCAGTCAGTACAGACAGCCGCTCCTAACGGTGAGGATACCACAGTGCTCACATTGCAAAAGGAAAACAAATTATTGCAAGAGAGATTGAAGCTATTGCAAACACAGAATGATCAGTTGATTAAACTACAACAGCAACAAATAGATAAAGTATCAACAATTGATAATGCCAATATCGAACAACGTATAATAATAGAAGACTTTGAAGGTGAAGGTAGTTTAAAATCAAATATTATACCAACCCAACAAGATAATAATAACTATGATGAATTAGGATTATCCAACGGGCCAAATCCAGAAAGTGAAGACGAACTATGCGAATATGACGATACATCATCTAAATGGACTTCATCAATAACAGGGAATGAATGTCCAGTCGATGGCCCGTCAGTAACATTCCTTGATGCATTCAAGTCTCGTGCTACGTGGTTAGTTGGATTATTGGCATTACAATCATGTTCAGGATTTATATTATCAAGGAATGAATTATTATTACAAGACCATCCTGTTATTATCTACTTCTTAACAATGTTGGTAGGTGCCGGTGGTAATGCTGGTAATCAAGCAAGTGTACGAGTTATACGTGGATTGGCACTCGGGACTTTAAATCAGGAAACACAATTACAATTCCTTTCACGTGAATTAAAGATGGCATTTGCATTATCGATTATATTAAGTTTAGCTGGATTTGTTAGGGCTATTGTTTTCCAAACACCCTTCCCTGAAACAATGGCTGTGACGTTGGCGTTAAGTATGATTGTTTTTTCAAGTATATGTTTGGGTGCGATATTGCCACTGCTATTGCAAAAACTTGGTGTGGACCCAGCACATTCGAGTACAACTATACAGGTTGTCATGGATATCTTGGGGGTAGTATTGACAGTGTTGGTGTCAACAATGGTATTAGATAGTAGCGCTGGCAAGATGCTCATAGCAGCACTAGGGAAGATTGGGCTGTGAAAGAGAAGATAAAAATGTGCTAATGCTAACACTTAAATTACTATTTACTACTTGATTACAGTGTATACATATATAGATTGAAGGCCAACCATTAAGCTCGCTCAGCACTCAATCATACATACACAAAACTTTACATATATCTATCATCTACTCTCATCAAAGACAATTGTTGGAATCTCAAGGAAGTGAGGAGGTGCATGAAGCTCATCCTCTCTAGAGGTGGACAGTTCTAACCATGATTGGATCTTCCTCGTCTCACGATCATTACCGTCAACACCTAAGCAAGAAGAAAAAAGGGTTTCAATTAAAATTGGAGATAAAACATACCAGCAAAATAACACGGCACATAACAAGTCACCCTCACCATTCATTTCATATAACCTTAAACACTCTCTCAAGAAGTTGCTTGACTCTGTAAACTTTCTTAGCTTGAGGTGTAAGAATCCAAGGCTACCTAGTACACTTGCACAGTCTAGGGTAGATTCCAACTCTTTACTAGATCTCAACAGCTGAAGAGCCGGCAGGAAGCATTCTAAAGCAGGTGCATAATGCTTTTCTAGTAAAGTTGCTTTACCCATTCTTTTCAAACCTCGGACAATCCTCAAGATTGAGACATTATCATTTGAGGTACTGCTTGTTGACAGAGCCATTTCCCAAGCAAGATCAAGTGATTCAGCACATGCATCCCTTGCCAACGAGTAGTTCTGAAGAGATGTATGCGCTTGTGCCAATGTTTGTAAAGTTGTGAACAGTGACTCGTAGTAGGTATCAGAAGTTATGGTCATTTGAGACTGAGACTTCTTAGATGTTGAGGCGGCACCACCACTGCTGTTCACGCTGCTGTTGGATGATGTTATTTGCGCACCTTGGAAAAGAGTATTCTTTGACAACCGGAGGAGGAATAATGTGCGATTGCTAGCAACTACCGCTTCTTCATGTAACTTCAGACCCAAAAGATGTTCACTAACACATGCCCATATTGACAAAACTTCTTTATTAACTCCACTTGAAACAACAGTACTGAACGGCTCGCCATATGCCTTTAAACTTGCCTTATATGCCAAAAGTGCCAAGTTTGAATCACCCTTCTTGCCATATAGATACCCAATCTTGGAATAAAGACAACCAATCTCTGGATGGACTTCTCCCAATCTAGCCTTTAGCGGTTCCAAGGCATCTACATACAACTCCAACTCAGAATCATCCTTGTTTGTACCCACCGGAGAGATATCCACCCCATGTCGTTCATATATACTTGCCAATAGCAATGTGCTCTTACCCACTTGGGGATGTAATCCGCCCAGTGCATTGCGCAATATGGTTATAGCTTGTCGTATTTCAAAAACAGCAGAGTCATACTCTCTCAGTTCATAATGATACTTTCCCATACTAATCAAAGTTCCAGCGGCCACGGGGTGAGATAAACCGATAGTCTCACCCTCCAACTCCAAAGCTTGTTTTAATATTGATATTGCCTCATTTAGCATACTCTGTCGCTTAGCCAACTTTCGTTCTTGCCCTACATTCTTGGCAATTCGGAGTGCCTTATCATGTAAAGCCCTTCGTGAACTCTCTGAATTACATGCTAGTGTCATCCGTTCAACGTTCGCTGACGTCCGATCTACATCAGGATCACCCTTTTCTTCGAATCGTTTACATGTATTATGATACACTTCTAATGCATCTTCATATGAGCTCTTGGCCTTTTCATACTGGAAGATGCGCGTTTCGCAGTTTATGAAGATGGAAGAGAGACGATAGTAACTTCTGTTAGTACATGAGATTCGCAAAGGCAATCAAATAAAGGCAAAATAAGTTCAAATGAAGCACTCAGATATCAAGTACTTCATATTGAACACATGAATTCATACAATAAAACAACACTAACGCGGACTTTCCTGACGATTCATCTCATGTACTACTCCCATATTGTTATGAACATCAGCAACACGTGATGCCACCTCCAGTAACGATAACTCAAACTGTTGTTCCTCCTTCCGTGTTAGTTCTGCTGTAGCTGTATCCAAATTACCCTCCTGTTGACGTTTTTTAACCTCAACTAACTTTTGTTTCACTCTCATAACATCAGCAAAGGCAACCTTCATTGCTCTTCTATATGCCAATAATGCCAAATCATTCTTACCGAGTGATAGATGATCACTTGCGATTTCCAATATCCGATCAATGTTTGTTTCCCGTGATATTTGCGATTCATATGATCCAGTATCGCCACTAGTTCGACTTCGACTATCACTTGCGGATGTTCGCGAACAGCACGAACTTAAACTCGCCTCAGTGATTATACTTAAATTCTTTGCATCTTCTCCTTCTACTACAAACTCATCATCATCTTCGTCACCAGTTTGAATATGTCCCTCCAAGAATTCAACTACAGCTTCTCTATCTACATTCTCATCGGCATCAGTCATGCGAGTTTCATCTACAATATTACCCAAGGCGCTACTTACACCACTTCTTTTGGCATTTCCATCACAACCATAATCAATTACGCCAACATACTTATTATTGCGCTGTTGATTCCTCTCACTTAAAAAGTATTGTGATGCAACTTGTTCTAATACCAATCGTTGACGTGATTTTGCTTTAATCATGTTACTTGTTGGTATCTTACTACTCTTATTCCGATGAGATTGGGTGTTTGGTATTTGATTCTTTTTTGGTGGTCTATTATTCCTCGAGTTTGGCACTGGTTGAGTAGATTGTTTTGTTGGTGACGATGGAATAGGTTTTGGTTGCTTTGGTTTCGGCTGTCGTTGTGGACTGTTTAGCTTAATTTGTTGTTTAATTGAGGCAATCTTCTTCATCCCCTGAGTTTTCATCTTATCTATTGGTGGCTGCTCTGATGATACTTGATCTACATCATCTTCATTGACAGGGGTTGAAGTGGAAAAGTTCGGAACAACTGCCGCTGCTGATGCACCTATTATTGCTGATTTGGATTTGAGAAAGGAGGGAACTTGCTTCTCCTGACCTTTTGTGTTGGCATTATCTTCCTCATGACTTGGGGTATTGTCTTCTATATCTTGAGATCCATTGCCATCATCTACTGCTTGAGAAGATGGCGACGATGATGCAGATTCAATAGATTTTCTTGATTTAAGAAAGTTGGCCATCCTCTTCTTGGCACCAACTGGAGATGATAGTCTGGGAGATGTTGTTTTACTAGCTGGCGATGTGCCATTTTCTTTAGCAGAGGCCTGATCAGCAGTAGACTTCATGGACTGCGGTATATCATCCGCATTATTTAAAGGTTTTGTTGCACTTCGTTTGGAATCAAATAAATCATTTGCTATGAATTGTTCAGTATTATCCTTCTTTTGATGCTGTTGTTGCATTGATCCGAACATCTTCAACTTTGCACTAAAGCCCATTTTACTTGGACTATTATCTTCATCATTGTTTATAGGTGTTTCATTGCTAATTTGTTTATCAACTTTTGATTTTGATGCACCGTCTTCATTATCACCAATTTTTATATTAGACATGGATGATATAGCTATTGCGGCATTACTGCAATGTTGTGCAATTGAATCTTCTTCCTTTGTGGTAATTTCTGTTGTAATACCAGAACTATTATCCCCACTACCTCCTTGTTTTGTTGGTGAAGCATATGGAAATTTCGCATTAAACTTACTCAAGCTACCCCGACCAAGGGTATGTATACTATTCGCCCCTTTAAACGATGAGGAATTCATATTTGCTTGGTATTATAGAGATACAATGATATAATCTCGCAGCTAATGATTTACTTGCAATCGTATCATATAGATATGTTGCAATGTCCAATGTTTTGCAATTCAAAATTCAAAGTATAAACTCGGAAATAGTATAGTTAAGTTGGCGTTTTAATCAATTAAACCATCGCCGCTGTTGCCATCAATAAAAAGAGGAATATCAACTCTCCTACTTTTGAGTGTGCAATACGGGGCCGCCGCCAGCAAACAATGATATATACATTGAGCCCATTCTCGCATGCATTGAAAATAAGAAATTTCTGCGAACCTTATAATGAACACACTGTGTAGTTTGGTACAAGCACACTCATAATGAGATGCACAACAGCATATAAACATAGATAGTAGAGTTCTTGGGAATATAGTCAACAAATAGATCAGCTTGATGATAACACTCTTTCAATTGGTGCTCACATATGATGGCTAAGCGGTAGACACGGAAGAAGAAATGAAGAACGATGATATATACCAAGTGTATATACTTTATCAGATTAATATACTCTAGATTACAGTAGTTTACATAATCACCCATTCACACATAGGTAGCTCTTCACTTTACAAGATCACTCATTGTATCCACAAAACATCCACCTCAGAGATTGAATATCCATTTACTAACGTCTTGTGCCTGCCAATCGCACCAACATAAATTAAGCATTGTTCCTACTCTCAATGTAATCATCCTGTGCCATTGCATGATCGGGGTGCTGCTCCTCCCACTCCTTGATTTCCTCTTCGTACTTGGCAGCGATTTTATCGATGTTCTTCCAAAAGTGCCTCGCGTACCACGCCATCCAGATGCCACTAATAACCCCCAAACCAATGTTCACATACACACCTATTTGAACTACATTTGCTGCCTGTTTGAATTTGGCCATGTCGCCTCTCATACCCATCTCCCAATACACAGCGGCAGGAATGACAGCCACAGTTGACAGGAACCAGAGCAAAACGAATGCACCAGTAGTCATCCGAATGTAGTGGCATACGCATGGATGGGTGAGCCCGGAATCATCAACCTCGTCCGCCATTGCAGCCTTTCCATAGGGATACCCCAGCACCCACAGTATGGATGACTCGACAAAGATGGACGCCCAAAGGATGAGCATGAAGTGAACCATCAGCCAATTGCTTATGTTTTCCTGAGTCCATGCCACGATGGTCAGCGACGCCATGGTGAGCAGCAAGGTGACGTCCATGTACTTTGGAAAGACCCGCGTCTTCTTCATCCAATATAGAAATAGGTTTTCGAAGATGCTCCAGACACAGACAATGGTTCCTACTAGGAACCCAAGCTTGTATTCGGGGCTGAAGATGGATGGCATCATCGTGGCCACCAGCATAGTAAAGGCGTGGCTGCAGTGTACGATCTTGCAGAATGTGTTGCAGGCATTACCCCCATCGTTCCCACCCGCTTTGTCGACATAGGTTTTGTCGCGGACTAGCGACGCTGCTAGATTGTCCCCAGACGGGTTCGCCGCCGAAGAGGAGAGCAGGGGCTCCGGATTGATCATTCTTGCACTGTCCATCCCTGTGTTGTATTATTGGAAGTTTATGAGAGACTCTTTGCGGGTTGAAAGATGTAATAACTACTGAAACTTCTAATAACTATTACTTAATAAATAATACTATTCGTCCAATGAGACCACTATGGTTGAAAAGAGCGTTAAAAACTGATCTAGATGCGATGTCTACAGTATACGAAGTAATATATTTCCAGTACTACCGACCGCAAGTTGTACATACAGTGTATTGCTCTAGAAATTTTATGAGTGGCTAGATAATGGCGCCCGGCGCCAATGTGAGAACTTATCGTTTGGTACAGCGCACTCTAATTATGAGATAAAAAACATATTATATACAACAGTAGATCAATATTGACAATATAGTCAATGCATATAGTGAATAGATCAGCTTGATAATGCTTTTTCAATTGGTGCTCACATATGAGCTAAACATTGGTTTTTAGTTTTTGCAATTCAGGGTTTGCAACTCAATTAGGCAGTTTGTTTGGTAGTTTGTGTCTCCTTTTATGTTATATGTATAATACCATGCCATCAGTACACTGTATATCTCGTAAATTACTAAAGAAAAATGGGCTTGAACGTCTTCCTTGGGATGTAGGGGTTGCATCTACTCAACAACAAATATCAGTTGATGCACCAACTGATTTACAACTTCAACCCCAACGGGTACAATATCTAGAAGGAGGAGGAGATAAACAATGTATACATGAATTGGAACATGAATTATCAACTGCAATTCATAGTAATCAAAACTTAGGTTCTATGGCTGTTGATAGTTCTTCTGCACAACAAGTATCCCACTCACAACAACTAGATCAAGAAGATGCTAATTTATCTTCCAAAGCATCACCAACAAAATCAGCTGAAGAGGATATTGGATCGAAAAAGAAGACTAAACATATGAGCCCTATTGCCTTGCGTGCACTTGCCGCGTTAAACAGCGACAGTGATAGTAGTAGTGAAGAGGAAGACATGGAGATAGATAAACCAGCACAGAAAGGATTAGATGCTGTTGAAATTGAAAACTTGGCATCAGATGGGAAAGATGAGGTTGGAGAAGATACTTCACCATCAGGGGATACACAAATAATGATACCCTCCTTGCCGCCATTACCCGTAGTACCTTCACCAGGATATAATATGGCTGATAATACTGCACAACTTGATAATGCTAAATCACAAAAGAGCGGAGATGATATGTTGCTTTCAAATACAAACACGGGAGAAGACACGAAGAATAGGAATATAACTCATGTATATAGTTTGTCAGATGGGGAAGAAGATTTAAAGTCGACTAAAGAACCAGCTAAAAAGAGAAGGCGTGCATTAGATGCCTCAGGGGACAAGAAGAAGAGAACAAGAGTATCATTTCAACAAAGAATAGACGAGCTGAAAGCGTATAAAGATGAACATGGTCATATGAATGTGAAAAAGAATGATGACAATGGCCTATACAAATTTTGCGAAAATATCAAATATGCTATAATCATCCGGATAAATCTTCGATGCTTGTGAATGAGGAAAGGGTCGCATCTTTGAATGCATTGGGGTTTGATTGGGCAGTGAAGCAGAGCAAAAGAGCATCAGTCATATCATTTGAGCAGCGAGTTGAAAATCTGAGGGATTTCAAACTGAAGCACGGACATCTTAACCCCAATAAAAAGGAAGATCCAAGTCTTTACAGCTTTTGCAATAACATGAGAAATGCACGCAATAGAGGTGTTGGGATGAAAGTAACGGAAACACGGATAGCAAGCTTAGATGCATTGGGATTTGATTGGACGATAAAAGAGAAAAGCGTTGTTTCATTTGAACAGCGCCTCGAAGATCTAAAAGCATACAAACTGAAGCACGGACATCTCAATGTTAAAAGAGACGATGATCCAAGCCTTTATAACTTTTGCACTAATATACGAGATGCACGCAATAACCCATCAGGTACGAAGATGAAGTCACAGAAGAACGAATAGCAAACTTGGCATCCATAGGGTTTGACTGGGATCCAAGAAAACAGTCTAGTGGCTAGGAGGATCTACTAAGAGATAAGATGACGATAAGAAGGGTGTTATTGGAGCATCTTTAGGTTATCTATTTCTAATGGGCAAGTCCAGTTTGGTGTGCATGAAGGTATCGATCGTGACGGGTCTTCTTATTTGCAATCTCTTCCGCGACTAGTATGTCACCGATTTTGTCATATTTAGATAGTTTGATTGGTACTGTATGTGAAGGCGACTTTTGTACTTTATGACAGTGATCATGATGTTCATATGATCTCCTCCTGTCTTCAATGCTTTCCTTCTGTTTGCCAGCGGAAGCACCTCCCTTAGTGTGGAAGGATAAGAAAAAAGTCAGAGAGATGCCATATTGTAAGAATTACTTAACACTGAAGGTAAAGAACTACTCACCTTTTGTTTCTTTCCTTGTGCAGCAACTTTATTTCGTTTTGTCATGTTGTTCATTCCTTTATTGTGGATAATGTGAGCTCTTCAATGAAACAGAACACAAAGTATCGTACCTCATTTGAGCTCTGATTCTATCTATCTCCTCTCAGTCTGTCCGTCGTAGTGTTGAGTCAATTGTGAATTGTGTCAATGAATTGTCAATGATGGGGTGATATTATCAGCGTTTGCAAAATGATCAGCAAAGTATTCAATAATGCCCTACTTGGTATAATCGGGTTCATCCTGAGTGCCTACTCTGTTTATGTAGAACATAAAGTGGAACACAAGGACGACAATCCTAATGATGAATATTCAGCCCTCTGTGATATAGAGGTATGTGATTTTAATGATTTAGTATTGCAAATTCTGTTGTTGTGATATGCTGTATTATTGCTATTCTATCTCTAATATATCTATTTGATTAATTTCATAATTGTTTGCAATGTTATAGGTCATTGGAGCAAGCTGCAGGTACGAGACATATATGATATGCACATTTTTGATTGATGTATATTATGTTCATTACTATTGGCAATGATGTTTTACCAGCTACACAGATTGCAGGATTAGTCTCCTGTGTTATCCTCTTTTGGATAGCATGTGAAGAAGAAATATGAAACCCCCTAATTCAATTGATGGAGGGGGCTGAGCCTATTATGTCACTATATGTTGTTTAATGCCTTTTTATTTTTATTGTACTAACCATCTCTCTATATATATCAATTAAAGTGCTGTATTTTCATTACCAGAGGGGAAGATGTTGTCCTACTTTGGAATAGTACCACATGGCCATATACTTGACATACCAAACGGAGTCCTAGGAATGTTCTTCTATACATACACAATAATACGATATTTTATCATTAGAAAGTTGAAACAAAAGCTAAAGAGATTAAACTCAGTTGTAAATCACAAAGACAATGATAAGAAGTTGAAACCAAATATATTATTTGCATCATCGGTTAATATGATTATATCTTCACTAGCAATTGCCAGCAGCTTATTTTTGGGGAGAAAGTTGTGGATACTCAAAGAGCTTTGTGTAGTTTGTGTTAGTACACACATTATAAACACAACTCTATGGATGAGAGCGATTGATGAGTTGGCTCCTCAAAATTTGACTAGTAGTACAGTGAATCCAAATGTAAAGGGTGTTACACTTCATAAAGTCCCTCCAAAGAAGAAGCAATAAAAGTGTACATGGCAGGTAGAGTTTTACAACAACAAGTAAGACACTATGTTGTAATTGTATAAATTAGGGTGTTGATCATAATTGCTTACTTTATGTCCCCTCTTTACCCCATTCGGAGAGAAATGAGAAGGCAGACTCTTCGTGTTCACTGTTGGAAGACTCCTCTTGTGATGAATCTTTGGACAAAATAAGTGTTCTTCTTCCTTGTCCTTTCGGCATCATGGCCAAGCTTGGACGCATGCTCTTTCTACTCGACTCGGGTGAAAGCGACAACATACTGAACGATTCATCCATTTCACTGTCGTCATCTGATTCATCATTGGAATCTTCATCATGCATTCTTCCCGAGAGCACTCTTTCAGCTCGGCGTCTCATGTCCTGTTGCCGTTTGTGCGCCTCCTTGGTCCGTATTCTCTCCAATATCTCCCTTCTTTTATGATTGAGACGTTCTTTACGTTCATCTATACTCTTTATATCCAATTTCTCCACTTCTCGAATAGTTGGTTTAGCATGATGCTTCCAATAAGCCTGCCTAAATGATCGAGATCTTGTCATGAGTTCGGATGGAGGGACAAGAATTTCCGGAGTACAAGGACCGTGAACTTTCTCATCAAGACAAGAGAATTGGGTAGTATCGGCATTATCCTGAGTTGAATGAAATAGATCTAGAGATGATTTACGTTTCTGCTTCCTGTTTGAGGTATGATCGTCTCTTGATTTAAGGTATTGCATCCTTGAATGATACAAAATGGAGTTAGCCATGCTTTATTTGTACTTGATGAAAAAGAAGTGAGAACCACCTCAAAGTCTAGGTGTTTGCAAATCTAGGTCAAGCCCAACAGTGGTAGATTATTTATTAACAACCAGTCGATAGTGCCTCGTGTAGTATGTTATGTTTCCTCGACCAAGTCAATCCATCAATTTCATCCATAGAGTGTATGGTTCTGAGAGTAGTTTAGCAAGTAGATTTGACTAAAGAAAGAACCAATAGCACCAGAATTCTGATGGTCAGTTGTTTATATCAAGGATCGAAGGAAGGTAGTGTATGAGACGAGTCGGACGAGAGTGCGATTTAAACGAGAGTTAGTCGTTAGTCCCATTGTGGGGAAAATAGGTGAGTCGCTTTTTTTTATTTTATTTTTGGATTTTACTATCTGAATCTTCTCTTCTTTAATGATTTGTTTACGCTGTTTCTTGGACATTGTCTTCCAGTTTGCTTTGAGCTGTGCATCAAATGATGGACGATTAGGATTGAGTCGATCTGCTAGTGATGCCCATCGTTTAGTATTAGTAGAGGGTATTGACGACGAGGAGGATGACATTTTACGATGATGATTTAACTATCAACTCGATATACAATATGTTATACTCTTTTTATTGTCCTTTTCTCTCTTGTATTGTATATCAACAGAATCAACAGATCAAGTTAGTGTTGCAAAGGATACTGTATCCTTTGGTTGAAAGGATATGGTCGCCAACGCATGAATATAATGTGATACCCTCGCCTCTACCTTGTGCAACAACTCTCCTCTAACCTATATCTCTCACCTCTTATTGAGTATTACCTAGGTGTACATAAGCGAGAGATGAGTGATGAGAGAATGTATTATGTAGAAAGTAGAAACCCTGTAAATAAGCACAGTGGTGTAATCCCTATGTTTGCAAATCCGACAAACACATGCAAGTTGCAAGATCATTGTTGAGAAAGGAAATGAATGGCGTAAGATAAATGTAATCGTAAAACATCACCATCATAGTATATCATTCATAATAAACAAATCAATATGCTAAAGAAGCTATTCAACTCGCTAATCAGTAGCGGAGGTAGTAATGACGAGCACATCTCAGATCTTGACGATGCGGATACCACAATCCATTTCAATTCAACCCTTCGCAGAAGCCGTCGGCAATTGCCAATCAAATCAATCGTACCACCATCGATCGTATCATCAAGGTATGAGATGGAACAATTTGAACAAAAGTTTAGATCATTCACAGCCGCCATCTCTACATATACCATTGCAAATTACAAGTCCACACTAGTCTCCTCGCGTAACTAGAACATTGACGAGTATTATTGCAATGTGCGGTACTATACTTACATACATATCGTCGAGCATCGTCGTCTCCTCTGATATCATCGTCATAATATAATATCTATACGTACTCTTTTGTTCTGTGACCCAAGCGGTAAGGAAGATGCATGATGTAAATCGTATATTCTAATAATACAAAGAGTGCATTAGATATTAATATTAGGGCGGAATTGTTGGGAAATGACCGGATTAAACTTCTTGTGGGGGTCAATTGTAGTGTTTAGATGAGCATGGTACTTATTTAGAATTGTTTGTTGATGGTAGTTGTGGTAGTTTAGAATATATTAAGCAGATAGGCTCGTGGTTGGTTAGTGCTCGGTTATTAGACTATTTGTGTAGTATCATCACAAAATTATACAATGAACGCCATCGTTGTCATCGTTAGAATATCATCGGCGTCGTATATGCACAATTTACATCCACCACTTGTTATCAGTCTCGATTGTATTTTCGGAGAACGCCCTGCTTGTGGTTGGATGTGAATACGTTTAAGTATTCGGGGTATTAGATGTGATGGATTTGAGGTGGAAATTGATTATGTTGGATTAGAAGGAGCGGTGTATCGTTTATCGTTTGAGGGGATACGCTCGTGTTTGGTTTAGTTATTAAGATGTTAAAGAATCAGTTGAATGATATATGAGGTGAGTTGTTTTTATATGTTTTGTGTGCAAACACTTTCGTATCATTATGTCTAATATATATCATCTCTTCTATATCGCCTCTACAAGCCAACATCAAGCCATGTCTAAACTATCATACATTGTAGGATCAAGTCTTCAATTATTTATTTATAACATAACAAAACTACACATCAACAAAGTCTCCATACACACATCACGTCGTTCAAGGATTGATACTCAGATGATTCCTCTCTTCTTCCTATCCTTCAATGCTGCATGTGTCACACAACGAACCATTTCAGATTCATTAGTTGGATACATTTGGCAACGACATTTTGGACAATGAGGCAGGACTATGTACCAATCTAAAACTGGTCTGATCTTTGCATAATAAGTTGCCACCGTGTCACCGCGCCGGTAAGCAGTGTGCTTACTATACCTGTTGGTGTCTGCAACTCTAACATCGATTGCCTGAGGTTCAGAGATTGACAGATCTCTGACTCTTTGTCTTACAGGCTGCTCGCCAGGATAAACGATACTTGCTGGGGAAGCTGGTTCCTGAGTATAGTCTTTCTTGAGGAAATCAATGATTTGTATTGCCTTGTCTTTACCTTTTACGGTTGAAAAGACTTTAGTTATACACGCTTTATCGGTAAAGATATCGACTACCTGGCCTTCTTGGTTGTCTGTATCTATACCTGCATTCTCTTTGGAGATCATTTCATCAGTGTAGCGACGAAAGTTCTCCTCACAAGATGTACACTCGGCAAGAAGGGAAGTCTTCGGTGTGTGATCGACAACCTTTGATCCAAACTTGAGAGTCCTCCTCTGCTGTGCAGCAAGTCTTGAAGCCTCGACCATTCGTACGACCTTTTCTTTGGCTACCTTGAGAGCATACTCATAGCAGGCGTTGCCTGGTAATGACATGGCAATACTCTTGCCGACAGTGCACTCGAAAGAAGAGTCTCCCGTGAGAACGCCACCAACTTGAGACATGATATTATCAAAAGCAGCACACAGTAGTGGATGCCTTGAGTTGAACTTGGTGATGATTGCCTCAGGATGACCGGCGACATTGCATTGCTTTGGAACTAAATCGAGTAGTTTGGTAGTATCTGTTAGTGTGATAGAAAAGAATTTGCCTGGGTTCTCCACGAAGTATTTGTTGAACAAATTTCCTCCAATCCTTGCCGAAGTATTAGCTCCAAAGATGTATCTCTTCACACGTTGTAGAACTGCCTTGGAGCAGCATAGAATCATAATTCCGGGGATGGCGAATACACTTAGCAAGAACTTTGAGTATGCCAACATTATCCTTGCAAAGTTGGCCTTGGAGTATACATCCCAAGGCTTTCCTCCGTAGGGGTATGCAAATGGGATAATATTGAGCTTGATACATCTCCAATAGTGTACCCCAAGAGCAAGGTGCAGTAATTGCCAAGTAGCAGAAACAAGTTCACCGTTCCCATCCCCAAGTAACGCCTCTGCGGGGTGCTGCGTTCCAAAGACGGAGAACAATGCCGTCGGCATAAAGTTGAGTAGAAGTACAACAAGTACTAAGCTAGCTTGGTCGGGTGCATACCAAGGCATTGATGGAGGGACCCAAATAGCAGGCATACCATTGAGCGTTGGCACCGTCGTAGCAAAGGCAAGAAAGACAAGCCATGCATCCCAAATCGATTTCAGATATTCATTGAAGCCTCCATTCTTGTAATCGGGTGGTGGTGTAGAGCTACAATAATGACTGCCTGGTGAATCGGCGGAAGTGGAATCCCCCCCTTTAGTAGAGTCATCTTTGAGGCCAGTAGAATTATTTACAGCCTTAACACGTGGGGAAAGTTCTGCCTCCTTGGTGGTAGAGTCATCTTTTAGGCCAGCAGAATTATCTACAGCGTTAACACGGGAGGAACGGGATGACAATCCAGGAAGTGTGTCATTATCAACAGTAGTAGAATCTTCTACAGCCTTAACAGGAGAACGGGGTGACAATCCGGGAGATGGGTCATTATCAATAGTAGTAGAATCTTCTGCAGCCAAAGGAGCGGCCGGTAACAATCCAGGAGGATTATTTTCATCTTCATCATCTTCTTCAGTAGGAGCCTTAAAATGATGAGCTATGTTGATTTATGTGTTGGTTATCACGTTAATGTTAATAATAAATTAATACAATTCATTACAATACATTCAATATATTCAATAATTAACAACAAAACTTACCATTGTCTCCTACATTAATCGATAGATTATACAACATCCCCGTTTGATTTTCCTCTTCCTCCCACTCATCGTCTTCGTCCTCTTCATCATCAACTTCGAATTGATCTGCTTTACAATCGTCACAACAATTGATTGTGTAGTCTTCACTCGTATATTGACATGTTGCTGCATCCGTGCAGAATGCACATTTATGTTTGTCATCTTCGTCTAATTGCTGAAAACTGTCGTAGCAGTCGTGGAACTCTTCATTCTCATCAGTCTTCACCGGCTCGACCACCTTAGCCTTTCGCCTTTTCTTCTTCTCAGGCTAAATTAATATGAAGGAATGAATGATTAAAAGAATAATTAATTGAATGTTGCACAATAATTAATTAAAAAAGCAACTGTAGAGACTAACCTGTGGATCAAATTTCACGGGCTGCTTTCTTTCCCTCGTCGACCGCCTATCGCCGGCACCATCCATGATGGCAGCTACTTAATTATCTTGATGACCACGGGTTAGCAACCTATTGGATAAGGCACAACATTACTTTCTGTTTTAGTTGTTAATATGAGGTATGTACTTTTCAGAGTACCTAAAAAAGTGAGTCGCAGACCCAATCGCGAGTTGCAAAACTTGTGAGAAAGTGGATCAAACAATGTAGAAGGACGACCAAACTAGAAAGATCTCCTTCGATCAAACAGTTTTATCATCCAACTCATCATTACATGAATAACGGTTCTTGTGGTGAGGATTTGCCAAACAATTTTGCTGCTAATGCTAGTTGGATAGCCACCGCTACAGCTACAGCTATCCCAACTATTATACTCCTATGAGTTGCCGTATTAGCGGCCACTTGGCTAACAGGCCATACACGGCTTCTTTAAATGACGGTTCAGGCCTATCAATTGTACTTGGCTTGGAAAGCCAGGCTGTAGCTCAGATATCAACACTCGGTGACGTATTTCATCCAAGCTCGTCCTTCGAGCAAAGTGGAGACCTTAAATACGTTCCCATTTCGCCTTCTTGTACAGATGCAGGCACATATCGTATACCTGACACTGACAAGATTGGCAGGGTAGTAAACTTGGGTCGAGCTTCAGATGGACGTTACCTAGACAACAAGTTTCAGATAACCTTCAACTATGATTATGCTCAGAAAGAGTCAATTGAGATCTTACGTAAACTTCAGTTGGATATTCACGAGATTTGCAAATTCAACAGTCATGAAGAGTTACTCAATATGACATTGACCGGTGCTGCTCAATGGTCAATGAGGACCAAACTTTCATCCTTTTACCGTATCAACACCCGTTCTCTTGTATTTAGTGAGGATGAGTGTGCTATCCTTGGCGGTGGTAGTACTATTCGTGGCAAGGTCAAGGCTAGGGATCTCAATGCTGTAGAAAGTGGACAGCAAAACTATTTCCCAACGCTAGGCATTCGTGTGCAGCCGTCTTCTGTAATACATGAAGACAAGATAGATGACTTGATGCCTTTCTGTATTAAAGCCGACGCTGTTGTGCAAGAAAATGTTGTTGGAAGTATCTCAACGGTGGAGGAGTTTCTACAATCTCCTTTAGCCAATGTAACCTTCGTTCGGAGTATCAGTAGCGTATCTTGGAAGCCAGGATATCACCCTCTCAAGAGTGGTGAAGCTCGAATTGTGGTTACTCCTTCGTTGTATAATGAACTCTTTGGTGAGGATGATGCTTTTGGTGAAGGTGGAACGGCAATGGATGTTTACACTCGATCACCTCCTGCAGATGCCCCGCATGATAATAGTATCTATACTGCCGAAGAACATGAATTTGTTCGCACTGAGCATGTGATGATAATCAGAGAACATAAAATCTCAACCACTGATGGTGTTAACAAAGTGAGCTTGTGTGTGCGGTATATCTTCATGGAAGACTGTAAGATTGCATATAAGGATGTAGACTTCACTTTGAAAAACGTCATTGAAGAGGAGGGATACGTCAAGGTGGATGAGTATCTCAATTGTATAATATATGGGCACATAAATGTTGACGGTCAGGCTAGCTTAATAATTCACCACACTCCATGGTGTCCAATCCTGCTATCAAAGTTCGATGGCTACTTCTCTTTGGATGAACTCGATCGCCATACGATTACTGCAATGTCATTTCATTATGCTCAGGCAGTCGTCAAGACGCTTACAAATCCAAGTGATCCCATCCAAACCAATCAATCAATATTTGGGAATGCTTTGACTGCCATTGCGATGCGTGTACACTCTTCCCGTCGGGCTCATGAAGACAATTGTGTTGCAGCTAGGATGGGACTTTCACTTCTTGTCGGTCACCGAGAAGGCAAGAGTCCTCTTGCATTAAAGAATCATGGTCTTCAAGTCGTCGACGTTAGAAAGTATGAGCGAGATCGGAGGAAATATGACAAGATTAGGCTAACAGAATCAAAGCTTGATTATCACGTTGGGCGATCTAGCAAGAATATACTTTCAATGGCGAGAACGGATGATCAAAGAACCTATTACCTCGAACAGACACTCAAGATCATCATGTACAGTAGACTTACTAACAAAAAGAGGTCACCATCGGCTCAACATGCACTTCTTACTACAATGGAAAGAAGTGGCAACTTTAGTGAGGAATGTATTGCTACTCTCAGATCATTAGTCGACTCATTGAAGGGAAACAGTGAACATGACAGTGCTCTCTCCATAGCCGAGGATCTTCTTGCTGAACTAGCGGAAGTAGAAACCGAGGAGGAGAAGAAGGCTATCCTAATTCGAGTTGTGAATGACTGGCTGAAGACTAGTAGAGTGACTGGTAAACACAGACCGCCCACATTTCAACATGCATTGGTTACCACAATGGAAAGAAGTGGAAAGGTCGATGTACAACTTACTACATCTCTGAGATCATCGGTTGATTCACTTCAAGGTAGTCGAGGCGAATATGATACTTCCATAGCCGAGGATCTTCTTGCTGAACTTGCATCCGCTTCGTCTGAAGAGGAGAAGACGGCGATTCTTAACCGAGTGGTGAATGATTGGATCAAGACGAGCAGAGTGACTGGTAAACACAGACCACCCACAGCTCAAGACGCACTGATTGCCACCATGGAAAGAAGCGGAAAGATAGATTTACAACTTACTACAGCTCTTAGATCATTAGTCGACTCCTTGAAGGGAAACAGTAAACCCAATAGTTTGGATATTCAACCCCGACAAGTTGGAGAAGAAGTACTAATCTATCAGCTTCAACAAACACCCGAGAAACAAAAAATTATGGTCCCTATTGCTATGCAGCTACTATACGAGACAACTGTGCCTAAAGCAACAGCTCAAGCTCGACATTCTTACCAACTTTATCAAGAAGTATTAACACCCGTTGGAAATCAGTTACAGCCAATTTCAATGATCCAATGTGATCCTGCTGAATTGCTATTCTGGCCACAAGATAGTAATGGCACGAGTACTCGGGGTTGGGTTACTAGAATTGTCGTACTGAAAGACCTTTATTATCCATTAACACCAGTATTCTATACTCCAAAAGACAAAGCGGAGGAGTTAAAATGGGAGAATGCTTTCAACGATAGCTTTGGTAAGAGTGTGGCTAAATTCAAAAAGAAAGAAGAATTGCTTGCAATTAGATGCAATAAATACTCTGTAACATATATCCCACCACTGCTAGGACATACGGTTGGTGAAACGCGAGATCGTATAACCGCCCTTGAAAAAAAGTGTACATCAGCTTACCATAGATTATTGTGGTGCGAGAAAAATAAGAAGAAGGTTTCTGCATAACTATGTTATGTATTTCCAAAACCGAGTCCAGCTCAAAGGGGGAAAAAAAACGAATTTAATCCCATGAAGATACTCTCTCTCATCCCCAAGCAGTTAATTGGTCGAGTGACGACTGAGATGACGGCTGACTATATTATAACTATATGATTGGTTTAGATGAGGGCTGAGATGACGGCTATAACTATAATGATTTGATGTTTGCAATGTTCATGTGTTGATGGAAGGTATTATTTGAAAAAAAAAACACATAGTAAATATAGTATGAGCAGGGAAGACGCTTGTGAGGATGATATGATATGCTACTCCACAGTGTGGTTTTAAATTATATAAATAGCATCAAGTATACAGGTATAAATAGCTCCCCTAGTACTTTTAATTACTATAACTCACTGTCTATATCAGAGATATAGTCTCACTTTTCCAACTATTATCTTATTTTACATCTCTCATTTATTATTTACTCTTCTTCATCATCAGACTTGAATCCAGCCTTGAGCTTCTCCTCAACATCAGAAGGTACAAGTTCGTAGTTGGCCAACTTCATTGAGTAGTTGGCACGTCCCTTACTCATACTCCTCAAGGTACTGACATACTGGAACATGTTAGCCAAGGGAACCAAGGCAGCAATAGTTTTGGTGTTACCCCTCTCACCCAAATCACCAACCTGTCCACGACGACTGTTAATATCACCCAATACATCACCCATGTACTCCTCGGGTGTTGTAACATCAACCTGCATAAGAGGTTCCATAAGTCTTGGCTTGGCCTTGCGTAATCCCTCACGGGTAGCAGCACGTCCAGCAATTTCGAATGCCATAACACTGGAATCAACATCATGGTAGGCACCATCAATAAGAGTGGCCTTCAATCCCAAGACGGGGTACCCAGCGACGACACCAGATCCAAGAACGGATTCAATACCCTTAACAACACCGGGAATGTATTCCTTGGGAACAGATCCTCCCTTAATATCAGAAGCGAATTCAAAGTCCATGGCACCCTCCTCCTCACTGTATTCCTTAGGCTCGAAGACAATCTTAACACGTGCGTACTGTCCAGAACCACCAGACTGTTTCTTGTGTGAGTAATCAATCTCGGCGGGGGCAGTGATGGCCTCACGGTATGAAACTTGAGGGGCACCAACATTAGCCTCGACGTTGAATTCACGCATCATACGGTCAACAATAATCTCAAGGTGAAGTTCTCCCATACCCTCAATAATAGTCTGACTTGTCTCCTCATCACGTGAGAAACGGAATGATGGATCCTCGGCGGCAAGACGGATAAGTGCCTCGGACATCTTCTGTTGATCAGCCTTAGTCTTGGGCTCGACGGCAACCTTAATAACGGGTTCGGGGAAGTCCATCTTCTCAAGGATACAGGCATTATTCTTATCACACAATGTCTCTCCGGTGGTAGTATCCTTAAGTCCAACGAGGGCAACGATATCACCAGCAACGGCACTCTTGATTTCGGTACGGTCGTTGGCATGCATTTCAAGCATACGTCCGATACGTTCATTCTTACCCTTAACGGAGTTGTAAACTTGTGTTCCAGCATCCATGGTACCAGAGTAAACACGGGTGAAGGTTAATGAACCAACGAAGGGATCATTGGCAACCTTGAATGCAAGTGCCGAGAAGGGTTCAGCATCACTCGAAAGACGAACGAGAGGCTCTTCGGTATCCTCATCAATACCAGCAATGGCATCAACATCAACAGGACTTGGCATGTAATCAACAACAGCATCCAATAATGGTTGGACACCCTTATTCTTAAAGGCAGTACCGGTCAAGACGGGTGTGAATGCCAAGTTGATAGTACCCTGACGAATTAATCTCTTGAGTGTATCAACATCGGGTTCATTCCCCTCCAAGTATTCCATGAGTGCATCCTCATCTTGTTCAACTGCTAATTCAACCAACTTCTCACGCCATTCCTTAGCCTTGGCCTTGAGTTCATCATCCACCAATGGAATATCATTACATTCATCTAATGGGATACGATCATAACTAGCGCCTAAATCCTCGCCCTGCCAAACAACTGCCTCCATGGTAACCAAGTCAACAATACCCAAGAAGTCACCCTCGGCACCAATTGGTAATTGCAACACCGCTGGCGTGGCACCTAACAAATCTACAATAGTTTCTACACAGAAGTAAAAGTTGGCACCTGTCCTATCCATCTTATTTAAGAAACACATTCGTGGCACGTTGTACTTATCGGCTTGACGCCATACGGTCTCAGTCTGTGGTTCAACACCGGCAACACCATCAAAGCATGCAACTGCACCATCCAGTACACGTAACGAACGCTCAACCTCTAATGTAAAATCAACATGACCAGGTGTATCAATAATATTAATACGATGATCCTTCCACTCGCACGTAGTAGCGGCGGATGTAATTGTAATACCACGTTCTTGTTCCTGTTCCATCCAATCCATAGTGGCACCACCTTCATGTACTTCACCAATCTTGTATGATTTACCAGTGTAGTATAGGATACGTTCGGTGGTGGTTGTCTTACCAGCATCAATGTGTGCCATGATACCAATGTTACGATAATTGGGTAATTCGACTTTACGATTGGGTGAGGAGGATGCTTCCTTTAAGTCAACATCTTGTCCTTGTGTAACTGTTTCTGAAAGGATAACTAGTGACTGTTTTTATTATTAATTGTTTGTGTGTATATTATTATTTGTTGGGTACAGGGTATAGGGAAGAAGAGTAGAAAAGATTCAGTGAGAGACAGAAAGATACGATTTGCAATTCTACGCACATCAATGACACATCATTATGCACAAAACTCTATTATGATAAAGACATACCTTGCCAGGATTTCTTGCAAGCATAGCATCACAACTTTCAATCTTCTGTTCTACAGTATTAGTATTGATATTACGAACACCGGCAATGTTACTAGGCACAAAGGCAGCAGTGCCCATGGCAAGTGCTAGCAAACTTGCTGCTTGTGAGAGTCCTTTTGATACCATTGTTTATTTATTGTTTAGATATATGAAGGAATACGACGGTGTGTACTCTATTGACCTCTTTGATAAAAAGTGAGAGCTGTGGTGACTTTTGCTTGATGATTCAGCGTTGTGATGATGGATTTGTGGTCGGTAGGTGGAAGTAGTTGTGTGAGTGAGTAAGTGCGTAGTGCGTAGAAGTGATTAGTTAGCGATAAAACGATATGCGACTAATTGCAAAACAAATATTTTAGACTGTGAGAAGGGGAAGTTCAATCGAGACAAGGGAGGCACAGATCCGAAGACCCATGTTACATTATCAGGAGACGAAATCATTGGAGACTTAATAACTCGAGATCAAGCTTTATTACCATGGT
>Ga0214477_100535_pt1 | contig 26162 bp, 16 predicted proteins | sample M1_20Mar14CPVII9_FD_165058 | JGI IMG/M metagenome (GOLD analysis project Ga0214477, IMG submission 165058) | Marine eukaryotic communities from Monterey Bay, California, United States - M1_20Mar14CPVII9sort6BwellC16 | ecosystem: Environmental > Aquatic > Marine > Unclassified | place: USA...
GATGCACCTCCAGAATATAGATGCGATGCTGGATCGGTGTGCATCCTTGCCGTGGGAACACCTATCCAGCAATTCAAAGGAAATGGAGAGTACTATGATGATACATGCAACAATACTTGTGTAGATGGACGAATAAGTAGTGGACGAATTACTGGGTTATTAAGATCATCTGAATGGAAATGTGAAACAGATTTAGACTGCTCTCTGAGTGGTGTATGTGCTCGCAATGGTAAATGTCGATGCGATGCATGGGCAGAGGGTATCGATTGCTCATATCTTCGATTTCAACCTGTTGACAAATCGAGATTAGGTTACCTTCATGAAGATCATAGCAGCTGGGGTGGATCGATAGTACAAAAGAGCAATAATGGAGATTATCAGATGTATCTTTCTGAGATCATTTGTAAAGAAGATACTAAAACACAAAAACGATGTGGACTGAACAATTGGGAGACTCATTCGAGAATTGTATTAGTTACATCGAGGAATATTCAAGGACCGTATATGAGAAGAAAAGTGATATTGCCAGTAGAACACCACAACCCTAGTGTACACATATCGCCCGCGACGGGAGATTGGCACTTGTATTCTATATCAGATTCAACTGGGCCAATAGTGAGAATGATATCAAAGAATGAAGGCAAAGAGTGGGATATGCCAATGATTTTAAGTCAACGTCAAAATCCTGGACCACTACTGAAAGAAGATGGATCAACATATCTCTTTTATAGAGCAGACGGAATGGACTTACCTTCACCAACGTGTTCAGATGAAGGCATATCATATCAGTATTGTCCATCTGATGACGAACCATGCACGCCGCCTAGTGATAAACCAATCTTCAACCATACCGGTGAAGATCCAAGTGTATTTACAGACCATCGTGGTAACTATCATATGCTTTTTAATGCACTACCATATAAGTGTCAACCAAAACTGAAGCAAGGTGGGCATTCTTGGAGTTTAGATGGTGTAAATTGGAGTGAGCCGAGAGTTGGTGCATTCGATACAACTATTCAATTTACCGATGGATCTAGCATGACATGTGAAAGAAGAGAAAGGCCGCAAATGGTCATCGACAAAGATGGTAAGCCACTGGCTTTAGTGACTGGAGTTACTGGCTGTCCAAGAGGACTTGGTGATGATATAAAAGAAGACGAAGACTCGAAGAGTAATGGACACTTCTACAAGGGTGGTGATGATAGCTTTACATTAGTTCAATTGATTAACTCTTGATACCGATCGCAAGGGTGATTGAACAATACAAGACACATGAACACAATATATGCAGCATAAAATTTAGAATATATCAATATACACATAAATTCTTCCTTTCCAGATAAATACATACTACTACTCATATATACAGCTATAGCTAGTCTCATGAGTGCCTATTGCATCGATCTGTTTGATCATCTAGATCTCATGATAAACACAATGAGCTGATTACACGTGTAATGGCATCTTCTTATTATATTTGAGTCCATTTTAGTTGATTGTGTGATGATGATAGAGAGTTGTTATTGATATAAACATTAGTTGATATACTATATGGTACCATGTTATCGAGAAGTAGATTAAGATGTGCATCGAGCTTATTGAGAAGGAGGCGGAGAGTATCAAACTTATGCCCTTTGGCCGGCAGTCAAGATATATATTATTGTCAAGATGACTACAATGAGTCATCTTTGAATCCAATTAGAAATTGCAATACACATTTGTATAATGTTGCTAATAGAAGTTACTCAACTACATTATCACAAATATCGGTGCTCAGTTATAGATATCGCCACCCAAGTACAACAACTCGATTCATATCTACAGACAGTACATCATCAACATCTACAACTGAAACCATCACTGAGCAACTAACATCATACCTACCACCTACACCTGATTTCATCACTAATGCAACTATATGGGGAGGAACTGGATTGTTACTTGTCAACTTTCATACACATTTACACTTACCATACTGGGCATGTATATCCCTAACAAATATATGTATCCGATCAGCCATGCTTCCAATAGCTATTAATGGTGCCAAGACATCTGTAAAGTTTGGAAAGATTTCACCAGAAGTGCAATATGTATTAAGTAACTTTACAAGTGGTATGAAAACATTAAAGATTGCCAATATGTTTAGTCAAGAGGGTAGTTTCAAATCGCAACAAACAATGAGAGGTCAAATGGAAGTATTAACAAAGAGTTTAAGTACACTCCGTGGATTATTCAAGCTCAATAAAGTGAATCTATTCGATGTATTCAAATCACCCTTGTTGCAAATACCATTCTTCATGTACTTTGCATCAGACTTGCGTAAGATTATTGAAGGTTCAGATCCACATCTTGCACAACAGTTGGTTGATTCGTCATTCTTTTGGATAACAGACTTGACAGAGTCTGATCCATATTATGGACTGCCGATTGCCACCGGTGCATTATTGTATCTCAATGTTGAGACAGCCATTGGTAAACGATCATTAAGTGGCGAGGCTAGTAGTAAGTCCAATATGGCAACGATATTAAAGGATGCATTCCAAACTCTTGCTATCTTCATGCCTTGTTTCATGGCCCAGCAATCGAGTGGTGTACAACTATATTTGGCTACTAGTATGGTATTTACATTAATACAATCAAATGCAATGCGAAATGATAGTGTTAGACATGCAATTGGTTTACCACCAATGGGTGCAAAGGCAAAGACTATGGACGAAGGCGAGTATGTCAAAGACTTCCTATCGAAAATGGCGGAACGACAAGCAGCAAAAGCTCAAGGTGGATTCGCTCTAGGCGAGGGCGTTTTCATACTTGGTTCCAACATATCCATACCTCAAAGAGGAAAGAAAAGAAAGAGTAGTATAGTAGTAGAAAAGCAAGACATGACAGTGGATGATTTGGATGAATCACAAATACTCAAGATTAAACTCCCGGATCATACACTGCAGAGTCCGCTACTTGTATTTCCCGACATGTTTAAAACGACGCCTGTTCCTTTTATACCTGGCCTTCGAGAACCGGAATTTTACAACCCAAAGAAAAGCAGTATAGATTATGATTCATTGAAGGAAGAAGAGCAGTTGAGAATAATGGAGGCGGCAAATAGAGGAGAGCTACCTGAAGACAAGATAGAGATGGCACCAAAGAATGTTCTTCGCAAGACTAATGCAAATAAAGGACAGAGTAGTACCATCAACACAAAGAAATTAAAGTCGAAATGGAATAAAAAGAAGAAGGGAGGGAAACGAGGGAAGAGGTAGTCAAGTAAGCAGAGCACTTCTGTACAATCAATACTACTTTTACATTCAATCAAAATGCCATCCTTCTTGTGGTATATCTACTACAAGTAACAGACGGTTCAAACCGGTATCATCAAGTCTAGGCGACCGATGCACAATGCCAGGCATGTTGTGTATTTGTGTTGCGTCAGCATCTCCTCTGCCCTTGAAGATCGCAACATCGCCTAGATTCATTGGTTTTGCATGCTTAGAATTATTCTGTCGATTCTCTAAGGTGGCTCTGGAATGTTGGGGTAGTACATATTCTGTGCATGGACCCTTTAGTGTTGAAAGTAATCTAAACGGAACACAATCTTGATGCCAGTACCGACAACCATCTGTTGTCATTACTGCAATCTTTACATGAACATATGGAATCGTATCATCGCTCTCATTGATATAGCCGGACTCTATTGCAATGTCAGTAAACACTTGTACAATCTTATCCAAATATTCTACTAATTCATCAATCTCATCCTCGTTCAATGCGCTTGGTCGAGATCGTATTGGATATGGTACATGAATGTACTTAATATATTATGATATGAGATAAAATGAAAAGAAAGCACATGATATGCATATATAAACATACCTTTTTCAGCACTTCAGCCACAAGTCCAGGAAGAGCAGGTACCACCCCCTCAAAAGATGGCAAATGTTGAGGAAGAATCGACTTGTCTGATAGTCTATCTATGAAACTTGGGACAGATTTAGGCTTGCATAATACCATGTGAGTTTCGTCATCCATAATCTTTATTAGTTCTGACAACTCGTCAGCGAATACAATCTCTTTTCCAGTGATTTTGTTTGTACTTGGTTGAGTGTGTGATGATGTATCATCGTGATGGCAACCACAATCTGATACACATGCAGTTGGTTGAGACATTGTTACTTGTAAGTATGGATCTATGTGTCTATTAATATAAGCAAAAGCAGCTCCTGTTGCAATCCTATATAAACCAAACATAAAGTTTGGTGTACGAGTAGGTAGGTATGGGAGGTTGTATGTACTCAGAAAGAATCGAATCAAAAAGATACCATGAGAAAAGGACAACTTTATCCACACTCACTCCCCTCCCTCTTATTATTATTATAACTTACCATTGTTAATCTCAACTTTTCTTTATATTAAATTATATGTATGTATTGATTTCCATAAAGTCTAGTGATCATCAATCTCCTGTAATTCAAGAGTAAATCGTTCACGTATCGTTGCCTCTTCTTTAAACTGCTTTTCATATGAATCAGCCTCATTTCGAATACCAACTTGTAACTTCTTCCTAAACTCATCAAGATCATCAAGTGATGGTTTGCTTGATACCAATCGGACGCTCTTCAGTGAAATCCACATTGTAGCTCTTAGATTACTCGTGTGTATGACAAAACTCTCTGATGTATTCTTGTTCTTGTAGAAGAGTTCATCATCACTACCTGGCAATGATATCATACGGACTAACACCATTTCAGTTGTAGTGTCAAGTGAAATGACCAAGCCATATCTGACTTCAGAAGTAGTAGTCAAGTCTGAGTTCCATGAGACGATACCACCAATAAGATCATCGGCATTGAACTCCTGCACCATTGGTTTGTAGCTTGATTTATCATTTGTACTGTCTTGCTTTTTCTTAGTGGTACGTGCCTTCTTGCGGCTTCGGGGTGATACATTCTTACTACTCTTTGGCTTTGATAAGAATACTTCATCTCTGATGACATCGACATCAGCAGTCTCCCAATCTTCAGGGATTTTGAAGCCTGCGGGCAGTCGTTCACAATCATTTTCGTCAGCGACGAATTGAATACCATCACGAGCTATTTGTAGACACTGCCCGAGTGACTTTATCCCTAATGATGATACACATTCCACTAGTACGTTATGAAAAGTCGTATCTGTATCACTTATGATTCGTCGATGGCCAATATCCTCATAGTAAGGAATGAATGGTAAGATATCCGTGTCTGGAACGCCTGATTCCTCATCAAGTGCAAAGAATGATACTGTGTATAATGTCTGTTGTTTGGATATTCCTTTGAGTCTTCTTGTTTTTATATTTGTGATCTTTGCCGGTAACCAAACACTTGATCGTTGTGCCCAACACACCTCGCCAATGAAGAAGTCTTTACCGCCGTCCTCTTGTCTTAAGTGTTTGTATAGATACAAGTTAGTATTTGCAACCGAGGGGATAGAAGCTGGCAGCAATGAGATGGCAGTAGTCCAATAATCTTTTGTTAGGCCTCTGTTGATCCCTGTGCCGTCCATATTAGCCTCCTCTGCAACAGAACGTTTTCGTTGTTCAATTACAAAGTCTTCACAGCCTTCAACATCTACAATAGAGTTGACATCATCATCATGTGATGCACACTTATCACAAAACCAATCTCCAGTCGGGATACTCCTTAAGGGTGGATTTAGACATCGACAGTGAAAAAGACCATCACATCCATCACAAACTAACATGGTTGTATCATCCAAACTACTATAACATATCTTACAGCATGCCATGGATTTGTATTGATCATCTGAAGTAGGATTTTTGTCCACTAGTATCTGTCTCTCTGCATTAAGACTCTGTTCTTGCATTCTTTGGGTGTGTACTTCTTTTGATAGACTTGACACTACTATATTTTGTTCTCTTTCATTCAATAAACTGTCTTTACTTTCAGTCTGCTCCACTCTTCTTCTCTTCTTTTGTAATCTGTTCTCGTGTATTGATTCACATTCAACCTCGTAATGTCCAAATCCACCACAGACACCACACATATGAAACATGGGTGCGGGTATTGTAACTTTATATTCTGATCTGTTTGCGGCACGGTGTCTTTCATGATTCTCTTTACACTTTTCCCATTGTATATTACTATCAAGCATTGCCCAATTCGCAAAAGCCGTCAGTGAACACTCGTTGTAAAGGATTGGAAATAGTTCATACTTCTTTGTTGAACTTTTATAATGTGAACCATTTGTACCATTGTTGTTGTTACCAATTAATATATCATTCTCTCTGGATGCACCTCCTACATCTAAATCAATTACATGCTGTTCCAATTTTGAAAGTGTTCTAGATGCATAATCTGATCGTTTCCATGAAGGAGGAAGTTGTAAAGGTTTTTCAAACTCATCTTTATTACTATCTTCATCAAATGTACTACTAAGTATATTTGGAACAAGTAGTATCGATGATTCCACTTTCTCTGATATATTTTGTTCATTAACTAATGATGTATCTGTCGGTATTTTGTATGTTGGAGTAGTGGAAGAAGTATTATTATCCTCTCCTTTAAAATGAGCTGATTGTACCTCTTTATCCAACCATTGCAATTCTTGCTCATCACAGCGTAGAAACATTCCACATAACATTTCTGTATGCCAATCTTGTTGATGTGAAGTGTCATCGCCATCATCTTCTCTCGGAGTATTGGAAGCAGTACTATTGGGTTCCTTTTTATCCATAATAGTCACCTAGCTCAATGCAAAAGTTTTTACTTCTTGTTACTGTGTGTATGTCGTGTGTGAAAGGAAGACTGTTACCGCCAGTTAATCATTTAAAGGGGTTTGATACTGAATGCCAATATATAAAAGTTATCAATTACTCGCCCTCCGCAAACTAACTACCATAACATCATATTCAAATCACTTACGATATCTAATACCTTCCTCGCGTGCATGAAGTATCTTCTGATCTTCTCGGACACTGGTATCCTAGGGTATCCTCACTAATGCGATATGATGATGACATCTCCCAGTATACAATCCCGATGCTAAATGAGTCTGCTGGCATGTCTATCAGTGTCACCTGTACTTAGATTAGATTCTACTTCATCTAGTATGGAAACTCGCTCACTGCTTTCCTGATACTTTGAGACGTGATCTTCCTTTACTTTTAGATTAGATAGTGGCTCCATACTTTACTTACTTCTTATCTGCTAGGTTCAGTTGATCCAAGAGGAAACTATAGTCGTATGCAAGCTCGCGATAGTACTTATACCTGTCCGATGCTGAGAAATGTCCTGGAAGGTGGCGTTCAGTGGGAGAGATGATTGTAACTTATGTTAGTATATGTGAATTACAAAGGCAATAAAACGAGGCAAATCGAGGTATATTTTGAATGCATGAATTCATATCATAAAACATAGTAACGCGGACTTTCCAGCACTCAAGTCAAGCTTCATACAGAACGGGTATTCATTATTTGGATTGGCGTCCCTGAGAGTCGCTAAGAACTTAGCTGGTTCCCAGTATGCAACTCGGGGATCATGAAGTCCACCGGTCAGCCAACAAGCAGGGTATTTCTTTCCCTTCTGAACAGTATTCATTGGAGAGTAACTCATCATGTACTCATGATACTTTTCTTCACTGTGGATTGACAGATGACAAGAGTATGAGTATTAATGTCAGAAAATTCAGATAAACCTATGAAGACAGGTATAACTCACTTTGGATTTCCCCATTCTACCCATTCTCCACTGGTCAAGGGGATTGAAGCATCAACCATAGTACAGGCGACATCTACGAACGGCACGCCTAGAATTGCACAGCGGAATAGTTCAGGAGCCTGATTGATCGATGCACCAATGAGCAAACCTCCAGCAGATCTTCCTTCACAAGAAAGCATATCAGGCGACGTCCACTTGTTGTCGATTAAATACCTGGCTGTATCAACAAAGTCATTGAAGGTGTTCTAATTAAAGAGACATCGGATGAAAACGAGTATGAGCTAAAATACATACAACAAAAAGTACAATGGTGATACTTACTTGCTTGCAGAGATCATCACGATATGTGAAACATGTAAATTTGTAACACCAGCATGATATACTCTATCATCAGCATCTTCACCCCAAAACTTTGTAGTAGTAGGTCCTGATATATAATTTCTTGTTGTTTGTTATTGTCTTGTGTATGTGTCGATCGTATCTGATATTGTCGATTGTATTATTATTCCATCGCATAATGTCGTGGTTGGTTGAGAGTTGTGGTATTATAGATTTTTGCTTTTTACTAACAAATGATGGTATTTTGAAAAAGTGATAACCACCTCTATTGCATTCATATTATTGTTATTATTGTCTTGTTGTGTATCCGGCCGCGGCACTCTATTAATCGTAGCAGTTACGCCTAACACATCGTATGTGAAGATTTAGCGTTGAGTTGATGGCTGCTTAAGGTAGTTACGTAGAAAGTAAGAGTATCGTACGTACGGACCTACCTTTTTCAGCCGAAGCTCACTTTTCAAAGTTGTCATCTTGCTCGATCGAGGTGATATTGTATATACTATTAATTCCTGCACATTGAATATCAAGGTAAGCCACTTTTGTCGGTTATTGTTCATGTATAGAGAGATATTAATCCAACGAGCGCCAATTTACTGCTAGCAATGCCTTGGATTTAATTTAATTTGATATTTTATTCATTATTGTGCAATCTGTGGTCCAGGGGTCGTTGTTCATCATCAAATCGCCAGCAGAACTCGACTCATTGTGTTCCTTGGTTGTCTAATAAATCAAAAATAATAGGGGAATATCTATGCCGCATCAGCATCATTATTTGAGGAGTATTGTGATAAAATATGCAGTTTTTCAATGATGAAGCATTACTAAAATTATTGTTACTTGAATTAAACACCAAACTAACCACTAACAATCACTCTAAATTTTCTTTATACGTTAATAAACAGGTTGGTGTTGTTATTTTGTTGTATTATTGTGTGGGTGGGTGAATTAAGTGAGTATTATTCATGATTTAGAGGGTGTATTATTAGTAAATTATACTTTTTTGGTTGAATTAACCCCTTTTATTGGTATTATTCGCTTCTCCTATCATTAATAACATATTAGGTATAATATATAAGGTTTTTGGTTATTTATGGTGGGGTGTAATGGAGTTTGAGAGTGGAAGAGTCAAGCCGATCATCCATGTCTGAGATTTTACTTCTCTTGTCCACGTCGCACCGGTACTCAAGTCACAAATAAACTGTCTGAGGGCGATAATCTGGGGCAATCACCTGCCTGTGGCCTTGTGGATTCCCAAGAAGAATTCATCTTGAGAATGTTATTCTATCTCAAGTCTCATATTTTGGGTTGGCTTTATAAGACCAAGTCCTGCTACGTGCCGGCCACCCCCTGAGGGGTGTTTTCCTGGAGAGGATAATTGACACTCTTTCTTCTTCTGTATGGGGAAGTTCTGCCCAAATTTTATTCTAACAATCTATTTCATCACTCTTCTCTCTATCCATCATATTCACAGATTTGTTCTGCTTGGAGTTTAGAGGTGATTATCTTTACTTGTGGTGGTTCTTCTGTCCCCCTTGCAAAATTTTATCATGACTTATGCCATTATTTGAGAGGTGATCTCATGTACATACTCTCTTCTCTCTCTCTTCTATACTTTACTTCAGTCAAATCAATATCAATTAAGGTATGTTCTGTATTGTACTTGTACTTTATGTTGTTATTGTGGTTTTATGTTTTTATATAGATTTTTGAGATGTTGTTGAGTTGTTTTATATAAATTTTGAGATTTTGCTGGGGTGTATAAGTATAAATGGAATGGAAGGGTGTACGGTTGAAGGTGGTTATTAATCATACTCACTTTTTCTATATCTATCTCCTCTTCTATTACATTTAATATACACAGATTGATCTGCTTGGTGGTTGAGGACAGCAAGTCGATTCTTATCGACAATGCATCATACCCAACTGATTAGTCATGCCATTGAGGCAATTGGCTCTAATTCAGTGACTGTATTTGATGAAGAGGTTGATATAGCTTCATTATCAGCTCATCAGTTGAATGAAACACTAGCTCTTCAATGTACTTATTATCAGGAGCAAATGGGATCATCAGAGATTACTGAAGAGAATGATGTTGATAACTTAGTCTGTCAACAAGTACGTGTTGCATTGGTTAATATCCTTGAATGCGGATTGTTAGTTGATATTCAGAATGCTAAGCTTTCACAAGAGAGAGAGGAGAGGTTAACATTGAGAATTGCTGAAAAGTCAGACGCCTCCTTCATTGTCCCTCCTTTATGGAATGGTTGTCTTCACAGGTTTATGCAAGATCGTACTTATACCCACAGTTGGATGCACTCCTCGTCATCAACCAAACGTCATGTACCTTCTATCAACCTTGGAGATGTGTCGAGGGAAGTGAGTATAGCAGTGGCCAAGGCACGGCTTGATATTGATCCAATGTTGGAGAATCATCGTTCACGTAAGCGATCAGTAGTGAACAAGTCCTTCCATCACAGTCAATTATCAACAATCGTATTGATTGAACGTATATTGCCGATCAAGAACGAATTGGACGAATTGGCTTCTAAGTATTCTACTGCTCTTCAAGGAGGAGATGAATCTCTTGCAGAGTCTCTCAGACATGAAAAGGATGATGCACTACATCTGCTGGATAACGTACTCCTCTCCCTAGGTATTGATGATAATGACATTCTATCAACTCGTAGACTCCTTCTCTCTACAGACAAGGTATTTTGTGTAAAACAAAAACTTCAACAAGAAATGATTAAGACGAAGAAGAAGAAGAAAGTAAAGAAGAGTAAGTTGTCTGTTTTCCTGTTGTGATTCTTCTCGGCAATGTTTATACCAAACCAGATCGTTCATTGCATATACTTGTATATATTCTACAACACAGCTAAAACTCACAGAAGTCGTCACATCAACAAGGCACGACCTGTATCCCACGACAAATCGACTGTACATTCTTTGTCACCCGATGTAGATTCAACTACACCTTCTTACGCGGTTGTACCTACTGATGCCAAAGCTTGTACAAGTGGTCGTAGTCAGAGTAAGAACAACAGACGACGACGTTCTTCCGTCTCTTCACAACGTACTACATCAGTTGTTCCTGTTGTACAAGCATCTACTCCTTCTGTTGTGCCTACTGTACAAGAACCATCATGTGATGCACCAGATCAATCTATGGAATCACCGCCATCTGATACAAAACCAAGTGTGTCTTGTGCTCAAAGTGCCGGTAGGGTATCTCCCAAGATTGCTTCTGTCAAGATTGTCAAGGCAAGTGAGTTAACAGAGGAGGATGCTGATGAAATGCTAAATATTGCCAAGTCTATGTTACACTCCGATCCCTCTGGAGCTGTTCTCATTTGCTGCAAAGTTCTAGATGTGTTTCCGGAGAGCAAGCGTGCCTCGGTAATTCACAAGCTTGCAGGTGAGTTTATGTGTTTGATCATGACATCATTGTCACTATCATATGTTACCAAATTCTAACACAACACCAAACTTGATATATCTACTCAGTTCAACTAAATTCAAGCAAGGATGGTGTTGAGTCTTCCTGGATGGGAACAAAGCCTGTTGACGGATGGGAATGGGACGAGAACACCAAGAGGTGGCTACCTGAGTCTGATGAGTGGCAGGAACTAGTCAAAAAATGCATTGAAAAGTTTGACTTGTACAAGTACTAAGTTGGTAATCGCTGCCTGATGAATGAGTCTAGAAATCTTTCTTGGAGATTGATATCTAGACAAAACACAGTTAACGAAAATTTAACGAAAATTCATAGCGAGTGATTGCTCTTTTTGGAATTTTTCTTTTTATTTATGCTTTTTCCTCGTACCATTGACTCCGTTTGGTTCCTCATACCATTGGCGTCCCATTTCACCTCCACCTCTGATATGTGCAATAACGTAAATCATGCCACGGTCAAGTAATGGAAGTCGAGTGGTGCTGAAGTCACTCTCCATACAGCTACCATACGAGCCATAACCATAGAGATGAACTGGAACTTGTTCTCCCGCCTTGACCTTTGCCATCGTTTCCTTCCTATACACTACACTGATGGGAATTTGTGTCTTGCCGTCTCTACTCAATACCTCCAATCTGTCACAATCGAAATCATCTTTGCAATAATTTGGAACAACTTTTGCTTTCAAGACTGTTCGTTCCGAATCATCGTCAAGCTTTATGTCTATGGACGATGTCGGTGTAACCATACTATCATAGGCAACTCCGATACTCTTTGTATCAGCCTCGAAGTGAGCAAGCATACCAACATCATATGCTGTCTCGGGAAACTCTAACCTTTTGATACTCTTTGATTCAATATCGAATAGCCAGATCCTAGGTATACCTCCCTCTCTCCCTTGCATGACAAGATGATTATCCAAAACTAATACCGAGTCTAGTGCCCTTGTAAGGCTGCCATCGAAGAGAGGATTTCCATCAGCATCTTCGACCAACTTCCAATCCTTTGCGCTATCAGCTATTGCTGGTGATGACATGAGTTTCATGTTCGGCGAGCCATCCACATTTGTCGAAATCCACCACTGTCCGTGACCATGTTCAACTTCATACAATACTTTGTCTCTCCTAGGAGCAATACACTTCATCTCTGCATTCTCTTCTTCATCAGTGGATAAATACCAAATCTCAGAAGTCTCCTTGCTAGCCGACTCAAAGAAGATGTATTTTTCATCAAGAGACTTGAAACAACCACACCAAAATAGATCATCCAAGTCCTCTTTCAGCAAGGTATCAGTTGGATTGTCACCCTTCCAATTCTTACGCTGATATAGACGGAATGGTCGGTGTTGATCATCCATGGTCATGTAGTATAATGTATTATCGTCCTTTCCCCATAATACCCCATCAACTTCCAACAAGGAATCACTACCAATCTCCTTCAGTGCAACGTCTTCACCTGTTTTCAAATCCTTAACATGCATCTCGTACTTCTCATCGCCTGAATAGTCAACTGAATAGGCAAGGAGATTCTTTGATGGACTAGTCTTTACACTACCCACACTGCAATATGATTTATCCTTTGCCAGTTCATTTACATCCAAATAGACGTTTTCTCCAGGCATGATTGGAGATTCTTTCGTTCCATCCCAATCAATATTAAACGTCTCTGTACTTTTTGGAGCCCGACAATATGTTCGGTAGGATAATCTATGTCATGATAAAGAGTGATGAGAATAGATATTAGATATATGTATAATACAAATATATACTTCAATAAATACACAACAAAGAAGTACAATATCTATATATGATAATACAAATACATACTTCAATAAATACACAACAAAGAAATACATGCACATAAAACAAACCATATCTTACCCTTTGAATGTTCTAGAATAATACCAATAGTCTCCACGAGGTCTTGGAGTGGTATAATCCGTTTCAACAATACTGGATAGGAACTCTTCATAGAGAGACTCTTGTAATCCTTTTAGATGCGATGTGGCAGATGCGCTGTAATCGTTTTCACTTTTCAAGTGAGCTAATATCTCCTTGCTTTCTCGTTTATCATCACGTAGCCATCCATATGGATCAGGAATTGGAACCGCAGGATCTAACAACTTCTCTTTAGAATCATTCGATTGTCGGGGCTGAATAGATTTATCATTATATCATTAATGTATTACATAACGAGAGTGGAATGGAGTAAGAAATAATTAGAAACAAAACACATATTCATTGATAATATAATATATATATATATATATAATATATATATATATACACATTATATATCACTACTACTGAACATACCATTTTAGGATCCCAACCCTCAGGCGCTACTCCTGCATATACTACACGATCTTCCTCCCGACGAGCAATGGGAGGTGATAGTGCTTTGGTTGTTTCTGATGATGCACTCATTGCAAACAATTTTGTAGTTGTTGAATAATACTTTCTCCCTTGTGTAAAGGATAGTGATGAACGGCTGAGAAATAAGATCGCGGTGGTTAAAGATTTAGTAGCTGCTGTCATATGAATAGTCTACCTCTTGACTGAGTAGTGCTCCACAACAATACACTAACCCATACCTACATAGATAAACAACACAAAACACTTAAAAGAATGTGCACTGTGCCCACGGGCGTAATTTGCCGGGCAAAAGACCAATGTCACAAGATCACCAGCAAGAGATTGGCACGACAGTGTACGGTGGTAAGATTGTCAGTCGACAACGATGGATAGAGTAAGCTTGCACTGATGAGATGCTTCCAACTGTATTTGCTGCTACTGATAATCATCTAAGCAAATAGTACTAAGGAAAAACTAAAACATATCTATTAGTTGCGGTTATACTCATAACTTCTTTTCCAAGGTGATGACTAAATTATGGCTACTCCGATGTACATATTCTATATCTAAGTGATAATTTCTAGGCATTATTTGGTAGGTATAATTTCAATCATATAAACTGATATGTCTGGCCCAATCCTTCATCTTTAGCTGCTGATAATGATAAAATTTCTATACTGTCATCATCAAGACTCCTTCCTTTCGATGAAACATTGCAACTGTAGGAGCTTACGCCATCAGTAGAAAAGATGGCAAAGAATCGTGTTTGTCCAGTCTTTCCATCTTCTTGCACACCTGCTCCTATCACTACTTCTACATTTAGTAAATCTCCCAGTATATTTGTACGTCGTCTCATTTATCTAACTGATTGTCGTACTATTGCATCAATTAGAAAGGCATCTTCCGTTGATTTTAGCTGCTTTACAACATTCTTGGGCATATCCAAAACACCTAATCCATCTCCTATTGTTATGCTTAGTGGAGAGTCGCATGATATTATTGTCTCCATGACAGTATCAAAATCCAATGATGACGTATCCACATTGTTGACTGCAAGTAATACATCTCCTTGGACAACAATGTTGGAGTTTGCAGCGTTACCGTCTTCTACCAATTCTTTCACTTTTACACCGCCACTACCATTATCACGCTCTTCTAATACGATACCCAGTGGTTTTTCTAAAGAAACAGTGAAGTCCCCAAGTGCCAAAAGTGATGTTGATGTTGATGTTTGTTGATGTATGAATATACTGTTAAGATTAGATGGCGGCGATTTTATACCAGTGTTGATGAAAGAATATACATCATTACAGTAGGAGATAATCAACAACGCTAGAAGTAGATGCAGCATCGTCATTTAGTACACTTCCCTACCATATCATACACAATACTTCCCTCTCCTACCTACAATCTACCATGGGAAAATCTACCGCCAACTAAAGTTTGGCGATGAAACGATCTCTACATCTCTGTACCTATTATTAGCGCCTTGCTTTGTGTTGAATTATACCATCCAATTAGATATGTAATATGCCCAGACGGCGTGAGAAAAATATAAGCGGTGACAGTGCTGTGCTTCCCCCCCCATCTGTACCCTCTATAAATCGTCGGAGCAACTCATTTCAACAAGAAGATGATAATAGTGCAGCATTGCTACTCGCCAATGCTAAACAACAGGTTTGTAATGTTGCTACTGATGAGTTTGGTTTCCCCATTACACAACATTTGATACAAACAGCAAATTTGCAACAAGTTAGTAGGCCTAGTCGATTAAATCGCAGCGGTAGTGGTCATTCTGCAAAAAATACTGCAATGCCAAAACAAGATAATACTCAACCTTCTAATATTATATCACGCAACCATTCATCTTCTTCTACAAATACATCAGGTATACAAAGAGTATCATCTAAATTATCTACATCCTCCTCTAATCGTCCACCGCGTTCCTACACACGTCAAAATTCACATCCTTCGACTACAACATCACTATCTTCTTCTACTACAAACAATAACAATAGAAGGAGTAAGCAACCCCGAATTAAAATATCCAAACCAAATCCACAAAAATATAACAAGTATACATTTCAACATCCAGTGAATTCACCACGAGTATCAATCCGGACAGTTGACATTTCCAACCGTGTAGCATTTGATACAAGGATACCACCATCATGTAACAGTTCAACATTACAGAAAATGTTGAATGATATGGATAAAGTTCGTGGTAGTCGATCTACTGTTGGTAGTATTATTGATGATAAAAGTAGTACTTCTGGTGGTAAGAGTAGTAGTAAGAAGGATAATCCATGTAGGATATCACCTAGTCCTAATCATATGAAGTTGTTAGAATTTATGCATGGCGGCGAAATCCATAGTACTGCTGGTGGTGGTAGTAGTAAGAGAGGTAGGAATAGAGTAATACGACAATTACAGTGGAATCCAGCAGCGAGTGTTGATGCAGATCCATGGTTTAATGGAACATATTACAAAGAAGGAGATGATAATAAACAAACAAAGAGAAGAAAACCCAAATCTTCACATGGAGATGGACGATACATACCAATTGATCCGCTATCAACTACAAAATCAATGATACCTAATCATTCACCATTACTTACCAATAAGAAACGACGATTACCAATGAGGTCGGATGTAGGTTTTGCCAATCCAACACAAGAAGAAGTGGCATTGAAAATGGCAGAAGTTAAGAAGGAAGCTGAATGGGAAGAGGCTAGTCCACGAATTGTACTATTGGCTTCGGCGTTTAGTCTATTTCAAGCTAACGAAGAAGATGATGATAATGATGAAGTTGACGAAATGGATGAGTTACATCCATCTTGTCAATCTGATGTAAAGCTTTGGTCAGGTGGTTTTATACCTGGTATTCCATTTGCTGGACGTGATCTTATCACGGCATACAAAAGAAATCAAAGATTTGACCATAAACAAATACATGGAAGGCAACAAGAGAATGAAACTGAAAATCAAATCATTACTGACAGTGAACAGTGCAGAAACCCACGATCATACTCGGTCTTTGCTCCACCAGTCGATGCAACTTTCTCCTCGTCAAATTTATGGCGTCCACGACCATTTATGGACAGACCTCCTGGTGTTGTTTACTTTTTGGCATGTCCATTAGATGTGCGCTTTGATGGTGGCGATACAGAGCCCTTGTTTTGTACAATGTCATTATATTGTCTACAGACTATATCTAGTGATCATCTACAACAAAATGTTGACCATGAAAGAAAAAACAACTTTAATGGAAAGATTAGTGAAGAATTCTACTTTCCAGCTGGTGATTGGAGTAATAATAACGATGATCAACAACAACAATCTTGGCGTAGGAGGAAACGACGAGCAATCTTTTCATATGATCCATTAGAAGTATCACCTAATGATCTATATCTTGTGATTGAGGTAAATAGAGTCAAACCTCAAAATGAGAGTGATCAACAGCAACAAGCTTCTAACAGCCGGTCAAAGAAAACCATTGGAGGCAAGCTAAAGAAGAGTTTATCGAAGGGAAAGTCAAAGGAAAGAGGACTGACGCAACAAATGCAATCATGCTCTATATCAAATGATACGTCGTCGTTTGAAGAAGTTGGTGCTCAACATTTGATACCAGTATGTTTTAGTATCACTCCAGCGTTTGATTCGAGTGAGAGATCACAACAGAAACATGAGAGTTCAACATTCCTTTCGTTTCCTGATATGCCAGAGTCTAATGAGGACTTTATTGAACGACTTATATCCCTCGTGAATCCACTATCTTCGTCTGCCAGCAATCTCAAGTCAACTCTTGGTGGGTATACGGATGTCTTCACTTCATATCTGGGTAAGGATTTCACAACAGCAATATTGAATGATCAGCCTTGGCTTGATAACAAAGTGTCTCTAGACGATAGTACAGCATCGCTTGGACCACAGTTACTGGCAGATGTCATGGGAGATTGTGCTATTAGTTTTGATGGGCCATCTGCTTCTAGTAGTGTTGGCGGTACCAAGAAGAAAAATCAGCGCTCGAATCTTCGTAGACTGCCACCTGATGGCAAATCGGGTTATTCTTCCTCATTTGATATTAAAGAAGTATTGTACTTTCCACCACGATCGTTGCCTAGGAAGTATGAAGATGATACGGCCCTGTGCTCAAGCACTATCCTCAATCTACTGTATGTTTATCCTCGTTTGATTCGATGGAAGAATGACAGTACTCAAATAAGAATTGACGGCGAGTATTTGTCAATAAGGATACGTGTTGTAGAACAGGAATTACCCAGTGGTCAACAATCGTTTGATAGTGCAGAACCCACATATCATTCACTCCAAGCTATATATAACCCATCATTATCATCTGCCGGGTCTCCACTAGTTGAATCGCTTTTCACAAAGTTGGTCAAAAGTCAGGTTGATAAAGACAATAAGAAGAAGACTAATCGAAGGGAAGTTCCTATGAAAGATGAAGTGAAAGTTCGATTGCCTGACATACTCGACCGTCGTCACTTTTTACAGTTCTCTTTGTTCTCTATAGGAGGGAATGGAGGTGGCAGTGATTTAATCGCAGAGACAACGATTCCATTTATAATTTCATCCAAAGAGTCGGCATCCGGTGGGAGAGTTACAACAATCATTCCAAATGGATTACATCGGATCCAGTTGAGTGAAGGCATTCAGATCCATTTGGAAACAAGACTCGCTAGTTCAGCTCACATATCAGATCCTTCCGTTGCAACTCTATTACGAGATTATTCAGTGTCAACAACTACCGGTGCCCAGTCGAGTGGCTGTAGTACCTTGGATTCAGCAAGCTCTGCAAGTGATATAATTGTTCATCCATCCTCGGGGTATCAACTTCTAGACATTCTCACCATGGCATCTAGTCAAGCAGTGAAGCGTCACTTTTCTTCCCTTTTGTCTGCAAACATGCTCAACTTTGTCAATCATGATTGTCCTTCGTTTTACTTTGAATTAGTCGCTGATATGTGTAGTGACTCTTCTGTTTGGCACAGACTAGCTGCTTTGGACAAGACGGATACATTGATCGCTATTGTTCGAAGTATATTTGAGATATTAGATAGAACAAGGACTTCCTATCAAGAAAGAGCAAGTGCAATGTTATCCTTGCAGTATCAGCGACTTATCAAATCATTTCTGGACACATTTGATGAGCCTTTCTTTTCATTCAATCATTCAGACACTGGGAGCATACAATATTCAGAAAATGGTGGAGATTCAATAAGTGAGAGACATTTCAATGAGTCAGTAGAATCTGGTAGTAATGGATTTAATAATGATGAAGATGCATATTATGATGGCATTGAAGGATCAATGGATGCTTCAAAAGATACTAGAAAGAGAAAGCCCAAATATACAATCACATCACCAAGGAGTAGTATTAACACAAAATCTTTTACAAGACAAGCATTTGTTGCAACGAGGAGTGAACAAATCAAGGCAGAAGCCGAGATCAACGACGATAATGAGTATGGAAGAGAATACTTTGATGATGATCAAACGGTTGTAACCCTTGGCACAGTTACCAGTAGGTTGGATTCTGGATCTGTATTCCCTGTCATAATGGAAAGTAAAAGCTTTAATACGGTGGGGTCTCAGGATGAGATTATCCGATCAAAAAGCTCTACATATTTAATTCAAGAAGAGACTACAAGTGATTGGACTTGTGGTAGCTCATCAGGTATTGCTACTGCTACTCTCAAGAGGAGTTCGTCCACAGGTCAATCAAAAAGCTCAACGCCATTCTCTTTTGCATCAAAACGAGCTGAATATATGGCGAATCGCGTCAATACGATGGCACAACTAGTTATTGCACCCTGTATCGCACCATCTGTGAATGAAATGGTGTCAAGTTCTAACGAAAAAAGTCCAAGGAGTAAAGGACATACTCGTATTACAAGTCAAACTAACCGCTCGTCTACCAATCAAAGCCCTTTTGAACCGAGTTCAGATACCGAAGAGGAAGGTGTAACAAAGAATATCCCTCCATATCTGCGAGGCAATCAATCTTGCTTGAAGATTCCTTCCATTATATTTACACTTATGAAGCAATCTAATGGCTCAAGTATGAATGGAGAGCAAAGTACAGCTGTGGTGCCTCATTTATATGAAGTAATAGTATCATTGTGGGTCCACAGCTGGACCACATTCGCTTCCTCAATGAAGAGTTCCTTTCAAGTTCAAGGAACTAGCACGATTATTTCCAATTGGCCGTATGAGCTCATCCAAGAGAGTTGCAGCTCAACAAACCACGCCATTGTTGCTTTCTCGTTTATACGAAATATGTCATTCTTCTTGCCTCTGTGTCTAAAGTCCATTGGTATAAGATGTGCTCAAAATAGCACTACAAAGTTAATTGTGCCGATGAATTTCCTCGAGTAAGTGATTTAGATGTGTTGATATTGTCTGTTGTAGTCCTATACTCATCAAAATTATTCCATGTATACACAGTGACAATCATATCCAAGTCCTAGTCGTAATGGTTGAAACTATTGCTTTAGGTCTTATTAGAGAAGCAATGAGCGGTAGTAACGGAAGTGCTAATTCAGATCAAATGCTGACAAAGGCGCTTGTGAATAGCGATTACATGCTGGACTTCATTATTGGGCTGTTTTCTTTAGTACACCCGTCTCAAGTCGCCGCATTACTTCTAGCCTACTTCAATATTCTAGTCGAATGCGAAGATCCTATCGGTAGAGGAGGAGTTGGGGATGATTCTTATCTTCGTCGCAGTAAATGTGCAAGACAAATTAGACTGCATGCCGTCGAGCGGTTAGCAGTCATGCCATCTATTGCCAAGCTAAACTATCCATTGAAATTTACAGGCTCTTATCCAAAGGTAAAGACTACTTCATCCTCCTGGACAATTCAGAGTGATGAAGAAGTCACACCAAAGGACTGGCTGGAGACAGTTGATCGGTACCCCAAAGCTTTCTGGTTGTCAGAGCTGCTCATGGAGCAATGTTTAGATATATGCAGTAGTTCATGCAATATGATTATTGAAGAGGCAAAACGACAAGCAAAAGCTACAAAGCAAGGAACTAGAAGAGGAGATAGTGATCTTATGAGAGATGATCTCCTTCGTATAGAGTCATTGGCATTTCATTCAATAACATGCGCATACGAACTACTTATCAAGAGACAATCTATGGATTCAAGGTTCCAAACAGTTACTCTGAGTACTCGTGTGGCTGCCTTGTTAACACGAAGTGTATTAAAACAATCTGTTCATGCGGTATCAATATTGTCGCGTATGGACTCAAATCAGAAAGTACGACATATCTGGCTTCTCTGTTTGTTCTATATACTGCAAGAAGGACCAGATGCTATGATTCGTCAAGAGTTGAGGGGATTTTGTAATCCAAAGGTGAGTTAGAACCTCAATATTAGATAAGAGAAGCTTGTGTTTATGTTATGACTAACATAAACCTTTGTCTTTTATTCTTTTTGTTATCATCAGGACAATCGAATCAATGATTTCATTCACCTACTCAAGTTGGCTAGTTCAACATGTCAACATTACATACCAAGTAATGCCGCGTCTTCGTTCTCTGTTATTGGTGGTTTATCAAACGAGATGACTCAAGAGTTGTTCAATACACTAAGTGCATCAGTTATCTTATTAATCGACGAGTGTTTTGACATTGTCTCGACTGATGAATACGAGCGAGAAAAGCTTGGAACGTCTATGTTTGATGTTCTTCTCCATCTATTGGCTATTCCACAATCATCTGTGACTCTTCTTCGAACTCTTGGCGGTAAGTGATCAGCTGATAGTATATTCATGATTTCATATTCGGATATCTAACTTCTCTATTTCTATTCTCAATATTAAGGATCTGCGCACGCACTCGATAAGTTTGGAACACGGGTGTTCATAAAGGGAATTGGTGACCAACTTCAACATTGGGGGCGTATTATTCTAACGATGATGAACTCGACAGAACTCTCAGTACGGTCAATGGCAGTAGACTTTGTAGTCTCACTTCTTTGTGATATTTACAGAGAGTATGGGAGTATTGAAAGTACAAGTCTATGTTTCTTGACGGTATTGCCTGAAGTAGTGGCACGAGAAATAGCTTTATGTGATATGAGTGGATTGATCAATTCAATGAAGGATATCGAGTCTTCACTTTGGCCTTTGCGTCGTGCACTTGCAGATGTAGAAGAAACGAATCCCCTGGATGATGATCGTGTAGATCCACAGTTGTTACCTTATCTCATGACTCTCTGTCGATCAGGACAAGCCATTATTGACGGCGTGTTGATAGAGATGAGATTGAGGGGTGCCCCAGACCTGAGCTTAAATGAAGTTGGTATATCCAGAAAGAATAGTCCTTCAACAGACTTTCGTCTGTTTCAAAGGAGCATGTCTCCAACTGCAATCTTTGATGCTGATGAGGAATCTATACTGGAGGCAGCAACTTTCTTCTCGCATGAAACTAGCTTGTTACAGAAACTCAGATGGCTCTATACACTTACAGATTTACATGTTGCGAAAGAGCAGTGGTCTGAAGTGGTGGAAACCTTAATTCTGTGTACTCATTCCTTGCTAAAATCACTCGACCATGTTTCAAATCTTTGGCAACCATCGAGGTTTGATTCGTGGAATGATATTCGACGATCTCCTTGGTTGTCATCCATTGGTGGCGAATCTGATGAGCAAAGTATCCAAGGCAATCATTCAGTTATGGAGTTTGCAAATGCATTCTTAAAGCCTGAGGTTTTCATACAACAAAGGGGTCAAGGTAATGGCCAACAACATAACTTATCAGTTGAAATTATATGCTCGACAATAATGACCCTGATAGATCAGATAGTAATCGCCTTTGACGAAGAACATGGGGATATGATTGAAGAACTTGTTTATACACATTTTGAGGAACTGCTAACAATGGTGACGTCTTCAATCAACACCGAGCGAAAAGTGTATCATTCAGAAACACGTTCTGCTCTTCGACGTGTACGCAGTTGTATATGCTCAAAGCTGGTCGAGTTAACTCAAAAGGAGCAAGTTGGAGAAGGCAGTAGTGCTCAGATTTATGTACAGGTTGTACTTCATGGCTGCAAGCCTAATAGGTTTAAAGAGTCGACTGCAATCCCAACATTTTTGGAGTGGAATACACCGTCCATTGTCCGTATCCCAAAGCCTACACTTGTTTCTGCAGCACATTTGAAACAACAAAATCCCACTGAATCATGGGAAGAGTGTATATGCAGGACATATGCTAAGCCCCTGATTGAAGCATTGAAGGTGGAGGATATCAATAATACTATTGTATTAAGAACAAGAGGATCACAAGATCCAGGAACGAGTGAGACAACAACATACATTTCCACCACAATTGTTCAAAAGAAAAGCTCAAGCAGCAGGAAGTTCTTCCTACGAGGTCAGGATAATATCACCGAGTACACTTGTGCTGGATGCTTCCCTCATGCTTTATCAAGACAGCGGACACTCATTACTAGTGATATAAAGATGGAGGTTAAATGAGGCAAATTGTTACAAAGTAATTCTAATTCCTATTAATATGCATTTGAATCAATCTATAAGCCCCTTAATGACCTTGCAGACACATAGGATGCTCCACTCGTAGTACGTCGATGACTTGTAGGAGGTCTTTCTCTTTCTGAACTGACTGTTCTAGAACCAGCATACTCATGAATACTTTGATACCCACTGCATAATGAGCCATTTGGACTGTTTTCTTTATAAGTATGGTGACCTGAGCGTATTGATCTTGTTCCAATAGATCTGGGAAGGATTGAATCATCATCGTTGTCATCTCCACTAGTGTCAACATTGAAAAAGAGCTCGTCGCCAATTGCTGTGAAAGATAAATAAAGAAAAGTTCATTAGACTCCGACCAATAGAATACACAACAATAACAACAAGTTCATGACAAGACTCACGAATATCTGCTTGTCGATAAAGACCAGAAGAAAAGTAATTATCTTGACAACAAGACCTCATCCATCTTGGTACTTCATTGTTGAGCGTATCTAACAAGTTGGAAGATAAGGCCTTGACCAAGCTTATCAGGCCTCGTTGTAACTCGCTTTGTACTCCAATGGCACTATCTGTACGATCACTAGCATTTGACACATGACCCACATGACCCTCAGCTACTATCGATCTGCCAACAAGCTCGCTACTCGTTCTTTCGTATACTGAGCCCTCGAGACTCTGTCGTTTTAGCGGACTAAAGGTACTACTTGAACGTGGCGCAGATGCGTATCCGTGGATAGAACCTGATGCTACAGAAGATGCATCCCCGCCTCCTTTTCGTTTACGAGCTTGCACGACTGTTAGTAGAACATCTCTATTCCTTGCGATCAACAAATGCAATAGTTCAAGAAATGTCACAATCATACGAGCAAGCTTGGTCTGTACACGTTCGATCTCTTCCTCGCTCAATGTTTCATACGGAGAGTACATCCCGGAGCCAGCATTTGGGTCCTCTGTTGGTACACTTACAGCCAGGAAAATAATACCAATCCTCTTCACTCCTGAAGAATGTATACATTCCATGACAAGCTTAGCCGAATCTGCAGTTAACCCTTGATGTTTTTGACCTCCCAACACACCTTGACCATTGGTAGCTGTGACCGTACGGAATAAAACTGAGCACCATGTGCTGACAGCTTCAACTGATGCTTCAAGAGGACTTTGTGTAAAGACGGCGCGATGAATAATCTTTTGACGAGTAATACAAGAAGGAAATGAGTTCTCGACTTGTAACTCGGTAACCCGAAGACTTCTTTCAGCAATACGACCTTTAGGGACCTTGAGCCAATCCCTAAAGCCGCGTACAGGGTCCTTCTTCATAGGCTGGGTAAAGTAAAACCTATCTACACCAATCAGTTCTCCATTAACACCATTCCCATCTTCAAGTTTCAAATTCTGGTGAGTTGTAGATGATCTACGATATGATGAACGATTCCCAAGTGTGCGTCTAGATGAAGTTGCGAAAGATCCAGCGCTACTAAGACTGTTTGTTGTAGATGTTGATAGAGTACGTTGATGCAGGGTCGACAGAGAAGTTCCAATTAAAGTCCTCCCGCTTCCTTCTACATTAGCATCATACCCTTGGTCGTCGGCTTTCACTTGGAACCATTCGGGTGTCCCTCTAAAAGCCTTTTCGTTATCTTCAACCTTTGACAGAGGGCGAAGAGGAGTAACCTTGATCTTCACTGGTTCACTAGGAGCTCCACCGATTACCGTCGAGCGTTTGCCGCCTGTAGTTTTGGATGACATTGTAGGACTTCCATCATCAAGAAGTAGATCAATAGTTGTCTTGGATGGTAGGATGCAGCGAATCGCAGATTCAAGACGAGCAGCAAAGTCTTTTATCTGAACACTATTTGGAACTCGATAAATAAATCCCTCAGAACCCTAAAAAGATGTGATGCTGTGTGAGTGACAAATTGCAAACATATATTAATAACTCATCCTGCATTCTTCATCTTACCTGAGAGTGGAGAAGATCATCAGGAGCTCCACCATGGAAGTAAACTTTATAAAATCGACCAATTTGAGAGGAAAGATCGAGTTGATTGCTCACATCAATGATTGGTACTTGTGATGTGACAACAAGGGCTAGTTTCCGATACACAAATGCAAGACGAGCATAATTAAAAGTCTCAGAATAAAACTGATTAGCAAGAGACCATGCATATCTTGAACTCTCAACAATACCAGCTCTAAGGTAGAGTTCGCCTGAGGTCTCTGCTTCCTCAACCTGTAAATATGCCAATGGAAATGAGTAAGAGTGTATGATATCATCACCCATTTCATCTAACACAAGTTTAAAAGGGCAGCAGGAAAAACGTACCATATTCTCCTCCATTTCTCGATGCGAATACCATGGAGATATAGAATCAAACTCAGACTTCAAAGTGACTCCGTAGAAGAGATACTTTCCACCACTGATAGCAGTCCAGTCGCCAGATCTCACTCGAACACTGTCTGATGCACGATAGAATATACGACGAAATGATGTAACTCTTTCTTGCTTCTCAGAACCACCACTTGCATTTTCTTCTCCATAGTCGTAGTCAGATACAATTGCATGTCCTTCGCCACTTGGGTGGGTACCATCTAAATTGCTTGTCCAGGGGAGGAATGGTGAACTACTCCAGATATGATCATGTTGTTTAGCAGCTTCACTATAAGTATGATATATGTTACATCGACAAGACGCTTCCTCTGCAAATCTACCTCTCATTCGATGAAACTCTGCCAACTTTTGTAACCATGCAACCCTATGACTAGGGAGTTCAGTTGACAAG
>Ga0214477_100536_pt1 | contig 26089 bp, 23 predicted proteins | sample M1_20Mar14CPVII9_FD_165058 | JGI IMG/M metagenome (GOLD analysis project Ga0214477, IMG submission 165058) | Marine eukaryotic communities from Monterey Bay, California, United States - M1_20Mar14CPVII9sort6BwellC16 | ecosystem: Environmental > Aquatic > Marine > Unclassified | place: USA...
GAGACCATATGGAGTAGTCAGACCATTTGACTATTTTGGTATTGGGTTACGGTTAGGTCAGTTGGTACCCGCCCGATACAATATTGTAACGGGCCCGATACAAGTATCGGATGACGAGGGTTATCAGCCCGAGGAGGGGCTGATGTCACTCATTCATTGTGCTCATGAGGATGAGATTCCGACCGAGGTAAGTTTAATGTATATATATTTAATTAACTATATCTAACCCAATCAACTCCAACATAAACCGATGTTCCGACTCAAAGAGATCTAGTATTTCAACTAGGGAAGTAGAGGATGAATCGTTGGAAGAGACGATTGGATGGACGGATGGACGATGGAAGGATAAACTCGATGCAAGAAGGAACGAAGACGGTACCCCCTAAGGATGGGTTGGAAGGCTCAACAACGATCAACTCTTGCCCGAGTATCAACTAGACAATCTTCCACAACGAACCAACGGACGACAGAATCTTGAGATAGTAGTAGAAAAGTGGTACCTTGGACATATTGGTAGAGGGTGAATGATTGGAAGAGACGCCTCCTGCCTTTTGGGACTCTCGGCTGGTGTCCACTCCGTAGTGGGCTCTTTCAGATCACATATCTAGTGTTTCAGCTAGTGAAGTAAGTTATTGTACCGTTCATGTTGTCTCGGAGAAAGTCTTGAGGTGAGAAGATCGGGAGGTAAGTTCACATGGAAGAGTAAGAGTTCATGAAGGAGTAAAGAAGTCTGGCTTCCTTCTAACTCTGCTGCTCTTCCTTCTTCTTCTGCTTGATGATACGGACCAATAATGTCCGTCTAACGAGGACTCGACTGCCTTGCATCGGCAACACTGCGGCTTCTTGGGGGACTGGATCGGCTCGGGAGTAGCATCAGGGATGTCAAGTGGCTCGTCCGCATGTCCAAAGTCGATATCATCATCGGCCTCGGCTTCTTGATCAAGTTGACGAGGTTCATCTGTCTTGGAGGTATCATCAGATAAATGAGGTTCAGATAGTTCGTCATCAAACAAGAAGGCTTCATCGTCTAATCCGCCGGTGGTAGTACTTTCCAACACAGGCTCTTGCTCAACTGGCAAAATCTGACCTAGCTCGGTGGTGCGGTCAGATGAAGTAGTGGTATCAACCTTAATCTCTTCAGGTTCGGTGTGGGTGGTGGCTTCTACCTTGGGAGCCTCACGAGTAGATCTTGTTAGGGCACCACGAATAAGAGCTTGAATTTTAGTAGCTGCCGCAGCCTCAAGGTCGACTGGCTCTTCAACTTCCATGATGGGGAGAAGCTTGCACTTTGGGAGGATACTTGTGATCTCAATTGGCTCGTTGACTTCAGGGATGGATGACAAGGCACATTCGGAGAGGATACTGATCATTCGAACCAACTCTAATGCAGGCTCAAGCTTGATAGGTCGGCTCAACTTGTAAGTATCGAATGTATCTCTCTTCTTCTTGATGGGTGTGGAGGGTACAGCTAGGATGAGCTGATCTTGTACAACTTGAACTGATGGTGGTGTAGCTGCAACCAATCCACGTCGTCGGGCTAGATTGGCAGCCTTCTTGTTCTTTCTCATGCTTGACAATGTTGACTGACGATCAGCACTGTTCTTCTTGGAGTTAATGGATGGCTTGAATACACGAAGCTTGGTGGCAACAATTACAGGCTTGGCCTCAGACTTGATCTTCTCCTCGGTAGCAGTTGTCTTGATCTTGTCTTGATATAGACGCTTCCACAATGAAAGCTTGGCAGATGATGCTGTTGGTGGAACTCTGAATGCACATAGGATGGTAGTAGCGGCATGCTTCATTTCATTTTTCAACATTGTGCATTCATCAATGAAGGCAGTCAAATCTTCATGAGTAGCTGGATCAAGACAGCAATTGAAAGGTTGATGAAGTTGAGTAGGAAGTACACTTCTACCAGTACGATGAAGGATGTGGTTCGCCCATTTCTCAGCTTCTGTTCGGACATAATCCATCTCTTGCTTCGCAACCTCGCTTGTATGACGATAGCAATGGCTCATGTCTGCCATATACTTCTTGACATCTTGGTTGTTATATCGGGAGAAGTAATCATAGTAAACAGGCACTCCAAGACTGACACGAATTGTTGTATTCTTCTTCCTGTTGCTCTTGATACTCTTCAGAATGGATGGAAGAGGAGCAGGTTGTAATGCAGACGATGGAAGTGTTGCAAGAGTATCCTCAAACTTGGCAACTTCTAGTCCGCTATGTTCTGAACATTCGTAGAATACATTTCGTTCAAACATCAACCTTGATTCTTTATTGAATGTCTGCGTAGTTGTAGTATTGCAATTGAAGATGTAAAGAGGAGAGAGTTAGGCAATGTATATGATACGATACGAGATGATGATGTCCAATAAATTCACATAAAGATACTTACATATCCCAACGTCTCTTCAATAAACTCGGCTTGGTAAAACTGGATGAACCTTTGATGCAAAAGAATAGAATACTCAAAGTAGATTAAGAGCAACTCATTCATCCACTTCTGATGGGTATATTCGGCATCGAAGAACTCTTCCACGGTAGCATTCACGGTAGTAGCATCATCGGCGGAGGTATCTTCATCATCGGCATCGGTGGTAGTAGTAGCATCCTTCTTCGGACTTGTAGTAGGGGTGACATCTGACGAATGGTGGCGGTGGATCATCTTGAATTCTTCGGAGATTTCTGTAGAAGTAGAGATAATAAGTGTAACGAGACAATACAAATATAACATTGCAAACAAAAACATAAAGACAAAGACGCCGACGCTCACGGCAGCATCAACGAAGGATGAGGTGCCCTTCATCCAGGAGGGAGTCGACATATCGACCAATAGGCGGGTGCTCTGGAAAGCACGGGAAGCAGTAAGGGACATGGTATAAAGCTTTGGGGGTATAATTAAGTATCGAATGATAAATATTATGAACAAAGTGTGTGGATTCTTTGTGGTACAAATCGGTATCACGCCATATTAAATTCTCAACTGACAAATACAAAAACACGCTACAGACTCCCAATTGGACGGCCTTGGCCAACGGTATGAAGGAAGTAGAATAAAGAGCAATATCAATGTAATATATGTATATGCCATTGTTAATTATACTTAGCTATTGCTATATGTGTTATGATCGTCGTGTCGATGATCAACAACATCCTCGCCATTGCAAAAAAAAATGCACACATCTTATGTTCACACTTACCGACGCCGATGGAGGAACAATCAGGCCATGATATCGTCTGTCATATTAGATAAGATCATTATGGTGTTGAAAAGGAGGATAGAAGATAAGGCTTTATCCTGTGGTGGTTGCTATCTAGAGGAGAGTTGACGGTCTGGTCGGTGGTGGAAGTTAAGTTGAAATTTGATACCACCAAAAATTCGTACATCAATAAATTCAATTGCTTTTTGTCCATAACTGCTAATTGATGTTGATACCTTGCTTATCATGACAGAGCCGTCATTAACAACACCTAGCAAATTATCTATACCGCAACTTGCATTTGGTCTTTACAAAGTTCCGGTGGATGAAAGTGGCGTATCGATAATCTTAGAAGCAATAAAGGTGAGTATCTCAACAATATTGCAATGCACATCACATGATATCTTATTGCTTGTGTTTGTAAATGTCTCTACATATGTATATCTCTCTACACCACAGGCTGGATATAGACATTTCGATACAGCAACATACTACGGTAATGAACATATACTTGGAAAGGCATTGAAACAAAGTGGTATACCAAGAAATGAGTTCTTCATTGTTTCAAAGGTATGGAATGACACGCAGAGAGAAAACAATGTTCGGAAGAGTGTTCTGCAAAGTATAGATGCATTAGATTACGGAGATTATATAGACTTATATCTCATCCATTGGCCAGTTCCTGGTCGTTATGTTAATACATACAAAGAGCTGGAGTTGTTGCACAAGGAAGAAAAGATAAAACACATCGGAATTAGTAACTTTACACCGGCAGAGTACGAGATACTAATGGCAGAAGAGAATAATATCAAAGTGCTACCAGCAGTGAATCAATTTGAAGTGTCTCCATTCATGTATCGACCTTGTGACGTATCATACTTTCAATATTGGGGTATATTGGTTAGCAGTTCCAAGTCTCTTCATCGTGGAGGTGAATGTTTAAACAATAAACAACTAAATGAGATAGCAAGCAATCACTCGTTAACTCCAGCTCAAGTAATGTTACGATGGGGAATACAAAAGGGATTGATAGTTGTATGCAAAACATCCAATACAGAACGGATGATAGAGAATCGTTCTCTCTTTCACTTTACTTTAAGCGAGCAAGAAATGGAAGTACTTGATGGATTTACCTCGGCCGAGGATGTCAAGGCAAGAGAAGAACTTGAGAAGGAGAGAAAGTTACAGATGTGATAGTCAGAATATTATATGGGCATTTTATGATGCAGAATAGATTCATCAAGTTCTTCATTAATGTAAACTTTGCCTATCGTCTAAATTGCAAAACCTCCAAATACCAACACAAAAACAGTGGTATAAAGTTGAATATGTCTTGTTTAGCCTAAACCTAAGCTTTTCTCCATATCAATTTGACAAATTGGTTGCCAAATCCTTGCCAATTGCGTTTCACGAATCCAAATCTACTATAATAAGCAACCATTTCTGCTTCAGCTTCAAGGCTGACATGCGATACTCCCTCTTCCTCTCTACGGGCTAGGGATTGTAATCCACGGATGAGTTTAGTACCAACGCCTTTATTACGATGATCCTGGGATACAAGGATATGTTCTGCCATAAGAGATAAGCCTACCTCGCCATTTAATTCACTGTGCGATACAAGTGCTAGGCCAATTATACTTTCTTCCTCACTTACTAGCCACCACTCTGGTCTTTGACCAGGTATTTGATGATCAAATAGCCCCGACATTGTGCGTCGGAGCATATCTTTGTGTTCATATTCAGTTGATTCTATAAAGTCAGCCACACCTTCGGGGGCATACTTAGGATGAAATGATTGCCGAATAGCAACTCGTCTCAAGACAAGCTTGGACTTGGTCGAATTTGCTTGATGCTTAGAGCTCATGAAGAATTTTAATGTAGGCAACTTCTAATCTATCCATGCACTGCTCAGGTAAGTGGTGTGAAGTTTTCACAGACGAATATAGATGAATTTAAATGCGGATGATTTGATAACGATTTATACAGATACTTGTTCACTGATTGTCTAGTTTATATAAAATAAGTTCGAGTAAGCCTAGACTTTAGAATTCCACCTCATAAACATACTCCAAAGATATCATCACCACTACTAATAAATTCGCAATCCTCGCCCAGAGGACAGTCACGATTTGTTTGGCAGTTAAATCGGGAGGCAACAAACGAAGCTTCATTAGCTGCCATCATATCCATATCATTAGCACTGAAACACTTTCCCTGGATTGCCTTAACTTCATGGTCGATACCTGCTCGAGCATTTTGATTGAAAGCCCTTGTTGATCGACTACCACGCATGGGAAATTGACTATTCTTAATCTCATTTGCCGCTGGATTGATGATGCCACTCCAAGCGTTGGCACAAGTATTCCCTTCATCCTTATACCACTGCTGCATAGCATTCTGACCATCTACGAATCCATCTGGATGAGGTGTAGGCCTAGGACTACATTCACTCTCGATAGTACTAATCTCACGCTCGGCTGCTCGACGTGCTGCTCGGTTGAATGCACGTGTAGTAGAGCTGCCTGTATTCTCAGGAAATTGGCTATCTATCAAAGTATTAGCTTGTCTCTTGAAGTTTCGGACATTACGACTACGGCAGTTTGAGCGGAATCGCCGTCCCACCCATAGATCTCGAATGGCTTGTTGTCCAGCCTCACGTCCTTCAAGTGTAGGATTGCTTGGTTGTTTGGAAGCTTTGGAAGTGGCAACAAAGGATGATTCATTGAACTGAGCATCTCCTGGGAAGTTGATCAAACTATTTACAGTTCTCTCGCATCGATTTCCTAAGCTGCGGATCTGAGAATTGCTTGGCATCCCATCGTTAGGACATAAGGCATTGACTGCATTCCGAATAGTGGTACTACTCTGACATGTTCGAATGGCTATTTGACGATTCACCTCTTCGTCACTAATTGAGCGTTTCCTAAGCCCACTACGCTGGTTTAGGCACCATTGTCGGCCGACAATTTCGTTAGCAGCTTCGATACCTTGTTGCTCCCCAAATGCATGAACACCAGATGCAGTAGCGAGTAGGGCCAAGATGGATGACTTGATTAGAAGATTCATATTTGTTAATATTCGATAAGTAGTGTTGATGTTAATTGGTGTAAAGTTGATAGTCGGTAGTTGTTTTGAAATTATTGATCAGTTTGTTGATTTTGATTTGCTTTTGATTCACTTTGTTGTGGATGAGATTTGTATTTTATGAGACCTTAATCGAGTGAAGATATGCTCCAACATGATTTGATATAGATCAAGAACAAGAAGGTATATCAAATTGAGTCCTGACTATGTATCAACAAGACACTCTTCACATTCTCATTCCCTTGTAGTTAGGTGGTCTTGCTTTGGCGGTATCCTTTCCATTTTGTGGTATCCTTCATTAAACTGTGTGTAGGCTATCTAATGCCCCTGATGATACACCAATTACCCTATCGGAAGAGTAATCGTTTGACTAGAACAAACCACTGTACGAACTAGCAATCCTTTGATGGTAGGTCTGGTGTCGAAGACTCAAAATCTTTTTGGTATCCTTTTTACAGATGCTGATGTAGTCTCCCTTGCAAACCAGGTGATTGATATACACGTGCTATCTGATTTAGCAATCTTGATACATCTAATATGGAAGGTAGACTTGAAACTATACCGGTCTCCTATTCGAAGAATTCTACTTCTTTTGATCTAATCTCTGTAAAGCTAACGACCTTAGACCAAACCAAGCGGTTGATCCTCCTAATACAACACTACCGACTTGCATTGCAGTTCCAACATCTCCAGCAAAGTCAGCAGTTAAGCCGGCACCTATAGCTCCACACAAATAACCAACATCTCCTGCAGTTCGAAGGAGAGCGATAGCTTGTGACCTTGAAGAGTCAGTGGTAGTATCTGATATGGCAGCAACCTAAAAGAGAGATTTGGGCACATGATATGTAAGTAAATTTTACAAGTATACCAGTTGTTGTTTTGATCAAGTGAAGTACTTACATGAGATGTGGCAAGAAGAGTACCGCCCAAGGACCATACTCCAAGTGATCCTATCAAGAGTGGCCAATTCACATCACTCGAGGCCATGGACGCATCACTCATACTATATGCACAAATGAATGGTACCACCGCCATTCCAAAGCTGGTCAATGCACCACCAGCCACAATCCCTGCATTCTTCCCAACTCGATCTGCAAATGATCCAGCAACTGGATTCCCTAAAACTTGACATGCGCTCATCCACATGTACAATTGTCCGACAGTAGAGGCACTAAGTGCCAGTCCAGCGGCTGTTCCCGTTGAGGCAGTGACCCCGCCGCCAGTCAGAAGTAAAGGTAGCAGTGTGAATTGTGTTCCTGATAATGCTAGCATATAGAATCCATTCATTATTACTACCGGTTGAACTTGTTCATCTTTGAGTAGAGCTGTCCATTGTTGTGTAGTATCCTTCACAGCTGTTGCTATTGTGCTTGTCAGTCCGCTGTTTACTGCTGTATTTTCATCTTCTTTGAAAGTGGATATTGTTGTATCTTTCTTGTGTTGACCTCCAACGCCAACACTACTTGTATGATGCCAAGGCAATATGTCTTTTTCATACCATTCTTTGGAACGCTTTGTTTCACTAACAGAAACTTGATTCCATACAGATGCAACACAGTAACTCAATCCGACTGCAAAGAAGGTATCTCGTATTCCCCACGCGTCGTGCAGTATCCCACCTATAGCGGGGCCTAACGCCATCCCAGCACTGAATGAAGACATTAGAGGACTGAATGTTCTTGCCCTGCTCAGTGGAGTGCTCACATCTGCCACAGTTAGTGCTTTGAGTGATAAAAGCGTATCAGGCTAGGGCAGGAAAGGAAATCAACCATTTAATGTGCACATCACATACATATAACTTACTACTAGCCGTAGTCAAAGCAGCAACACCCAAACCAACAGTCATACGACACATACTCAACTGTATCCAGGTTGTACTTAACCCCATACCCGCCACACCTAATCCAACTAACCACAATGAATGTACCAAATATGGCTTCCTACCATGATAATCCACCAATATTGCAAAAGGTACATTACCAACCATTTTACTAAAACCAAAGGAACTTATTACTATACCGTATAATGTTGATGATAAGTGTAGTTTTTCGGCAACAAAGGGCATTATTGGAGCGGTTACTCCGACTGATAAACCCATCAGTAATGAAGATGCAGAGAGTGGTAATATTGTTGGATAGTGTATGCTTGATGCCATGTTGTTTAATGAATTATGAAATTGTTCTTTTGTTATTGTTTGAGTAGATCGTGATGAGCTGCCTTGAGAAGAAGGTGGTGCATTATCAAGTATCAGTTGAAATATCTTTGCAGCATCTTCTTTTGCACATTGCTTCATCAATCTACATTGATCATCTTGTATACTTTGTGAAGAGTCTATCTTTTGTTGTCTTTCATCTTCTATATGTTGATATCTCTCTAACAGATATGCTTCTAAATCATGTTTTGATATGGTATCTCTTGATGGTATGTCATTATCATCTGTATGTTCAATTATCGGAGGAGGTACAAAGTTGTCATTAGTAACATGATATCTCTCACCTGCCTGTATTATACGATCAAATCTCCAATCAATTTCTGATTTAGTAAACTTTGTTAGTTTCAATAGACCATATAATGTTCTATTGTCAATCTCTCTTGATTTGAGGATACCATTGGCTGCAATACTTTGAGATACTTTGTTATCATTGTATGTTGTTGGAGTTGTTGAATATGATCTCCAGCTATTGAACAGTACTGATGGAGATAATACTGATGGACGAAGTGCCAATGATAGATGATTTTGTGGTTGTTGATGTAAGGATACCAATGATGCCGACAACTCCCGAGATATCAGCCTACGTCGTATACATGGATTGGATGATACTAATACTCGACAAAACACCATTCTTGCAATCCTTTACCACTTGCCAATAACTCTAAGTACTAGCAATCAATAACTCCCCACATAGTAATTCATCGGCCGGGGACAGCCGAGAAAAGATACCGTTGAAGTCGCTGCGACACTCAAGAAGCTGGGTATAAAGTATAGGATATGGGATATAAAATGCATAATATCGGATAGTGACTCAGCAAATAGGAGTCCCCCCTATCAACTTCAGTCACGAGAGTTTTTGACACGTCGGAAAATAGCAAAGAGTTGAGCATAGTAGGAGTGTAACGGCAGCTCATTCGATATTACATCATCTTTAGAGAGACAGAACAATAGTTAGAGTATTATTATCGTCATCAGTTGGAGTGTATTTGATATTACTAAGATTGATAGTGTATTGCAAATAGCAGATATATTATAATTATAAAAAAAATCTGTGTAGAGAAGTATCAAATCAACAACTTTCAATACAAAATAAACAATAATGTTAACCTCACCAAAAGCAGGAATATCGGCCTTCATAGCCACCTACACAGTCTCCCAATGTTCAGCATTCTCCTCACTCGCACCACAACTCGGCCGATCAACCTCCACCCCATCCACAATAAATACTAAATTACAATCCACAGTTGACCCCACAACAATAACTAAGAAAGAATATCAAGATATTTGTGGTGTAGACTTTGATGATAAGAGTTTAGCGGAACGGTTGAGTAAGACGGCATATTTATATCCCAAGCATGTGGAGGTTATTGATGACTTCGCGCCCATGGTTGATAAGATGGTTGATGAGATTGTAAGTTTATGTTTGTGTTTGTTAATGTCTTGTTGGTGGGATAAATTATGCGTTGAGGTTAATGTGCACTATTGCAATTCGATTGAAGAATTGATAAAATCTCTTGCTAAATAAGGGTAGATGCGAACGGGGCCATTTGATTTGGATTGATGCATATCTTGTGCACTTTTTTTTAGAGTAACGGCTATATATATCCCCGTGCGGCACAGATTAAAGTTCTTCTAATGTTGGCAGGTGTTAGGGGATTAGGGTTATATAAGGGCGTATGCTTTCGATACTTTTTGGGATAGGATCTATATATGGGGGTTTGTTATGCTTTGCTTATTTTATATATCTCTCCTAACACATGCACCCACTCTCTTCTCAAATAAACAATCACTCTATCCACCCCCCCTACTTACAGCTTCTTGAAACTGGTGACAAAGCATGGCAACCCCAGGACTTCCTCCCCGATCTATCCGAGGATGATTGGCTTGAACAGACCAAGGATTTACGTGAGGCAGCCGAGGGTATTCCCGATGACGTATTCGTCGTCCTCGTGGGAGATATGGTCACGGAAGAAGCATTACCCACCTACCAAACTCTTCTAAATACATTCGAGGGATGTGATGATCCCATCGGCACTACTGACTCGGCATGGGCACGTTGGTCACGAGGATGGACATCAGAGGAGAATCGTCATGGTGACTTGTTAAACAAGTATCTATACCTATCTGGTAAAACTGATATGCGTGCTATTGAGGTTACCATCCAACATTTAATTACTAGCGGATTCAACCCCGGTGCACGTAAGGATCCATACCGTGGTTTCCTATACACATCATTCCAGGAACGTGCTACCAAGATTTCACATGGTAATGTTGGTAAGTTGGCGAAGGAGTATGGTGCCAAGGATTTACAGAAGATTTGTGGTAAGATTGCTGGTGATGAAGGACGTCATGAGAAGGCATACCAGGCATTCTGTGATGAGATTTTATTACGTGATCCCGATGGTTTACTTATGGAATTTGGTGATATGATGCGAGGACAGATTGTCATGCCCGCCGAGCTAATGACGGATGGGAATGATCCGATGTTGTATGAGAACTTTAGTGCCGTAGCCCAAAGGCTGGGTGTTTATACAGCAATTGATTATGCTGAAATTATTGATCATCTTGTGAAATATTGGAAGTTAGGAGATTTAACGGGTCTATCGCCCGAGGCAGAGAAGGAACAAGAGTATATCTGTCGTTTACCCACCAGATACCGGAAGTTGGCAGAAAGATCCATGAATAAGAAGAAGGATGATGATGAGTTTGAACCCCAATCATTTAGCTGGATCTTCGACCGAAAGGCTTAATGAATGATTATGTACAAATGTTTGGGGAGTTAGCCCTATTAGATGTTGAGAGCAAAATAATGAACTTACATCCAGCTACTCTTGGACTTCTCCCTTCTGTAAAAATCTGATACGTACAAATGCAGTATCTTCTATTTGAACAACATAAATACAACAAAACTTAGACCGACAGCTCTCATCATTACATGTTTACTTCACTTCATGGCTGTTCTGTTTGGGTATTATAGGAGGTATTGCAATTGTTTAGACTAGACTTAAATTGATGAGATAGACAAGAGTTAATATTATGAAAGAGTCTTTTACCTTATTTCTTTTATGTCATAAATCCCCCCCCCCCCAAATATATGATCGATTATGTATGTATGTATACTTTCAAGGTACCTATGTTGAAGTTTAGAAATGTAGGTCATCCCAGATCCGTCAATTAACAACATGAGAGTATACGTGACCCGCTTGTATCCTCTTGCATTCATCCTTATGATCAGGTGCATCTGCTAATTGGCATACCTTGCAACAATACTGTGCCCGTTCACAACCAGTGCATACAAACATACTTGTCCTTTCTTTCCTTTGTTTGCAATTCGCACAAACTCCCATTTTGGGGGAAGTTGACTTAATTTTGGCATACAATTCGTCTAGACAATTACAAGGTGTATGCTTGACAAAGTATTTAACCAATGAACGATGGCAGCCATTCGCGATATCCAAATTTCTCAAGAAAGTGCTGGCATCTCGTTCGTCAAAAGTACCTGGTGGAAGAGGAGTAGATGGAGCACATGTATCAAGAACCATCGAAACCGTAACAAATCCAAGCAATAATTTCATTCCGAGAATTGATTCAGACGTTTCATTAGCACTAAGCCTACTTATTCCAATAATGTACGACGCTCCATTGCTAAAAATGCTCTTCTTCAGTATTTTACGATACATATCATTGTTTGCGGCCTCCGGATATGTATTGTATGCTCTGTCTAATGCAGTCATCGCCGCATGGAATGGCGGAATTTTTCGATCGGTACTACTTTTAAATGATTCAAGGAATTGTTTCATAAAACTATTGCAAACATCAGGAAGTATTTCTGTTTGACCATGGCGTAGATTGCATGCTGTATCTCCAACATTCAAACTCATCTGCTCAAAAATATTGATAGTAGCGTTTGCGATCGCCTTAGCCTTGGCCTTCCTTGCCTGCCCTTTACTCCTCTTCCTAGACTTTGATGGCATCTTTGTAATACCTAAGTATATTATCCTATAATATTGTACTACTTTCTGTGCTGATATGACGACTCCATAATAGCTTTGTTCGGAAAAGAGAGTGTTGCAAAATTTGCAATGCAATGATGTTTTTTTCTTTTGGTATATCGAGCACAGATCAGAATGGATACCCGGAGTGCCACTAATCGAAAGATCGTTTATTGGATGTATTGGCTATATTATTAGCAACCAAATGCTTCTTCCGCGCGGCGCGGCATCACAGCAAGTATTTTGAATGTAGTTTAGCGATCAAACGACAACAAAATTTCAGTGCAAAATTAATATGCATTTATTATCGTCTGTGGCGAGGAAAATGAGCTGATAAGTATTGCAATAGACACTCTCATATACTAATAGTGCCGCCAATATATCAAGTTTTTAACGGCCTATCGATTGGTGGTAGTTTGGTAGTATCAGAGTTAATATCTAGTGAGCAGTGGTGCCTCAAAGATAAAGAATTTTTCAAGGCAAATTTTAGGCTCTCGGTACTGTCATACCTCATTAGTATACAAACTTATACAGTAGTACAATATCATATTGGATACACCGTGCTGTTTAGATCAATATGTGCACAACCAATGGCTGTGCATCATCTACATCAAAGAATGATAATGTATGTGAAGTGAATGATAAGTTGCAAAATATATGCACAAATAATGAAAATAACTTATTATCAGTATGTGCCAATTGTCATAAGGAGGGTAGTGATGATAATATGAACACATGCAATAAATGCAACATGGTGAAGTATTGCAACGCTGCATGTAAAAAGAAGCATCGATCAAAGCATAAGAAACAATGTGAGAGACGAGTTGTCGAGTTACATGATGAAAAGCTCTTCAAACAACCTCCACCAGCAAACGATTGTCCGATATGCTTTCTAATAATTCCTACACTTGATACGGGGAAGAGGTATCAACCATGCTGTGGGAAAATGATATGCAGTGGATGCTTTTATGCACCCGTTTATGATTGTCAAGGCAAAGAACTTAATGATGACTTGTGTCCTTTTTGCCGAGCTCCCCACCAATGTGAACACGAGGAGAATGTTCGTCGGCTGCAAAACCGAATAGAGCATGGTGATGCCCGTGCAATCCACAATCTAGGATGTGATTATGCTTATGGTACGAATGGATTGCAACAAGATAATGACAAAGCATTAAAGTTATATCACCAGGCAGGAGAGCTCGGTTACGCAACCTCTTATTATATCATTGGCTTAGCGTATGCAAATGGACAAGGGTTAGAAAGAGATAAGAAGAAGGGTACTCATTACATTGAGCTCGCAGCTATGATGGGGAATGTAAATGCAAGGTACAATCTTGGTCAGGCAGAAGAGAATGCAGGCAATGTGGAGCGGGGATTAAAACATTACATGATAGCTGCAGTTGGTGGTGATGCTGTATCTTTGAAAAAGATTAAAGAGTTATATTCCAAAGAATATACAACAAAAGAATATTACACAAAAGCGTTGCAGTCATATCAAACATACTTGGGAGAGATTAAAAGTGCCCAGAGGGATAAAGCTGCTGCAGCTCAAGAGGATTGTATTTATTATTAGGCATATGTAGGTAGAGAAGACAATATAAGATTTGAATGATGAACATTAGATGTAGATATCCTAGTTAGAATGCAAGCTGGTCTGGAGTGTCCAAAAACATAGCTCCTAATTACTTTAATCCATAACTACGGTTGCTAACCAAGTTCAAATCATCTTGCTAACCATTCAAAAATACATCATGTTCTTGTTTTAAGTGTTTAAGCCTCAACAAGCTCCTTCTCCTCGGCCTTAGCACCGTTAACGGCTGGCTTTGGGGCAGGTCCTAGGAAGGCCTCGGGCATAACAGAGGAATGGTGGTGTGAAATCTTCCATTGTCCATCCTCCCAGACGTAAACGAATGAGTAACGTCCCTTGACCTTATCGCCGGTAGCACCCATGGTGAACTCGTAGATACCAGCATCTTGGCACCAGTTGTGTCCAATTGTGATATCACCAGACTCGATCTGGCCCTGTGGCTGCTTCTTTAAGAATCCAACGAAGTAATCCTTGATCAAGGCGTAGTCAGTACGGGGAACATCGGAAACAGTTGGGAGAAGAACAGCCTTATCAGCATATCGGGCAGCGACGGCATCAGGGTCTTCGGTAGCAAGGGCGGAGTTCCATAGCTGGAAAAGACCACGAACTTCCTCTTCGGTGATTGGTTGAGGCTTGGTTCCCTCGGGCATGACAGATGAGTGATGTTGGGAGATCTTCCATTCACCATCCTCAAAGACGTAAACAAAGGTGTATCTTCCCTTGACCTTGGCACCAGTGGCTCCCATGGTGAACTCATAGATACCAGCATCTTGGGCCCAGTTGGTTCCGATGATAACATTGCCTGATTCAATCTCTCCTTGGGGTTCCAACTTTAAGAAGTTGGTGAAGTAGTCAACAATACCGGGGTAGTCAGTACGGGGAACATCTGAGACAGTTGGTAGAAGAACACCTTCCTTGGAGTAACGAGCGGCAACCTTGGTAGGGTCCTTGGTAGCCAAGGCATTGTTCCATAGACTGAATAATCCACGAACTTCATCCTTGGTAATTGGCTCGGCGGTAACAATTCCCTCAGGCATGATACTAGAGTGATGATGATTAATCTTCCACTCTCCATCTTCATAAACATAAACGAAGGAGTAACGTCCCTTAACCTTCTTACCGGTGGCTCCCATGGTAAATTCGTAAATACCAACATCGGAACATGTATTCTTACCAATGGTAACATGACTTTCTAATATCTCACCCTGTGGCTTCAACTTTAAGAAGTTGATGAAGTAATCATTAATACTTGTGAAGTCAGTACGGGGTGTGTCACTGACAGTGGGGAGGAGGACACCACTCTTGGCATAACGGGCGGCAACCTTGGTTGAATCTTCGGTGGCAAGTGCCTTGTTCCAAAGTTGGAATAGGTCACGTACTTCTGATTCAGTAATTGGCTTACCCATGGCAATTTCCTCAGGCATTACTGAAGAGTGGTGGTGTTGGATCTTCCAAATTCCATCTTCCTTGACATAGTTGTAGGTGTATCGGCCCTTGACTTTGTCTCCGGTGGCACCCATGGTGAACTATGATTAGATTAGAAGTTGCAATTCATAGAATATCTTGTGAGTATAAAATTCTGTGCATATCTTATGCACAAAAAAAGATATACAATGACATACCTCATAGATACCAGTATCAGAAGCCCATCCATCACCAATCTTAATGTTACCATCAAGAATCTCTCCCTGTGGTTTCTTCAATAGGAATGAATCGAAGTAATCCTTAACTGAATCAAAGTCAGTACGGGGTACATCTGATACAGTTGGTAGGAGAACTGGTGACTAAATATCATTTATATTTGTGAAATTGCAATAGGATATCGATTTAGATGAGTATGAATTGCAATACTATACATGCATACATAACGATACGATATATACACTATAATATCATGTTATATTATATAGATTCTTACCTTGGTGTATCGACTGGCAACAATTCTAGAATCGCCAGTAGCAAGTGCAGCATTCCAAAGTTCAAACAATGCACGAACTTCCTTCTCGGTAATTTCACCATCAACCTTGGCCGAACTATTGAACTGCTTAGCCTTTCCCATACCAAATAAGTTTAATTCAGTACTTGGCTTTACACGACCACCAGGTACAGTAGTTGCTAAATCCTTGAGTGAGGCAGCGGCGGTGGTGGAGGAGAGACGAGCAGTGGATGCAACGCCAGAAGGAGCGAATGCATTTGCACTCCGAGCTAGTAATAATGCAAACATTGAGAACTTCATGGTTTAGACTACTATATGATAATATTCAAATATTGTGAGAGTTCTAGATATTATATTGCATAGATGCACCAATGACCTACGTCAGCATCATTGGTGAGGAATAAAATCGTCGATCTTTTGAGCTCAGCATTCTACGTTTCTTGCGGATACCGTATTCGAGGTATGTGGTGGGCTGGTGGGCCGTATCCTCAGAAAGAATTAATCCTCATCTCATTTTGTGCGGCAAAAGGTAGGGAGCAAGTAAGCAATACAGTCAACCATTCACAAAATCACATATCAAGTACCGCCTCTCGATCTATCATTCTTATTGAATAGTATACAATGTCATCATCAGAAGAAGATCCATCAAGATGGCGGCAAAGACAATGGTCAGGTCCATCATCAAACCTTTATCCTCGTAGTCGTTTAATGCCTCATGCTCATGCAGCCAATGTAAAGAATAAAGGTATATGCCCCCGTTGTCATAGTACGAGTATTCGAAATGGATGTTGTTCACATTTACGATCTGATGGTGGACAGCCTGCTACGGTGAGTGCTTATGTGTATGCAGTTGAGAGATAGTGATACATATTTTTGAGACACATCATGTGCACGCATCATCTCATTCTTTCCTATACTGTTGTTCTCTGTAAACCATATCCACAGGGTATATGCCCGGAGTGCAATGGATTGTTTAGACATAGCTGTTGTTCGTTTGCCCTTGAACAGGTGAGTTATTCGGAATAGTTTGTTGGAAGATATCCGTCGTTACTTCCTTCTTTGTGTATCCTTATACTTATCTCATTAACAACTGCTCTTCAATTACATACTTAGCACTGGGCATTCCTACCTAAATCTGTTAAAAACTTTATACTAAATGATTCCCAAAGATCTGATGATGGTTTCATTAGTATTAGCAACCTAGTAGAATTTTGGAGTTCACCATCAGCAATCAATCTAACACAACGAACTGATGTTTGTTCAGCCTGGAAAGTCCGCGTTTGTATTGTTTTGTCACGAGAATTCAAATGTTCAATATGAAGTTTCAATGATTCGGCTATTCATTTGACCTTTATCTGCCTTATTTGATTGCTTTTGTAACCCACTAGTACTAACATATGTTATAATCATCTCTCTTTCTTCTTCGTAAATCTTGATAACCCGCATCTTCCAGTTGGTATCTATCACTTGTCTACTCTCGGATGGGTATGGTAAAGGAGGCAAGATCTTTATGTATCAATGGTAGTTTCATCCATCAATGTATATTAACGTCAATTGAATATATAATGAAGATTGCCTCATCAGGAGAAAGTACAGAGTATATCATGTCCAAACTAAACTATTGTGCGGAAGGATTCTATGCCACGGAGACACCCGAGAAGATTGAGAGATATATTGGGCATCATTTACCACCCGATTACCAATTAAGTAATAACATCACGTCTAAGGAGAGTGTTATGAGTTATGTCAATCAGATTAATGATGATTACTCTTCTACCAAGAAGAATCAGAAACGAGGATCAGCTACCGGGGGAGAGTCGATGAAACTTATACTGGAAGATGAAAGTGGTAGTCGTGAGCTTGAAGTTAACTCTACGAATACTTTAAAGATGATATTGACTGAATATGCCGAGAATCGGGGTATATCCATAAGGAAACTTAGATTCTCAATGAATGGTAAGAGTGAATTAAAGAGCACTTGTATCAAGTTTCATGTGCTAATCATATGTCATGTGCTCATCTCATCACACTACTACCATCAGATAAGACCCTCTTCTTGTCTCAGGTTGGTAATCAGACACTAGAAGAGCTTGAGTTGAAAGATCAACAAGTCATATCAGCTCGGGATACTACTTCTTGTCAACCTGCTCCGAGTCAAGAGAAGACACCGCCACCGTCTAAGAAAGAGCAGAAGAGACAAAAGGCTCGTGCTCATGCAAAGAAGAAGTCAAAGGGTGGCAAAAAGAAGCAAGATGAACCAAGTTTAGATGAGATCTTTGAGAAGCTCAAGATTGAGGTAAGTTCTAGAGGATGACATGTGATGTGAGTCCGTGTCTCAAGCTGATGCCATATCTCACACCTCACTTCTCATTCAACACACATAGCACTCAAAGAAGCTCACGAAGATACATGACGAACTGCAGCCACAGCTCAAGGAGATTAGACAACGATTGAACAATCTAACTATCGAAAGGAAACCTCCAAAGACAAAGCAAAGTAGGCCTAAGAGAGCATCGATGAATGCTCTATCAATACTGGACACTTCCTGTATAACATGTGTAGACAATAGCAAGGCAGGTATCAGTCACTTTGTTGTGAATGTAAGTGGTGAACCATCCAATCTATTCAAGACATCGAAGAAGCGATGGACTCCTCCAAGTCCACCTACTCCATCACTAGATCTACACGGTTTATCAGTAGAACAGGCATTAGTCAAGCTTGACGAGGCTCTTAAGATGTGGATAGATGCTGCACAAAGAAGTAACTATCCATTTGTTGTTCAGGCAAAGATAATCTGTGGATGTGGTAATCAAATACTATCCGAGACGGTTCAAGATTGGATTAAACAACACAAGACTATTTCGCGAGCTCCCAAGACAAAGTGATCTAGCATATCTTTTCTGTAATCGGCTGCTGCGCCTAATCTAATGACTTAATGCAAAGTTTATCAACACAAATAAATGATATGTATCTAAATGTTTTACTGTAACCGGTACTTCTCCACAGAATATAGAAATGAATACATGATATGTGCATTTCTATTCAGCATCGGGTAAATCAAAAGCAATACGAACATTCTCCTTCTTGACGGCAACGGGCTTCAAACTCGTGTCCTCAAAATGAATTGTGTATCGTTCCTTGTCTTTATCAAATGATCGAACTTCAGCAAGCTTCCCGTTTAGATGAGCTGCCTTCTTCAATCCATGACAGATAATAGGAGTTCCTTCAGCGAAGAGGAGACTACTACTGTCGACGGTGTATTCTGTTGCTCCTTCGACTTCGACGACTGGTCTAATGTGATAGTCCTTCCTCACTGGACCCTTCACAACACACTTATCCCCACCACCTTCATATCTCAAAGCTTGAAACTCTTCTCCATTCTCCAATGCCACAAGCCTTGTCTGACATTTGGCAAGATCTATTGTCATTTCTTTGGTTTGAGCATGTTCTTCTCCATGCACACGAAGGCTAATGGGTAAGTACTTTGTCAGTAGACGCTCTGCTTCAATCCGACCCCGACCATCATCATCCACACTAAGGGCTCCTGCTAAAGTTGCAGCAATGCTAATTACCTCTCCATTCTCTGCCCCATTTGTTTTAACTCTTTCGTTCAAAAGCTGACGCATAGTGTGCAATTGATCATCTAAACCTAAACCTTTCTCCTGCGCAAAAGAGTTATTTGTCATATACTTAATCATATCTTCCATCGCCTTTGCACCTTTTGTGTTGCCTGTAGACTTACAGATATCTCGAGACTTCTCACAGCAAAATATAGCTTTGTTCTTTCCTTCATTGCTTAAATCAAGTAAATGCAAAGTTGATAATTGGCCGTATGCTCTTGCTAATTGTTTTTGGGTGGATGTAGATTGTCCCAGCTTTATTTCCATATCTTCCAATAATGTCACGAGTTCATTTCCTGTCCCTATAGCCTGAGCTATGAAATCTAATTCATTAGGACCCCGAATGTTTGCCTTTATTGCATCCATTTTTACCTGGAGTGTGTCAGCCACGAGAAGATAATCACCTGGACCAATAAGTTCCGATATTTTACCTTTTACAAACGATACTAAACTGTCTGCTAAGTCTAATGCAAGTTGATGCTGATACCTCTGTTCACAATTAGGACACCTTTGCCATGCCTCAAAGAATTTGTTCATAAAATTATCGTTAGACATAGACGAATTATTTGATGATTCTTTACTCTTTGTCTGCGCGTATTGCACGAGACATGATAGATGGGCATATCCGGCACTATCACCTCTACACGAACAATCACGTACAGGCAGCTTGCCATTATCATCGGGCTCATCACATAGACAAATCCAACACGAGGGTGAACTGTCATTTAATGTTATTGTTGTAGATCTCATTATTATGATGTACTTGCTGTTAATTTTTATGATTAGTTTTCGGTGTATGAATATTTTATATATTGAAATAAAGCAGTAAATGCATTACTACTTGTCATTGAAATGAGTTACTAGAGAGAGTAGTAATATTTATTTTACCTCAAAAATTGACTTTATCTTTGCGGCTTTGCGGCACTACTGCTCACTAGATATCAACTCTGATACTACCAAACTACCAGTAATAGATCAACCTTTAAACACTTGATATATTGGTTGTATTATTAGTATGGAGAGCGTCTATTGCAGTACTTATCTGTTCCTATTCTCCTCTCTAGATAGACACGCCAATAAATAAAATGATTCGTTTGATCGCTAAATTATCTTTCATTTTACTCATGATGTATGTAGAAGAGGAGTGGAGATATAGTGGTCTGCGCGGATGTGATGGTATTAGAATAAAGGAATTTGGATGGTGATAATACAGTCAATATATAAGTATTTAATACCCTTTCGAATGATGGTACTCTGGTAGCCGTATTATCATTGTGCTTGCCAAAACATACCATCATCATTGCAACACTCTCTCTGCAGAACAAACCTATCATGTGGAGCCGTCATCACATCAACACAGAAAGTAATATAATATAATTGGATAGTATACATAGGTATTGCGAGGATGCCGTCGTCGAGTAGAAAAAGGAATAAGGGCCAGGCAAGGAAAGCCAGAGCTAAGGCGATTGCAAATGCTACGACCAATATTAATATTTTTGAGCAGATGAGTTTGAATGTTGGAGATACATCATGCAATCTACGCCATGGCCAACCAGAAACACTTCCTGATATTTGCAATGAATTTATGAAACAATTCCTTGCGTCATTTAAAAGTAGTACCGATCAAAAAATTCCGTCATTTCATGCGGCGATGACTGCATTAGACAGAGCATACAATACATATCCGGAGGCCGCAAACAATGATATGTATCGTAAAATACTGAAGAAGAGCATTTTTAGCAATGGAGCGTCGTACATTATTGGAATAAGTAGGCTTAGTGCTAATGAAACGTCTGAATCAATTCTCGGAATGAAATTATTGCTTGGATTTGTTACGGTTTCGATGGTTCTTGATACATGTGCCGCATCTTCTCATCTTCTACCCGGTACTTTTGATGAAAGAGATGCCAGCACTTTCTTGAGAAATTTGGACATCATAAATGGCTGCCAACGTTCATTGGTTAAGTACTTTGTCAAGCATACACCTTGTAGTTTTCTAGATGAGATGTACTCCAAAATTAAGACTTCCCCCAAAATGGGAGTATGTGCGAATTGCAAACAAAGGAAAGAAAGAAACAAAATGTTCATATGCACAGGTTGTGAACGGGCTCAATATTGTTGCAAGGTATGTCAATTAGCAGACGTACATGATCATAAAAGTGAATGCAAGAGGATACAAGCGGGTAACGTTTACTCTTACGCTGTTAATTGACGAAGCTGAATCTTTGCAAAAGTTGCAATGGGGAATACATCGACCTACATTATATTCATATTATTGGAGAGAAGTTATAACAGAGACAAAGTTTTTGGGCGTGATGATACAATATAGAGCATACAAACTGAATAGATATCATCCTTATTCATTTAAGTTGTTTATCTGCTTTACATATTTACTTTGATTACATATTACCTTGAATGCCAACTTGTACTAGCTAGATACTCAACGACAACTCAATTAAACCACGCTACACTACCACTGTAGACTAAGGACAGACGGAAGAAGCCCTACAGTCAAAACAGCGAACAACAAAGTAGTCCCTCCAAGAGATACTGAACCACTGTCTGCAAGAACGACATCCCCTCCTTCCTCGACGTCCACTTCATTGTTTTCTACTTCTTCTTCTTCTTCTTGAATAGTAGCAGACTTGGGGCGATTGTTAAGGATACAATGTTCACAATCAAACATAAACGTTGGATCAACTGCCAACTTGATTTCCTCAAGACGCTTAAGACGGTCAGTTCCATAAATGACTTCCGAAAAAGAGATACAATTAGCATCTCGTTCCTCAAAAGTTAGCTTGCTTGGGCAAGGCTTGGCCCAGTCTTCTTTTAGGGGTCGACTAATGAGCGACGAAGCATGATTTGAACTCACGATAGGTGGGAACTTGCTTTCATTGGAAGTGTCAAACATATCCGGAGCAATATTTGCCCAGAAGTCTGCCAATGCATTATCATCTATAACAAATGATGCAGTCATTAACGCCGCCTCACGGTGGGCTTGAGACAATGAATTAGCTTGATCAGAGGCAGTGGAGGATGCACCGCCAAATGAATAGTAGGGGGATGGACCCAAACCATTGATGTTGAGATATTTGTCCAAAAAAGTATCCCAATTCTCTTCAATCCAGGATTGAGGAACAAGGATTGATCCTCCTAACGACCCGACAGCCGGGCTAGGATTGGGGCTATCTCCTACTTGACCAGGGTAACGATCGGCATCTCCATTAACACCTCCTTCTGCAAAGTCATTCCAGGCAGTTTTACTTAAGCAGTCTGTTGCAGCATCCGGAATATTCCTATCACTGAGCAGCCTACTAAAAGCAGGCACAACATCGTCCTCCCCATAACAGTTCAAGAGAAAGCTAACGTCGGGACTTGAACAGGCATAACTCATCTCCTTGGTAACATTCAACAATGATGGCATAATAAGGTACATTGCCTTGAACTCATTCCACAAGGGATCAAGAGCCGTACACTCATCGGTTGGAGAATCTTTATTCCATTGATACTTGTGGTATGGAAGATAGTCGTGGAGTTGCAGGAGTACTGACGTGACTACACCCCAAGTACCGCCGCCTCCTCCACGTACAGCTAACCATAAGTCATTAAAATCGATATTAAAGTCATCAGGACAAGTCTCCCATACCCATTTCTCTTCATCTACTTCCTCTGGATTGCTCCTACATACTCCTGTTACGAGTGTTGTCTTTGGAACAATAAATCCTTCGGCATCTTCCCATTCTGTTGGACCAAACTTGACATGATGCCCATTTGGCAATATCATCTCAATCTGAACAACTTGATCTACTCCTAAACCATACAGGCGACTGCCTGTCGTTCCACCAAGACCTCCAAGCCACGTCCAACCCATTGGAGAAACTGTACCGGCAGCCCCTCCAACTAAATGATACTTGTATCCTCCCTCCTGTGCCTTATTAGCATTAGTTACTGCACGGTATACCTTGTCAAAGTTCTCACCACCACCAACTCTAAGTACTGCCGGCTTATTCTTTGCCACAGATAGATGACATGATTGATTACTCAAATCTTGAGCAATCTCACTATCCAATACAACTGATTCATCACAGTCTGTAATACCGGTAGGAGAATACTGTGTATACTTATTCATGTTTAAGAGGAGTGTATCCTTCTTAGAAGATGACCCCGTGTAACTATGCCCACTGTTCTTCACACTAATCTCCAATCCATGTTCCTTTGCAAAATTAATGGCAGCAATAACATCAGAAGCAATCGCAGGGAATAGTACCCTAGTAGGAAGGTTTAAACTTGGATTAGATTCATCTAGAATGAACCCATCAGGATTGGATAGATCAAAATCCGTAGACATTGGTTCAACTCCTAAAGCGGCGGCTTCTGGACCATATGCATCAGTCAACCCAATGATTGCTATATCATCTTCAAATTGCTTGAATAGTTGAAGCATGTTTATCATTACTTGGTCTAGGGTAGCACTGGCTCCACCCACAGTACAAGTGAGGGAGACACAATCCGGCTGGCTGATCAATTAATGCATGAGTAGTCCGTTCCGGCCAGGGATAGTTTACCAACTCAGGAAGACATTGTTCAGTGTAATCTTCGAAAGTTGTAGTGATGAGTGAGACGTCTGTACTTAACTTTGATGATAGTTCATCCCATGGTAGATTAGCACCCCATTCATCAGAAGCTGATACTAGATATGATGGTGAAAGTAATAGGGAGGCAGTTGCAAGGTATGATATGTAATGGTTAGTAGATAAGGATGACATAATGTAATTTTGATAGTAAATTTTTGATGATGTTGTGTGGTATCTTTCCGAGATAGACGCTGCTATCAATATAGTTCAACTATAATGTTGCAACTAATCTACTATTCAACACATTAATTGATGATAAGGGCAATTAAGCTCATTGATTATGGGCCTACATCGTTGCGTTGCAACAACATCGAAAAGCCTAGAAGTATGGGCAGCTAGCCCTGGTATCTTCAGAATCCTTCCGACTCGGGGTACCACCAATGGAAGATCTTTAATAATATGATATCGAGCATACAACCAGTTACACCAGATTTGGGTGTAAATTACTAGTTCCTACGTGCACCCGGTATCCATTTGGGTGTCATCTCAACACCTTTTCCTAAAATATTCAAAAATAGGAGGTAGGTATCTTACACCTTAAAACACGGTAGCTACACACAAATCTCAATCTAGCAAAATATGAGTCAAAATAGGGTGTCAATTTGACACCCAAACTTTGGCTCATAACCCATTCTGCCGACTCTTCCTTTGATAACTTTAGCTGCTCATTATGAGGCCGCCAGAGGCTGCCGAGAGCCAACATATCATCCTATCCTCAAGTATTATACATGAAGAGAAGATATAGATACTCATTTGCTATAGTGGTACAATGATACGTCTATTTCTATGCCAAGTCTAGATATAGTATGTATTCTACCACTTTTGCATTTACATTGCTTCTACACACGTATGATATGCTTATCTAGTGTATGAATTCATAGTTTTAGTATCTTATAATGTGTAGAATCTAGTTTATTGCAATATGAACTAGTTTTGGGGTATGTTGTGTGATGGTTTTTATACATTTTCTAGCATTGTTGCTGTTTGTATCTCACGAGCATATTGTGCAATCCAATATCCATTGAGTTGGGCTTAATTCGATGAATGCAGTCTTCTAGTACCTCAATAATGCTCCTCCAACCACTCTTATCATCATTTGTATTGTAGGATGACGCAACATAACAACTTGTGCACATCATGTGTGCATTTTTATATCATCCATCAATATCGTATCCAATCTATCCATATACGGCCAGACCATACTAGATATGCAGTAGGATACGTTCTCATGTATCTAATGTTGATTTTTGTGCATCATCATACGTTTTCTACCAATATTGCTCCGTGTAGAGTTGTCAATCTAACATAAGAATAATTCGAAAAATGAGTGAAGTGGCTGATGACATCGATGCTGCTTTATCTCGAGTATATGATGTATGATACGATCATTTGGTACTTCTCTAATAAATATCCGTTAAGGGGCATCGCGTAGTTGAGTATGAGATAGTGTATAGCCTTCACAAATAGAGCCGGCCACCCGATGCATCATCGTCTATCATTTTTTTGATGTGCTAATGGAAGTATACATTTCGTAGTAACTAAGGTAGTTGGTAGTACCAACCTCTTTCGAATATCATAACGGATTATATCGTTATAGCGTGTATGCAGTAGTACGTTGTCAACTATTGTAGTTATGGAGTATAGCGTAGGAGAAGATAGGGGACGGCGAGCGTCATGATGAAAGTGTTTGAGAAAAAAAGTGAGTGATGAGCGGCGAAGCCGCTTCAACTTAGAAAGGTTACTACCTAACAAACTACTTAGGTAATTACCTTGCATATTATAGGGTGTCAAAGTGACACCTTAATTTGTTCCACAAGTAG